>Ga0310691_10005848_pt1 | contig 13289 bp, 8 predicted proteins | sample 176DNAGHGlowgp2_FD_203887 | JGI IMG/M metagenome (GOLD analysis project Ga0310691, IMG submission 203887) | Sheep rumen microbial communities from Palmerston North, Manawatu-Wanganui, New Zealand - 1766 DNA GHGlow gp2 (v2) (version 2) | ecosystem: Host-associated > Mammals > Digestive system >... | reverse complement strand
TGCCAATAGAGGGTGCGACGGAAATCTTCCATAGCCGGCATCACACTGTAATCCTCCATTTCAAAGCCTTCTGGTTCGTTGAATCCTTGGAAATGTGTGCGACGGATTCCCTTTTCCTTACTGAAGAATTGCGGATGGGTATAGACAAACACGGTGACGGGATGGAAAACCGACAATTCGTCGGCTTGCACAAACTTGGTGTAGTTGTCGTCATCCTCTGAAATATACACACTCTTCACCTCGTCGATGAAGTCGGGCATAGCTGTGGCACCGCTGACATTGTTCTTCCAACGAATCGTATATGTTGGGCGTTCTGGGTATTGTGTCACCGTGCAATACGTGTTGTTCACAATCCAAATGATAGGTCGGTTCTTGTAAGACAAACCATCCTTGAACACCAGCTGAGAATAATTCGTTATCGTTGTATCCGAATTGCGAACATCTATCAGTTTACCCGTATTTTCATCTGCCATCCACTTATCGTCCAAAGCTTCAACACCGCCGAAGAACTCATTCTTCTTCAGCAGCCAATCATAGAGCGTTGGCGTGAGTTCACCTTCATCGGAAATGCGGTCTGTTGCCTCATCTATATTATAATAGACCGTGGATTTCCTTGCACCTGTTTTCTCATCATACCAAGGCAACTGGGAATTATCTGTGAAATAACGCTTTTTCACCTTCACGGTTGGCAACACATAGCTGACATTTTTACCCGTTCCCGACATCTTCAATCGTCCTTCCACCTCCGTTTTCTGTTCACCAGCATTCCGTTTCAACTTGACGAACGCCTCTGGCAATGGAATCATCTCCGTTTCGTAAGGCGAAAGTGTTTTGCCCACAGGCGAGAAATGGCGGTCGATAGCCACCACGTAGGCAGCATTCTTATCGTTCCACTTCGTTCTGATAAACATTTCCCATTCGCCCTTCAGATTTGGCAATTCGAAAGCATAGCCTCCCACACTGTCCGTCACCGTACTGCCCTGATAGTGCTCACCAGTTTGGTTGTAAAGAAAAGCATTCAGACTCACTCCTGCCACAGGGTGCTTCTTGCGCCATTTGTTCGTGTCGGGTTTCAATTTGCCGAAAAGATAAAGCTTGTCCTCGATAGGTTGAATCCTACCAAGATTGCCCTCAAGTTCTTCAAACTTCATCTGCCCCGAGTGCAATTTCCAATTGTAGCGTCGCCAACCTTGCACCATCATCAGCAAGTCGGCAGCTTCACGATGCTCTTGGTCGTCTTTCTCGAAATAATAGTCAGGGTTCTCAATATAGCCCTTCACCTCACTGCTCAAGAGCATCCAAGTCATGGCATTGCCTACCTTGCCGTTCGTCAGCGTTGCAGCGTCCATTGCAGCAAAACTTACCGATGAATTCGGCTCTGCCGTCAATGTGAGGCTCACTCGTCCGCATGGGCGAAGGGACGTTTCGGGAACGGACACCTTGATGCTGTCAGCCTCGTTGCTCTTCGGAATGATGAAGAAAAGACGCTCTGCTTGGATGCGTCCGTCGGAATCGAAAACCGTCAGTTGGTTCACACCTGCTCGCATCTTGCTGCGGTCGAACTCCACTTGCAACACTTCCTCGGCCTTCATCGTGTCGCACTGCACAACAGCTCCACCATTGATAATCGTGTAACCCAAGAGTCTGCCTTGCATAGAGGACGACGACTGGATGGTCGCAGTTAGCGCATCGTCAGCTGCATTGGGATTGCCAACGGCATTCATCTGAAGCACACACCCATCAGTCTTGGCTTGTGGCAACGGATACTCATGTTTCTTGCCTTTGTCATCCGTCACGACGAAAGTCAACGGCTTGCCATCAGGACGAATCACAAACGTACCTCGTCCGTCTGCACCGCTCTGTGCAATGGCCAACGTCTCACCCGAAGAATCTATCACCAAACCTTTCACGGCAACGTGTTTTCCCGCCTTGTCCGTCACACTGAATGCCACGCGGCTCTGAAGTCCCGTCACCAAGTCGCCTCCCTCTGGATAGAAATGCAGGGTGTAGCCCTTGTTGGTGGCAGCTTTCTTCTGGCTCTTATTGTCCTCACTGGCGTCCTCACGTCCATTTGGCAAGCGATGCGTATAGCTCAAGTCATCAATCTGCGGATTGTCGTAGGCTCCTTCCACGGCGGGTTTCTTGAAGATAGGAAACACACGCGAGAATACACCATTTCCTCCCCAGTTCATCATGTAGCGAGTGAAGGCACGAACCTCATAGAATCCCGTGCCGAAAAGACTGTCCAACTTGATGTCGCCTTCCGACTCGCCGTTCTGAATGTAGAGTTTACGCGTTTCCACCACGTCACCGCTCGGATTGAGTAGTTCCACGTATAGCACCTTACTGATTGTCGTGGGCTTTCCGTTGTCAGCCCTCACCACATACGCCTTGAAGTGCATGGTCTCTCCCTTGAAATAACCCGTGTTGTCGAAGTGCAAATAGGTTTTTTCCTGAGGAGTCAATTGATTGAACAGCATGGCATGCTTCATATACACCAGCAAGCGCGTCACATCATCGTTCTTCTCCTGAGCATTCAGAGTCAAGAAAGACATGGCAAAAGCCAACAGAAGCCATTTTCTCATGTAACAATACGTGTTTTTAGAATTTCACTTCACGAGATCCATCTTCCATTTCCTCGATGCTGACTCTCACTGTGTCCTCTGGCAGCAAGTCCTCGATGAGTTCGGGCCATTCCATGAAGCACAGATGTCCGCTATACACATACTCCTCAAAACCGATGTCGTATGCTTCGCTTTCTTTCTTGATTCGATAGAAGTCGAAATGAAAAATCGGTTCTCCTTCCCCATCGGTATATTCGTTCACAATGGCAAACGTGGGGGAATTGACAACATCCTCCACACCCAGTTCCTCACAAATTGCCTTGATGAAAGTAGTCTTCCCTGCTCCCATCTTTCCGTAAAAGGCAAACACCTTGTTATCACCCATTTGCGCAACAAATTCCTTTGCTGCTTCCTGAATCCTGTCTATCGAATTTATCTTTATCATCATTTCCATTATTTTCTGCAAGCTTCGGTTCTACCGAAGCATTCCTCGTTTCTTTTTCCGTTCCGTGTTCGGCGCATCTCCGCCGAATCCATCATCTCTTCCTCTTGCTCGTCAGCGTCACGAGCGGAATCAGCATTTCCTCCATCGAGATGCCTCCATGTTGGAAAGTGTTCCTGTAGTACGACACATAGTAGTTGTAGTTATTCGGATAAGCAAAGAACGTGTCACCCTTGGCAAACACATAGCTCGTCGAGAGGTTCGGAGCTGGCAGGAAAGCCATCTTCGGGTTCTTCAGCACAAAGAGGTCCTTGGCGTTGTACGAGAGGTTCTTGCCCAACTTATAGCGCAGATTCGTGTTCGTATTCTTGTCGCCAATGATTTTCGTCGGGTTGTTCACGCGAATCGAACCGTGGTCAGTAGTAATCACAATCTTCGCATTCGTATTCGCCAGCGCATGGAACAGTTCGCTCACTGGCGAATGGCGGAACCAGCTCGACGTGATACTGCGATAAGCAATCTCGTCGGATGCCAACTCACGCACCATCGTGGATTCCGTGCGGGCATGGGAAAGCATGTCGATGAAGTTCACCACAATCACATTCAACTGCTTCGTAGAGAGCTGACGGAACTGATTGACGAGTTTCTCCGTCTCTGCCGAGTGGTTCAATTTCGAGTAGCTGAAAGTCTCGCTGCGACGGTAGCGGTCGAGTTGTGTCTGAATCAGCGGAGCCTCATTGAGGTTCTTGCCTTCTTCCTCATCCTCATCCACCCACAGTTCAGGAAACATCGTGGCAATCTGATTAGGCATCAGTCCTGCGAAGATGGAATTGCGGGCATATTGTGTGGCTGTTGGGAGAATCGACACATAGAGATTCTCGTCGAAAGTGAAATCATCTGCCAACTGCTGACTAATCACTCGCCATTGGTCGTAGCGGAAATTGTCGAACACCACCAAATACACCTGTTCGCCAGCATTGAGCAACGGGAAAATCACCTTCTTGAAGATGTCGGGACTAATGATGGGACGATGGTCAGGGTCATTCAGCCAGTCGATATAGTTCTTCATGATGAACTTGGCAAATTCCTGATTGGCATCCGACTTCTGCATCTGAATCATCTCCTTCATCGGGCTGTCGGTCTCAGCCAATTCCAATTCCCAGAACACCAGTTTCTTATACACTTCCTTCCAGTCGTCCAAGTTGCGTGCATCATTGATTTGCATACTGATATTCCCGAAGTTCTGCTGATAACTGCTGTTCGTCTGGTCGGTCTCAATCGCCCTCTTGTGCAGATGTCGCTTCAGCGTCAGCAGAATCTGGTTGGGATTCACAGGCTTAATCAGGTAGTCCGCAATCTTGGCACCGATAGCCTGGTCCATGATATTCTCCTCCTCACTCTTCGTCACCATCACAGTTGGCACCGTAGGATTCACCTCCTTGATGCGCTGCAAAGTCTCCAATCCTGTCAAGCCAGGCATATTTTCGTCCAAGAAAATCAAGTCGAAGTTCTGTTCCTGACACAAGTCGATAGCATCCTGCCCATTCGTAGCAGTCACCACTTCATAGTCTTTCTTCTCTAAAAATATAATATGTGGGCGAAGCAATTCAATCTCATCATCCACCCACAGCAATGTTCCCTGTGCCATTATCTTTAGTTTTTTTGTTTTTTATTCAGCCACCATGTGGCGCGCTTTTCCGCGCCATCAAAAGATGAAGTTCTCCTCCTCCAGTTCTTCCTCTTCCTCCTGCTCCTGCCGTTGCATTTCCTCCAGTTCCTCCTGCGTAGGCAAGTCCCTTGGCTCATCCAGCATGTTCTCGTCCAACTGCAAGTGAGAGATGCGGTCGAAGTGTCGGTCATAGAAATCGAAGTATTCACCGAAACTCTTGCCGTTCATCAGCACCTTCAGGTTGTCCTCCGAAATGATAAACATCTTCAGTCCCTCCAGCTTCTTCACCATCTCCGCGTTGTTCATCAACTTGTGCATATACACGTAAGCCTCATCATAGTTCAAGAAACTCTTCACCTCCAAGAGGTCGATGCCGTCGCCACGGAGGGTTTCCAAGTCGAAGTAGCGGATGGCGAAGTTCGAGAAGTTATAGCGAGCCACCTCGAAAATCAACTGGTTCTCGTCGATGCTGTCATGCTCGTAGGCTATCACAAACAAGTGGTTCACATTCTTATCCACCTTGAACACCGTGTCGGCACTCGTCGAGTCGGTCATTGCCAACCCCAGGCGACGGCTCCAAATATCGCCCGAACTCATCCTACCACTGGCAAGCACTCGTCCTTCCTGCAAACCCTTCACGTAGAGTCCTGCCAATTCGCTCACCGTGCTCTGCGGATAGGTCTGCACGATATTCTTCATGGCGTTCATAAACTGACCACGGTCACCTTTCTCCAGCTTACTCATCGCATCGATGAAGAGGAATCGGGCACGGTTGGCACCCTTCGGATATTCACGTTCAGCGTAGGCATTACCGGCAATCACCTGGTCGTAGTTGCCTGCCTCGTAGGATTCGTAGGCAACCGTGTAGAGCGAATCCTCCACCTGCTTGCCATAGCGACCCTTGAACTCGAAGTTCGGGTCTGCCACCAGTTTTGCATGTTCATTCTCAGGATAACCATCCACAAGTCGCTTCCTGTAGTCCTCGGCGTCCGCTTCCCTGCCCTGTCGTGAATAGAGCTGGAACATATTGTAGTACAGTTCGTCCAAATGCTCAAACTCACCAAAGTCAGTGAGCACCCGCTGGAAAGTTCGCTCAGCCAGAGGGAAGTTCTCCATCCTGTCCTTATAGATGATGGCAGAGTTGTAGAGTCCATCCACCAAGGCGGCATTCGACGCTGCCATCTGCTCCTCGGTGTAAGGAATGTCCTTGATATAGTATTCTCTGCGGTGTGGGTCAGCTTCATATTCCTTCTGCTTCTCAAGCCGTTCCTTCTCCTTTTCGCTCATCTCCGTACCGTCAGGATTGAGCATGATGGAGTCGTTGGCAGCAGTTTCCTGCATCACGCTGTCAGTCATCAGCGTATCGCCTTCAGCCGTATTCTCATCGAAACCGCCCAAAACGGTCTTGTTGCTACGGCGCCAGTCGTCAGCCAACGCGCGTTCACCCCATTTCCGCTTGAATTCATTCTTTCCCGAGTTCACCGATGCTGGGTTGTAGAAGTACCACAAGCCTCCCTGCTGCTGGTTGTTTCTCGCACCCGTTTGGTTATCCATCATCTGCTGGTTCGGACGATTACCCTCTGCCGTCACACCCGCAGCCTCGTTCTGCTTGCGTTCCTCCTCGCGTTCCTTCTTCTTCAACTCCTCAATCAGCCCGTCAATCTTCTTCAGCATCTCCGTGGAGTCCATCCTCGCCAACTCCTGCAAGCTGTCTTGCAGTTCCACTGCCTGGGCGTAAGGCTTCAGTTCTTCCAGTATCTTGGCTCTCTCGTCAATGTCCTTATAGTCATCACGGTCCTTGTCGAACAGTCCCAACACACCCGAATAGCACTCCTGTGCCTTCACGAATTCTTCTCTTTCCCAATAGAGCTGTCCCAAGTGCAACCAAACCACACCTTTCTCCACACCGTTTCGCGTACTCTTCTCCACACCGTCCTTATAGGCATACAGCGCATGGAGCGTATCGCCCTTTGCCAAGTAGATGTTGCCCATTGCATAATACACTTGGTCCAAGTAGTCAGCATTCTTGCGGTTACGGGCCATCGCCTTCAGTTTGTTAATCATCTTCTTGCTCTGACCCTTCGACATCACCTCCGTCTGCTGAATCCGCGCATTGAACTCCAGTTCGTAAGGCGGATTGCTCTTGAACACTTTCTTGAATTCCTTGAAAGCCAACTGGTTCTGACCCGTTTCCCGATACAACTGTCCTAACAGGAAGTGGAGACGAGCCTTTTCTACGCCATGACTCTTCTTCATCGCCAACTGGATGTTAGGGATAGCTTCCGCATACAGTCCTTGACGCAACTGATAGTCAGCCATCACCGACGCGCGCATGGCATTGAGATTCGTTGGGAAACTGTCTCGCCGCGTTTCGTTCACCAGTCGTTCGGCATCATAGAGCCAGTCCAACTCTGCATAGCACTTGGCTTCCGACAGTCGCGCACGGGCAATCAAGTTCGGTTTTGAGAAATAAAGACGTTGGATATAAGCAAAAGTGGAAGCGGCTTCCATGAATTCACCCTTCCTGAATTGAGCCTCACCCATCAAGAACCAAGCCCGCCACAAGAAAGGATTATACTCCTTCTGGCTAAGCCAAATCTTGTCCTTCGGAGTCTTCGGCTTCGAACTTTTCCACTCAGGGCGAGCCGTAATACTATGTTGCTTGATAGTTTTCTGGCATTTCTCCACAGTACGGTCAAAATGATTCTTTCCAATCGCCGCCGTCTTCGGATTCCCCGTCACATAGAGCGGAATCACCTCCATGTAGTTATCCTTATTCCCCGTTTTCTGAGCCAGCACACCCTCCTTAAAAGCCTCATGTCCATTGAAGTAAGTATTATAGCGAGCCTTGAATGCCTGCACACGACGCGTCAGTCCCGTATTCTTCTTTGTAGAACACGAAACCACCAAGCCCATCACCACCAGGCTCAACAAGCATATCAATACTTTCTTCATCAAAAATTCAAATCAAATGACCGTCATTCTTTTATATAACGAGAATCTTTTCATTATATTGCCTATTCACCCCATTATTCCCATTAATCCCATCCTTCCTCATTCTACTCCCCTCGCCCTTTGGAGAGGGGCTGGGGGTGAGGCTTTCATTTTTCACTTTCCACTTTTCACTTTCCACTTTTCACTTTCCTCCCCCTCTCCTTTCCCCCACAACCATCACCACCTCATCCTTCACCTCGTTCGGCAGTTCCACAGCCCTGAGTTGCAGACTGCGCACCCAGCCAGCCACCTCCGTTTCCTTCATCGTGTAGAGCACTTCTCGGAACTCCTCCACTTCCTCCTCCGAGTAAGCATCGCTCTCACGACCACGGAAGCGGTCCAGCTCCTCATCATTATAGTATTCAATCTCCTTACTGATAGCAGCCAGCAGACTCTCCTTCTCACACACCTCATGCTGTCCACAGCACTCCATGTCCTGTGCCTGCACGATATTCGGCAGTTCCTCAATCTCCCCCCTCTCCAGTTTCTTCTGAAGAGAGCGGTTCCTGAACCATCCCGCCACCATCGCCACAACACCTAACACAATCAAACCAATAGCCAAATAAAACATAACATTAAAAATTAAGAATGAAGAATTAAGAATGAAGAATAAATCCTATAGCATCTATCACTCCTCCTTCACAGACCTTTCCGTTACTTTAAACCCCGCTTTCTTCAACTCCTCCCAGAACCCAGGGTACGACTTGCTCACCACCTGCGGTTCACGAATTCTCAGCCGTCCCAAGCACATCGCAGCAGGAGCAAAGCACATTGCCATGCGGTGATCCTCGTAAGTATCAATCGGCTCCGAGCATCCCCGTTCCGTGTCCCGCGTTCCCCCGCGTTCCGTGTCCCGTGCATCTCCGTGTTCCGTGTCCCGCGCATTTCCGCGGGAATCCCCCTCCCAGAACAGCTCCGCATCATTCGCCTCCTGCACCTCGAACCCCAACTTCCCCAGCTCCTGCCGCAGCGCAGTAATCCTGTCCGTCTCCTTGATTTTCAGGCTCTGCAAACCCGTGAAGTGGAAAGGCACCCCCATCAGGCAGCACGTCACCACGAAAGTCTGAGCCAAGTCGGGCTGATTCACGAAGTCATAGTCCAAGCGTGTACACACCCGTCCACCCTTCCGCAGACGCACGCAAGGCACACCCTTTTCTTCAAAAAACGTCGATTCCACCGAGAGTTTTTCAAAAATATCAGCCACCTTCGCATCGCCCTGATAGCTCTCCTTATAGAGTCCAGGCAACACCACTTCCGCACCTTCGTCCGACAGAGCCACCATCTCATACCAGTAGCTCGCCGCACTCCAGTCGTTCTCCACATAGTAGTCGCGAGCCACATACCGCCTCGTACCCACCACGATTTCGTTCTCACTCACCCACTCCACCTCAGCACCAAACTCGCGCATCAGTTGCATCGTGAGGTTGATATAAGGTCGGGAAATCACCGTTCCCGTCAGCGTCAGCCTCAACCCCCGCTTCAGCATCGGAGCAATCATCAGCAGCGCAGAGATATATTGCGAACTCACATTCCCAGGCAGCGACAACTCACCACCCTCCAAATCACTTCGTCCCTTGATACGCAGCGGAGGAAAACCCTCCTTCTCCACGTACTCCACCTCAGCGCCCAACGTCCGCAACGCATCCACCAGTACACCAATCGGGCGGTTCTTCATGCGCTCCGTACCCGTGATGACACGCTCGCCATCAGTCACAGCCAACAACGCCGACGAGAAACGCATCGCCGTACCAGCCGCACCGATATCCACCACCGCAGGCTGTTCCTTCAGCCAACGCAGCATCACCCGTGTGTCATCGCAATCCGACACATTCCGAGGCACACCATTCGCAGCCCCAGCCAACTGGTTCATCACCAGCACACGGTTACTGATACTCTTCGATGCAGGCAGCGTCACCTGTCCCGCCACCCTCTTCGGTCCAATCAAGTCAATCTGCATAACAGTCCATTTCTTATGATCAACAAATCCTCACAAAGGTAACACAAATTTTTGATTCACACAAAAATAACAGAAACAATGTACCCTTCCACCCCTCCCATCAACCCCAACAACCCACCCCTCCCATCAACCCCAACAACCCCATCCCTCCCATCAACCCCATCAACCCCATCAACCCCATCAACCCCATCAACCCCATCAACCCCATCAACCCCATCAACCCCATCAACCCCATCAACCCCATCAAAAAAAAGCAGCAGGGCGCAACAGCACCCTGCCACCTTATTATATATATGGGCCTCCCGAAGAATCATTCAAGAGATTCCTGTCAGCCTATTTTACCAAAGGCCTTTCTCGTTCCAGCCTTCAGAGTCTGCCACGCCTTCCTCGTTTCGCTCCTTGGTGAGTGTGGCATCACCACCAACACTGCCACCCGTGTCACCGTATGTAGGAATCTGAGCAATGGCACCACCCAAAATTAGGTGTCTTGAATTCATCACTGGAATGATATATACTTTCTTGTCCATTTTCTTTCTTCGATTATTTAATGATTATTGATTAATTCTTACTTCACAAGCATCTTCTTGCCGTTCATAATGTAGAGACCACCCTTCACTGGAGCAGCAACACGCTGACCGTTCAGGTTGTAGATGATGCCAGTGCCCACTTCTGCCTCAACACCATTGATTGCGTTGGCATCGTCACCGCCAAGGCTGAAGAACGACTTAACAGTCTGTCCATCGGCTGGTTTCTCGATGACAAGATAAGCCTTGCCTTCAGGAATAGAGGAACCATTCTTAACTACATAGAAGCCCACTCCCTTATTACCATTAGCAAGCACAAAAATGCTCTCGCCGTTACCGACAGTGCTGGCGTCTGCTACCTGCAACAAATTGGTTGTAGGCTCCTCTGCAGAAGCACAGACTGGCACATTATAAGTTCCTTCTGCACCAGCCAGCAGAACTGCTGTACCAGCAGGAACTTTACCAGCTTCTTCAATAACAAGACTACCTTCGTATGGAGCAGATTTCACATAGTAAGCCGTCAAGCCTTCCACATTACTAAAGTCAAGATTCACCTCAGGATTCGAATAAGTAGCGTAGCCAGCAGCTGTTACAGTTACATCAACAGTAACCTTCTTGTAAAGCTGAACAGGTGATTGACCCGATCCATAACAGGAGAAAATACTATTATTACTGTTAAATCTTAGGAGATTACGTGTATTTGTACCTTGGAATTTGATAGTAGCATCTCCATTAGATGCTATACCGATAGTTGCTTTTGCATTATCATCTGCTTCTTCTTCAGTTCTTAACCAATTACTTCCACTTGATGCAGCATAAAGATATCCATTTCCTGCTTTGAAGTACCAACCCTCACTACTACCTTCAAGTGTAATGACTTGAACATCTGAAGATGAAATAGTAGCAATGTCTCCACTCACAGTAATTCCAACAATTCCCCTATTATTATTATACTGAGTTGTACTCATTGCATAATAAGATGTAGAGTTTTTTCCAACTATAATATATTCTTTTCCTGCTTCTAATTGGTCATTACTTGTGACAAGTGCATATTGAGCTTCTGATACTGGTTGTGGAATATTTATAGTGTAAGTAACTTCTGCTTCATCACTATTTCTCATTTCTGATTTCACAGCAATCGCTTTTAAAGTGGTGTTTGATGATATTTCAATGGCACCACTATATACTGTGCTACTTTCTGTAGGGGTATTTCCATCAGTTGTATAATAAATCGTTGCACCTTCTGTCGTACAAGAGATTTCGACACTCTGTGCTTCTGTGTATTCACCTCCTGCTACAGAGAATGTAGGAGTAGCAACTTTTGGCGTTCCTCCTAAAGTGATTGAAATATCATCAACCGCACGTTTGGCAGTAGAACCATTATAATACAAACGAACATAAACATTTGAATAGTCGCTAAGATCAGCCGTCATTGCTATCCATTTGCCTTTGGACATTGATGTTGCATCCTGAGATGCAACATTTTCCCAATTATCCCCATCTGAAGACACTTGCACATACCATGTTGAAGAAGACGTATTGCTCGATTCTTTACTTACATAGCATGAGAACAACGTTGGATTAGCAACAGGTTTTTTAGTCTTAATAGTAGCTGTAGCTACACCGTTATCATCACCATTCACATTAGCTCCATAATAAGTTCCTCCATGGGCTGTTATTTCACTATTGTGTAAACCTATGTTATTAATCTCCCAATCAACATAGCAATTCAAAGAACTCTCAAAGTCAATAGTATAACCTGAAACAGGAATCGTAATAGTGTAAATTGCCGTAGCAACTTCACTATTATCGTAGCCTTCCTTCACTGCAATAGCCTTTACAGTGGTGGTTTTTGATATTTCAATGGCACCACTATATTCTGTACTATTAATTGTTGGGTCGTTGCCATCTGTCGTATAATAGATGGTAGCATCTTCTGTCGTACAAGAGATTACGACACTCTGCGTTTCTGTATAAGTACCCTCAGCAACAGAGAATGTAGGAGTAGCTACGGTTTCGACTGGGTTTTCACCACCTGTTTCACAAGTTACAGTAAAGGTATTCAATTGCAATTGACCAGAACTGCCAAGAGTAAAGGTAATGGACTTGGATGAGCCAGTCCAAGTACCTTCTCCAGCAGCAGAAGGATGAGTATAAGTACCAACAGAAGCAATAACAGATGCAAACGCTTTACTTCCTTGTTTTTCCCAATTGAAAGTTATTCCTGTTATGTTATTAGCAGAAGAAATAGTAATAGTATTGTTTGCATACAATCTTAATCCTGCATCATACCATGCAGGTGTTGAGCTTCCTAATGCTTTATCAAATGATACAGTAATACCATCTTGGGTAATATTTTCAGCACTTGAAAGTGTAAAATCGGTTGCCCAAGCTCCCATGCTAACAATCATCGTTAGCAAGGTAACTAACCATCTTAAGTTTTGAGTAATTTTTTTCATTGTAATTAAGTTTTTAGATTGTTATGATAATATAATTCTATTCATCCGATACAAAAAGGGTTATATTCGGTGCAAAGTTACAACATTTTTTTGGAAAACCAGTCAACAAATTCTCACAAATTATCACCAAAGAAATAAAATGAAGAATGAGGAATGAAGAATGAAGAATCAAATTCCTATACTCCGAAAAGTCCGTAGAGACAAAACAGTCAACAAAGGAACACAAATTATCACCAAAAAAAATGAAGAATGAAGAATGAGGAATGAAGAATCAAATTCCTATTCTCCGAAAAGTCCGTAGAGAAAAAACAGTCAACAACCTTTAGCTCGGCGAAGCCAAATGAACACAAATTATCACCAAAAAAAATGAAGAATGAAGAATGAGGAATGAAGAATCAAATTCCTATTCTCCGAAAAGTCCGTAGAGAAAAAACAGTCAACAACCTTTAGCTCGGCGAAGCCAAATGAACACAAATTATCACCAAAGAATAAAATGAAGAATGAAGAATGAGGAATAAAGAATCAAATTCCTATACTCCGAAAACTCCGTAGAGAAAAAACAGTCAACAACCTTTAGCTCGGCGTAGCCAAATCCTACAAATCTATTCAAAATCACTCGAAATCTCATTCATATTTGTAAGATTTGAGAAGATTTGTTATATATCTTTGCGAGCAAAGCG
>Ga0310691_10005847_pt1 | contig 13290 bp, 12 predicted proteins | sample 176DNAGHGlowgp2_FD_203887 | JGI IMG/M metagenome (GOLD analysis project Ga0310691, IMG submission 203887) | Sheep rumen microbial communities from Palmerston North, Manawatu-Wanganui, New Zealand - 1766 DNA GHGlow gp2 (v2) (version 2) | ecosystem: Host-associated > Mammals > Digestive system >... | reverse complement strand
TCATGAGGATTATCTGTATTTCCACTATCATCTTCTTTACCAGCATTTTTAACACGAGACATAAAATCATCACAACTTGTTGTAAAGATTGCTCCGAATGTTATAGATGAGATTAATAATAATTTAGTAATTTTTTTCATAACTTAAAATATATCACTATTAAAGCAAGAAAACCAATGTTAAGTGTATCCACTAATTTTAATTACATTTCTAAGCAATATTTTACATTTAATTTCCAAATATTTTATCTGCTTCATCAAATTTATTTAATAAATCTGGAACAGTTAATTTAGCTTTTTCTTCTCCTCTAACATCTAAAATTATATGTCCTTGATAAAACATGATTAATCTTTCTCCATAAGTTAAAGCATCTTTCATGTTGTGAGTAATCATTAAGGTTGTTAAGTGATTAGTTTTGACGATTTTATCAGTTAAATCTAAAACTTTCTTTGATGTTTTTGGGTCAAGTGCGGCAGTATGTTCATCTAAAAGTAATATTCTTCTATCTTGATTAAAATCATGTAAAGAATTATTAAATTCTATATAAGCATCAATTTTTTCATCATCATTTAATGCTTTTTCTATTTTTTCAAGATAGATTTCTTTTCTTTTTATATAGAACTCTGTAGCTACTTTTTTATATTCTTTTAAATCTTCTTTAAGTTGCTTTTTTAATTCATTCTTTTCTTTTGAAGATGTTTCTTCATTAATTTTAATTCTTAATGCGCCAGAATGAATATCGCAATACATCGAAACAAATTCTTTTAAAGTGTCGACTCGAGTATCTGAAGCTGCCATTAAAAGAGTTAAAGCCTGACGTTGACCTCCGCTCATTAAGCCGACCTTTTGACCAAGTGAATTTTCTAAGCCAAGATGAAATTCTGATAATTGGCGTTTAAAATACTCTTTTAAAATACTCTTAGAAAAACCCCATTTAATAGGTGAACGATGTTTTCCTTTTCTAAAAGATAGTTCCATATTTTCTAAACAAGACATGTCTCCTGCGGTTCCCATCATTGGATCTTGGAAAACACGACCAAAATAATTAGCTCTTTTATGTTCTCTTAATCGAGTAATATCCATTCCACCAAGAATTACACTACCTTCATCAGGTATCATGACTCCTGAAATAATATTCATTAAAGTTGATTTTCCTGAACCATTTCCGCCAATTATAGTAATAAATTCTCCATCATTAACAGTTAAACTGATGTTGTCTAAAGCAATGCGTGTATCTGCAGCATTTCCAGTTAGGTTGAAGGTTTTCGAAACGTTTTTAATTTCAAGCATTTTCTATACCTCCGATCTTTTTCTTCTTTTTAAATAATTTGATGAAAAACGATTTTATAAATGGTAAACACAAAGCAAGAGTAATAAGAATTGCATATAATAAATTCTTTAATTCAGTTGGTAAGCCAAGTTTTAAAGCAACATTAACAATAATAAAATATACGATTGCTCCTAAAGAAACTGATATTAACCAATTTTTGAAATTACGTTTACCAAAAATTGATTCCCCTATCAAAATTGAAGCTAAACCAATTACTAAATATCCAGCAGATGATTTGATATCCATTGATCTAGAATCTTGAGCATATAACGCTCCAGCAAGTCCAATTAAAGCATTTGAAATTGTGACTGCAACAATTGTAGCTAAATCAGTATTAATACCTTGAGAGCGAGCCATTTTTTCATTAATTCCTGTTGCTCTAATTGCCATTCCATATTCTGTGCCAAAGAAGAAATATATGATAACCATCGAAACTATTACAATTAGCGCCATAATTGAAGATTCAATAACCATGTTCCAAATTCCACCAGGATAGAAAACTGAATAAATCGTATTATCATTTCTTCCTAGAACAACAAGATTAGTAAAGGCTTCTTCAACTGTTGCTCCCATTATGGCCATTGCAACAGAGGTTGCAGCAGTCATTGTGATAATTCCACTTAAAAGTTTTGGTATTTTTAGCTTTGTATTTAAAAGTCCAGTAATTAATCCACAAATTGCTCCACCAAATAAAGCAACAAGTGTTGCAAGTGCAGGATTACCACCATTTTTGATAATAGTAACGCATAAAGCACCACCTATTAAGAAACTCCCTTCTGCTGTTAAATCAGCAAAATCAAGTAGCCTATAAGTGATGAAAATTCCTATTGCAAGTAATGCGCAAGGAATTCCACTTGTTAAAATAATTAGGACTAAATTTAAAAAGTCCATCATTGCTCCTTTCTATTCACCATTTACATCACGAAACTTTGCTAAAGCAGTTTCAGGTAATTTAATCTTTGCATCAAATAAATTAGCACTAGACATTAAATAACTACATTCACTAGCAGTCATTGATTTTACTGGAAGTTGATCTGGTCTTTTTCCATCTTTAATAATTTGAGCAGCCATATTTCCTGTGACTTTTCCTAATTCGAAATAATCAATTGATAAAGTGACGTGCCCACCATTTTTGCATTGTGATTCTTCTCCAACAACACAAAGAACACCTTTACTATCAACAGCATTTTTTATAGCATCCATATGTGCTGCTATGTTGTTATCAGTAGGAATATAAAGTGCTTGAATTCCTTCTGAACAAATTGCATTTGCAACAGAAGCAATATCACTTGAATCATTACAAGTTTTAACAACAACATTTAATCCTTGTTTTTCTGCTTGTGCTTTAGCTTGATCAGCTTGTACTTTTGAATTTGTTTCACTTTGAGTATACATTACTCCGATTTTTGTAGCTGAAGGGATGCACTCTTTAATTAAATCGATTTGTGCTTCAACTGGATTTGCATCGCTAGTACCTGTAACATTTTGACCAGGTTTTTCTAAAGTCTCAACAAGTTCGGCATCAACTGGGTCTGTAACGGCAGTAAATAATATAGGAAGAGTTGAACCAGCATTAATAGCTGCAGATTGAAGAGAGATTGAAGCACCAGTTCCAATTCCTAAAACCACATCATCATTTGTTACCATGGTTTTAGCAAGCGTATTTTGATTTGCTGAATCGCCGTTTGCATTTTGATAATCAAATGTAAATGTAATTCCTTTTTCTTCTAAAGCTTCTTTAAAACCTAAGCGAGCTTGGCTTAAGGCGTCGTGCTCAACAGGTTGTAAAACACCAATTCTAATATTCTTTTCATCTTTTGGAGCGAATTTCCAAGTTTCCATGTCGATACGACCATTTCCACAAGAAGTTGCTCCGCATGTTGCTAAAAGTGCAGCTGCTATCATAAGTTTTTTCATTTTCATAAATACAAACCTCCAAAAATAAAAACTTGAGCATTGGTAACGCTCAAGCCATAGATTCATATTTATTAGTTTAAGTGTTACCAATTTAAATCAATAACACTTATTACTAAAATCACACAATGTTATTGATTGCGGTTATAGTAATAATAAAAGTAAAAAGAATTAACACATTTAATCAATTTCGACATAAAGAGTTCCTCCTTTTCCTTTCGCTAAGGAAATTTTATGCCTGATATTTTTTAATAATTACTTCTAACCTAAAATCTTAATATTTTCTTAATGCCTTTTTTGAAACAATACTCAATAAAAAGAAGGAACGTGCCAAAACTATTATCCTTTCATTCAGCGTTTATTACCTGAATTTATTTGCACGTCCCTTCTTTATTTATATCTTTATTATATCAATATATTGATATAAGCAAAACACAATTTTTTGAAAGTATATTAGTTTTCATCAAGAAGATTTAAAATTTCAAAATATTCTTCTTCTAATTCACTTTTTTCGTCTATCAAAGCATCAATTTCTTTATAATCTTCAAAATCTAAATTAAGTAAATCATTTATTTCATTTAATCTATTTTCGATGGTTATCATCTTTTCTTTATATTCTTTAATCTTGTTATTTGATAATTTAGATTTCGTTTCTAATTTATCATAAATAAGTGGCTTCTCTTTTTTGCTATTAATGATAGTTTCATCTTCTTGATTTGAAACATTAATTCTTTCTTTTAAATCTTCGTAGTTACCTTCAACAACTAAACTTTCCTCTTTTGACAAATACAAAATATAGTCAGCTAATGAGTTAATAAAATATCTATCATGAGAAATAAAAATTATTGCACCGCCATAATTTTTTAAAGTTTTTAATAGGCATTCTTTAGTAACCATATCTAAATGATTGGTAGGTTCATCAAGAATTAAAACATCGTATTCACTTAAAGATAAATCACAAAGAACAAGTCTCATCTTCTCTCCATTAGAAAGTAAAGTGCAGTTTTTAAATACATCTTCTTTTCTAAATAAGAATCTGCCAAGAGCTGCACGCAATTCGGAATCTAATTTCTTTGGGTACTTTTCTCTTAGATAATCTAAGCATGTTGCTTTAGAAACAAATTCATAATCATTTTGTTTAATATATCCAATTTTTAAAGGCCTTAATTCTTTAATTTCTCCAGAAATAAGAGGTTTTTGCAAGGTTATTGACTTTATTAATGTAGTTTTACCTATTCCATTATCTCCTACAATTGCAAGTCTATCTTTGCCATAAAGTGTAAAAGAAAACGGAGGAAATAATCCAGAATCATAACCAGCAACTACATTATTAAATTCTAAAAGACCTTTATTTTTCAAGTTGCTTCCTTCGATATTGAATTTGATATTTCTATTTTCTTTTTGAGGTTTATCAATATGGCTAGCTTCTAAACGTTCTAATTTATGAACTCTATCTTTTGCTCGAGAAACAAATCTTGGTTTAGGCATATAAAATTCAATGAATTTTCTTAAACGTTCCATCTCCTCTTCTTCACGTTCATATTTAGCTAATTCTTGTTGATATCTGATCTCTTTTTCTTTCAAATAATCATCATAACCAAGGTTATAAGTGACAATTTTATGATTTTCAAGGTCTAAAATTTTTGTTGCTAGAGTTTCTAAAAAATATCTATCATGAGAAATAAAAAGAATAGTACCTTTATATGATTTTAAATACTCTTCTAGCCATTCAATTGTAGATATATCTAAATGATTTGTAGGTTCATCAAGAAGGAGCAAATCATAATCGCCTAAAAGCAATTTTATAAAAGCGATTTTCATTCTTTCTCCACCTGATAAAGTGGCGATTTTCGTGTTTAAAATTTCTTTTGGAAAATGAAACTTGGTAATGTATCCTTCAATTTTATTATCTAAATTAAACGAACCATCTTTATTTAATTTTTCTAATAATTCGTTATATTTTTCTAATAAATTTTCTGATTGATTCTCGCTTAATTCTGCACTCAATTTATAAAAATAGTTGAGTTCTGCAAGGTTTTTTGAAAAGACTAACATTAATTCTTCTTTTACAGTATTATTAATATCTTTAATTGCATCTTGATTTAGATAGCCAATTTTTGTTCCATTTAAAATCGAAATTTCTCCAACTTTATCTTCTTTTGGAACAAGAGTTGGTTCTTCTTCTTTTAAAATTAATTTGAAAAGTGTTGTCTTACCACAGCCATTATTTCCAACAAGAGCAACTCTTTCACCTTTATTAACATTAAAACTCACATGATCCAAAATAAGATCAAGAGAATAATATTTAGTGACATTTGAAAAACTGATTAAAGACATACAAATTATTATATCTATTTGCTAACTTTAATTCATTAAAAAACGAACACTTTCGTGTTCGCTTATATTAGTGGAATCTTGCGTAAAGATTTTTAATTTCTTTATGCGATTCGTGACTTCTAATAACATCAGCAATCATTTCAGCAATAGAAATGACTTTGATTTTTGGATTTGATTCGAATTCAGGATGCTCGATTGTATCTGTAACAACGACTTGTTTGATATAATCGGCACTATTAATTTTTTCAAGAGCATTACCATTAAATAATGCATGGGTACAACAGATAATTACTTCTTTTGCACCTTTTTCTTTTAACATTTTTGCACCAGCACAAATTGTTCCGCCAGTATCAATGATGTCATCTATCATGATACATGTTTTACCTTCAATATCACCAACAATATTAACAACTTCTGCTACATTAGCTTTTGGTCTACGTTTATCGATAACAACAAGGCTTGTGTCAGGAATAAAATTAGCTAAATCACGTGCTCTATATAAAGCACCATGATCTGGAGCTACAACTGAAATTGTTCCATTGGTTTTTGGATTTTGTGTATCTAAATATTCATTCAAATATTTTGCAAATAAGAATGAAGGTGATAGGTTATCAACTGGAACTCCAAAGAACCCTTGAATTTGCGCAGTATGTAACTCAACAGTTAATACACGCTTAACGCCTGCGTTAGTGAATAAATCAGCGACCATTCTCGCACTAATTGGCTCATTGTAATGGGCGATTCTATCTTGTCTAGCATAGCCATAATATGGCATGATGACCGTCACTTCACGACAGTTAGCTCTTTTGACACCATCAATAAAAATGAGTGTCTCCATAATCCTATCATTAACAGGTTTACATGTAGATTGAATAATGTAAACTTTCTTGCCTCTTACATCAACTGATGAAGTTGCAAGACATTCACCATCAGCAAAATGTAGAATCTCGTTCTTGCTTCTTTCGATACCTAGAAGAGCGCACACTTTGTTAGTGAGTTCAATACTTGAAGTTAATGAGAATACAAGAATATCTTTTATCATAAATAAAAGCCTCCTACTTCAATATGTAAAATATAGCACAAAAGAACATTTTATTAAATAACTAGTTGAAATAAATTTCTGTCGAAAATAACTCGTTATTATCGAACCTTAATGAATTAGATTTTGCACCATGTACAAAATAATTCTTATAATTAACTGGCTTAAAGGTATCGCCCTTATCAAACAAGAATTCGTTAGTTGCATTTTCAATTTTCTTTTCATTATTTTCATCAATATAAACATATAAATGTTCATATGAATTTTCATGTTTTGTTTCTTTTGCAATTAAGGTAATTTCATTAAAATAATCAAATTTATCATCGATATATTCAAGTCCTAAAATATCAAAAAAGTCGGTTTCTGCTCGGTTTTTCTCGCCTTTTGTGGTGTTCGTCACAATATTTTGAAGAAGAGAATTTTTTGATTCAACATATTCATTTGAATAATAGAAACCACTTTTTTTTGTATCTCCTGAATCTGTAATTAATAATTGTGGATTATTAATGTGATAAAGTTTATAACCAGATTTTGTATAAGATTTATTTCCTTCAAGTTTTACTGGAGCATATCCACTAACAAGATCAACAAAGTTTGCTATTTCATTAAAATCAAAATATTCAAGTAACATATATTCATTAAAAGGATTAAACAAATATTTATTAGTTGATTTTTCTAATGTAAGTTCATTTTTATCACTTAAAATTACAACGCAAGCATTGTTTTTCTTTAATTCACCGGCATTAATTGTTGCATTTCCATATACAATATAAGGATTCATCCATCCTAAACTCATTTTAGAATATGCATTATCATCGCACACATTATAATCCATCATGTCTAATGCACAAACTGGTGAAACATTTGCATTATAATCATAATAATCCCATAAACCAAATAGGTGGCCAGTTTCATGAATCAAAGTATGTGGATCAGATAAAACTTCACCATATCCTTCATCTAAAAAATCATAACTTGCCCATGAAAAGTTTCTTGCATTAGATTTTGATTTATTTGCAACAGCATTTGCATTATCGAAAGTATAAGCCCATAAATTTTGATTTTCACTTTTCGAATTTTTAAAATTATGCACATCATAAATTGCATAAACTGCATCAATATATCCATCTTTATTAGAATCAAAATCATTCGTATTTATCGCATTACCATCGATTTTTCCGTTTCTCACTGCTTCATCAATAATTGAAAAAGTTTTAACTTCATCTCTACAACTTCCGCTATTTCCTACTTCATACCAATCAGTTAAAACAAATTCTAAATTAATAAGATTATTGCTAGCTCTTTTATAAAATTCTTTAACGCTTAAAAAAGGATTTTCACCTTGAAAAGCTGCTTCTATTTTTTCTTCAACAGTTGCTCTATTAACAGAAGAAATAATTTGCGAATCTTGAAAATGAATTAAAGGAACTAAAATTTTAACAGTTTTAGATTCTTCTCCTACCATTGGTGAAGGAATATATTTATGTCCATCTAAATAATCATCATTTAATTTTGATCTGGTGTAAGTTAATTTAACATCACTAGGTAAAATTACACCTCCACTTGTCTCTTCACTTTCAGAAATATTAAGTTTTGCCTCATTATGATTGACTACTTTTCTATCATATTTATCAGCATTAAAAAGTCCGCAACTTGTCATCGCGAACATTGTTAATAAAGAAAAAATATTTTTTAAATTAAGTGAAGATACTTTCATATCTATTCATTATAGAACGCTAAAATATCTTCGTAAACCTTTTGATGATCGTCTTCATTTAAAATTTCATGACGCATATGCTCATAAATTTTACATTCAACATTGAGATCAAATTTCTTATAAAGTTCAAATAATTTTTTGACACCTTTACCAAAATTTCCAACAGGATCATCTTGTCCAGCAATAATGAAAATTGGAATATTTTTGTTGACTTTTGCAAGGTTTTTCTTATTTTGTATGGATGCCATACCATCCATAAATGAACGATAAAAACCATTTGTACAAACATAACCTGAATAAGGATCGGCATCATATTTTAAGACATTGTCTTTGTTATATGAAAGCCATGCATTCAAACTATAATCTTTTTTGTGTGGTTTTGAGTAAGCTCCAACAGCAAGATCATTTAATAAAGTTGCTTTTTTATCTCTATTCTTTTTTGTGACAATCATATGTGATAATGTTTTGCCCATTTTCACTGCACCATTTGGTCCATCACTTCCACAGATAACAAATTTATCAATTGAGTCGCCATATTTTTCAAGATATCCTTGAGTAACAAATGAACCCATTGAATGTGAGAATATATAAACTGGTAATCCAGGATGTTCTTCTCTTAATTTTTTAGAAAATTCTAAAACTGTGTCTTGCATTTTAAAGAAGAAACCATCGACAGGATTTCCAAGTTCGCCGTTTTTTCCTTCCCCTTGTCCATAATGGTCTAAGCAATAAACACTCATTTTATTTGAATTTAAAAATTTAGCAAAATCATCGTATCTTTCACTATGTTCTGCCATACCAGTAATAATAATTACTAATTTTTCTGGATTTTCAATTTCCCAAGAGTTACCAAAAAGAGTATCTCCAAATTGGTTTTTATATGATATTTCTTTCATGAATTTTTACCTCTTTAATATTTTACAATAAATAGGTTTCAAATAGTATTCTAAATATGAAGTCGTAAGTTATAAAGTAAATTAATTTTAAGATATTGATAATTTAATTTATTAAATAATCAAAATTCCTTCTTACATCAAGAATACGATAAACAACGACTTTATCATCTTCAATAGAATATAAAGCGAGATAACATTTATTAATAAGAATTTTCCTTACTGTATATGGAAAGGATTTAGGCATCTCAAAAATTGGATTTCTTTCAGGAAAAGTGTTTAAAGACTCTAAAGAGAAATATATATCATTAGTTAATTTAATTGCCTCCTCTTTCGATGCATTTAAAACAAAACTTACGCATTCAGCAAGATCGCTTTGTGCCTTAGAAGTGATGATTATTTCGAATTCTTTCATATTTATTCACCATCAATCATCTTATTTACTAATAGCTTAGATTCTTTTAGTTTATAGTCTTTTTCTCCAGATAATCTTGAGGCAAATGCTTCCAAAACAAATTGCTGGGCTCGCAACTCTTGCTCTTTTTTTTCAAAAGAGGCAATATCCATTACAACTAATTCTCCTTGGCCGTTTTTTGTAAGATAAATCAGATGACCGGTTTCTTTACACTTCTCAACAACGTCATTATATTTTAATCGTACATCTGCTGATGCCATTATAATCATAAAGTATTCTCCATATTAAAATTTTATCAAAATAATTATAAAATATTATTATCAAACCAATAATTAACTTTAACCTTAATTATTTCATTTAATTATTTAATGATATTAATTAAAATTATTCTACAATGGAAAAATGTATTTTTGTTATAGACTTGAAGGCGTTTTATGCCTCATTTGAATGTATAGAAAGAGGGCTTGATCCTTTTACTACTCCTCTTGCTGTTACTGATACTGAGCGAAAAGAAGCTACCATTGTTTTAAGCGTGTCCCCATATTTAAAGGCACTTGGAGTCCCATCACGTTGTAGAAGGCGTGATCTTCCAAAAAACATTCCGAACATGATTTTAGCTAAACCACAAATGGAAAAATATGTCAAAGCAAGTGCCAAGGTTGTTTCGATATTTTTAGATTTTGTAGGAATTGATGATATACATACTTATTCAATTGATGAATCGTTCTTAAATATTGCACCATATTTAAAACTATATAAATGCACTCCTTATGAACTTGCAAAGCGAATTTTAACAAAAATTAAAAAGGAAACTGGATTAACGGCAACGTGTGGCATTGGTCCAAATATGTTTTTAGCAAAAATGGCAGATGATCGAGGAGCAAAAAATAAAGCACCAGACTTTATTGATATTTGGGATTATGATGATGTTCCTACTAAGCTTTGGCCTATTAGACCACTTAATAAAGTTTGGGGAATTGCTGCTGGATTTGAAAAGCGCCTTAATATGTTAGGTTTAAATTCAGTTTACGATATTGCTCATTTCCCTAAAGAAATCTTAGTAAAAGAATTTGGAGTGCTCGGTGAAGATTTATATGAACACGCAAATGGTAGAGATGATGCAGATATTCGTGAAAAATATCAACCTACAAGTACCAATCTTTCTCAAGGCCAAGTATTGATGAGAGACTATAAATTTGAAGAAGCGAAAATAATATTAAAAGAAATGAATGATGAATTATGTATTAGGCTAAGAACGCACCACGTTAAAGCTGGAACTGTTCATCTATTTGTAAGATATTCTCTTGCAGCTCATAATGGAGAAGGATTTGCACATCAAATGAAATTGACAATACCTACCGACTTAAATAGTGATTTATACGCATCCCTTCTTTATTTATATAATATATATTGTGATCGAAATGCACTTATTAGAGGAATAAACGTAAGTTTTGGTAATTTAACATCAAGTAAAAATAAACAACTCTCACTATTTGAAGATTATGAAGCCCAGCACAAAGAAGAAACATTATTTACTGCTCTTGATGATCTTCAAAATAAATATGGTAAAAATTCCGTTTTAAGAGCTGACTCTTTAACAAAAGATTCCACGATTAAAGAACGCCATAATCAAATTGGTGGACATAGAAAATAGAGACTTCGAACTGAAGTCTCTATTTATTTAACTTTTTCAATTGATAAATCTCTATTAATTTTCAAATTATAAACATCATCTGTTGTATAAAAGACGCTTGAAGTTTTCCTTACAACAAAACTAAACGTTCCTTCTTCAATTGGAAAAAAGAAATAGCGAATATCAAAAGGAGCAATCATTTTAGGATTATCAAAAATAATACTTCCATCAATAAATTTATAAACATTGCTTTCTTCTCTTTCCAAGGAAAGATTAAAATCAATTTTACCTAACGATTTAAATCTATATTCATAAGCCTTGTAAGTTCCATTTAAAAGGTGATTTAAAATATTAGCTACATTATTTAAAAACTGATTTTGTTTATCATTATTTGAAGAACTTTGAAAAAGAGAAATCATTTCTCCATCATCAAAAAATAAATTAAAAAATAATTTTGAATTTGATTTTTCATTATTATTTTTTAAATCAAATAAATTAATACTTTCTTCAATATATTCTTTAAGAAATAGAAAATATAGCCTTTTTAGAGGCTTTTTTGAAAATTTGCTTGAATAAATTAAATATTTATCAACACCTTTTCTTTCAAATATGGTTTTTTTACCATATTGATTTAATTCAATTTTCAATAAACTTTTTGGCATTTCTTTTTCCTCAAATCTTGTTAATATTTTAAATTATATTTTAATAATGACAAAGAAAAATAATAAATAAATGAACACTTTCTAACTTGTCTCAAGTTTTATAAATTCACTCCCATTAATTTAACTAATTAAATTATTTATGATAATTGAAAGTATAGAACACAAAATTTAACTAGTAAAGTCTCTTGAAAATTTAAACTAGATAAAATTTCAAATGATAAATGTAAATAATAAAAAACGCCAATATTGGCGCTAATAAAGTTTCTTAATCTATTGAAACTTTTTTCCTAGTTGATGTTATTACTACTGTTAACATCGTAGTAAGTAACGTAACTATCGATAAAATTGAGTATCCCATTTTCATTTCTGTTTGGTCTATCTTTTAAGGAGTTACGTTTACTTACTCTTTTAAACAATCTGTTTAAAATCATAAATTAACCTCCTGTGTTCTCAAAAAGGTCGGGTTTCCTTTTTGAAGTTAATAATTATTTACCTAATAACAATTTAAATCAAGTAGAAAATTTAATGAAAACGGTTACATTTTTAAATAAATTAAAAAAGCTAGTTTGATTTTCATTCAAACCTAGCTTTTATATATAAAATTTATAGTTATTTTCTAACTACACCAGTTCTAATAGCTGCTTCTTTTACTTTTTGAGCAACGATTTCATGAGCTTTTTTATCAAAAGCAAGTGGCAAAATGTAATCTGGAGTTAATTCTTCATCTTTTACACAACTTGCAATACCAATTGAAGCGGCTTTTTTCATTTCTAGATTAACTTTTGTTGCTTTTGCATCAATTGCTCCTCTAAATAATCCAGGGAATACTAAGACATTATTAATTTGATTTGCATATTGACTTGAACCTGTTCCTACAATGAATGCACCTGCTTCTTTTGCTTCTTCAGGAAGAATTTCAGGGACTGGGTTAGCACATGTAAATAAAATTGGTTTTTCAGCCATTGAGCGAACCATATCTTTATTGACGCAACCTGCAACTGAAACTCCAACAAATACATCTGCACCTTTCATTGCATCGGCAAGTTTGCCTTGCAAATGATCTCTATTTGTTACTTTTGCAAGTTCCGCTTTTTCACTATTTAATCTAGGATCACCTTCACAAATAATGCCTTTACTATCGCAAATAATTAAACTTCTAACACCAAATTCCATTAATAATTTAGCAATAGCAATTCCTGCTGCTCCAGCTCCATTAATTACAACTTTAATTTCTTCAATTTTCTTATTGGCAAGTTTTAAAGCGTTTAAAAGTGCTGCAGCTGTAACAATAGCTGTTCCATGTTGATCATCATGAAAAACAGGAATATCGAGTTCTTCTTGTAATCTTCT
>Ga0310691_10005846_pt1 | contig 13291 bp, 10 predicted proteins | sample 176DNAGHGlowgp2_FD_203887 | JGI IMG/M metagenome (GOLD analysis project Ga0310691, IMG submission 203887) | Sheep rumen microbial communities from Palmerston North, Manawatu-Wanganui, New Zealand - 1766 DNA GHGlow gp2 (v2) (version 2) | ecosystem: Host-associated > Mammals > Digestive system >... | reverse complement strand
AACATCCCCTCTTCCTCTGCCACATACAAGGGCAGACAGTCTATAGTAGGCATCACCGCGATACGTAGGGAAGCCGAGTCAGCTTCCCACGCATCTTTCTCATTATCCGTTTGCGTATTATCGCCCCTGCCTCCACATGCAGCAAAGCACACCAAACCAGTAGCAATAGTCAAAAAAAATCTTATTCCGTTCATCGTGGTGAAAAAGTACGAAATTCTTTTGTAACTGCGAAAACAATCACCAAATACAAGAGTTAATAAAGTAAAAAGCCTTGTATGAAGCCTTTGAATTTAGTACCTTTGCATCAAACTTGAAACAAGATATCTCATCATGGCAAAGGATAAGACAGCATACGTCTGCGAGAATTGCGGACAGGAATCAGCAAAATGGATTGGAAAATGTCCATCTTGCGGACGGTGGAACACATTCAAGGAAATCAAGATCAGCACTGAAAACGTCAGACAGAGTGCCACTTCTGCTGCAGCAAAGACAGGACACGCCCTGCGTACCAATCGCATCATGCGACTTAGCGAGATCAGCAGTCATGACGAGAAGCGCATCGATATGCTTGACGAGGAGTTGAACCGCGTCCTTGGTGGTGGTCTGGTGCCTGGCAGTATCGTACTACTTGGTGGTGAACCAGGCATCGGAAAATCTACACTCTCGTTGCAAACCATGCTCCGTCTTACTGATAAACGCATCCTCTACGTCAGTGGTGAGGAGAGTGCTCATCAGTTGAAGATGCGTGCAGAACGTATTTTAAACGGACAGCCAAATCCTGAGAACTTCATGATACTGTGCGAGAACGCACTGGAACATATCTTTGAGCATATCAAGGAAGAGCAACCCGACATGGTTGTCGTTGACTCCATACAGACGATTGCCACTGAGGACGTAGAGTCGAGTGCAGGCTCCGTGGCTCAAGTGCGCGAATGTGCCGCTGCCCTGTTGCGATTTGCCAAGACAAGCGGTGTGCCCGTTATCCTGATTGGCCATATCACAAAGGAAGGCACCCTGGCAGGTCCCAAGGTACTGGAACATATCGTTGACACCGTCATTCAGTTTGAAGGCGACCAGCATTATATGTACCGCATCCTAAGAAGTATCAAGAATCGTTTTGGAAGCACATCAGAACTGGGTATCTACGAGATGCAGCAAAACGGACTGAGACAGGTAAACAACCCATCAGAACTATTACTTACGCAAGACCACGAAGGTCTCTCAGGTATAGCCATCTCCAGTGCTATCGAGGGCGTACGTCCATTCCTGCTAGAGACCCAGGCACTCGTTTCTTCAGCAGCCTATGGCACCCCCCAACGTTCTGCCACAGGTTTCGACCAGCGTCGATTGAACATGCTACTGGCTGTGCTTGAGAAACGTGTAGGCTTCAAACTGATGCAAAAGGATGTCTTTGTGAATATTGCTGGCGGACTGAGAGTCACTGATTTGGCAATGGACCTCTCCGTCATTGCAGCTGTCCTTTCCTCAAATGTCGACACACCCATCGAACCAGGCTGGTGTATGGCTGGCGAAGTAGGATTAAGTGGTGAGGTACGTCCTGTCAACCGTATTGACCAACGTATTGCCGAGGCCGAGAAATTAGGATTCCAGCACATCATCATTCCTCGCTATAACATGCAAGGACTCAACACCAAGAAATATAAGATTGAGATTCACCCCGTCAGAAAAGTGGAAGAAGCCCTCCGTACGCTGTTCGGATAAGTCAATTATTGATGACTCTCACGATATTCCAGAGGCGTCTGCTTATACTGATGGAAGAAGGTGCCAATCATATAATTGGCTGTAGAGAATCCACACTCTTCTGCGATCTGCTCAATGCTATGATTTGTTGTCAGCAGTTGTTTGGTGACATGCTCTAAACGATAGATACGTGCTAATTGGCGAGGACTCTTATACACATTGTCCATCATCAATTCGTATAAAGACACCACGTCCATGCCAGCTACACGACTCAACTGAGCCATACTCAAATCACCCTTCATATGTTCGTTCACATAAGGAAGGATACGCATCATTACCTGCATGAACTCTGGACTCAATTTTACGTCAGCATTCTCAGAATTATGACGATAGTCTTCTTGCATGGACGACATCACCTCACTTGTATAGGTATTACAACGTGTCACAAACTGACGTATCTTGCGTATCATATCACCTTCGCCATGACTTCTACGCATACGCATACGCTCGTTTCGCATATAGAAAACGAGATTAGCAATACCAATCATAAAGACCATGATGCCAAGAACCCATAAGATGCCAGTAGTCTGCCACCAAGGCTCATTAACAATGATATTCCATGTGAATGGCTCCCCATCCCATTGGTCTGGATACATTGAAGCCTGCAGCTCCAGTTGATAAGTACCAGGTGACAATCCCATAAGCGGCACATGCAACATACCTTTAGAGTCAACCTTTCCACCACTATTGAAGAAGGAAAACAGTGTCCAGTTCTCATACTCCTTAACACCTTTCATCCTAAGCCTGTAATACGTCTGCAAAGGACGGTAATAGTTCAGAGGTGAAAAAGTCAGCGATACTGACGAGTGCTCACTACTCAACACGATTTCCCATGCTCTCGACAAAGCCCTATCCACAACAATATGGTTATCTACCAACACGTCTGGTTCAATATTGTTGCCATTTACCATCAGGCGAATCAACTTGGGGAACAGCTTATACGGATGTGGCGTGTTTACCTCTTCCAGATCGTCAGGATTGAAACGGATGACATGGTCTATAGCCTGCATGATAATCGTGCCATCATCCAGCATCTTTCCTTTACAATTCACAAACGACTCGCTAGGTACGCCGTCAATCTCATTGAAGCTATTGACAAACTCCACCTGCTCGCCTTTGAAACGTACAAACGAGATACCATTCGATGTAGCAACCCATATATTATGGTTCTTATCTTCCACCACCGTATGGACCACATTATTATAGAATCCGTTTTTCTTCGAGAAAATCACAGGTTGCGACTGAGGCGTCTTATACATATAAAGACCTGTTGTCGTACCTATCCACGACCATCCTCTGCTGTCCATGAACATACAGTTGGCACGCAAGCCGTGAAACTCTGTAATATTCTGAACCATCTCGTCCATCATCTTGGAATACTGCGCAGCCTCCGGCGATGGGATGGAATATGATTTAAACTGTGATTTTGCCGGACGCGAATAAAGTACGCCACGATCCTCTGTGCCAATCCACATACCATCCTGACGGTCAAAGGCAATCATATTGCAGTCTGTCTGAACCTTACGTCCATCAACAAGCGGAAACTCGTTAATCCAGTCCATGCTTTTCTGCTCGATATTATAAATACCAAATCCACGTTCCGATGGCAAATAAATCTTCTCGTCATGAAGCGCAAGATGATTAACGTGATAAGGGAATGTCTGGATAACGGTCCATTTCAACTGCTTCACATCGAAATACAAAAATACAGACTCTTTCTCACCACTTCGCACCTGGAAATATCCATCCTTATAGCGCAGAATGGCCGATGTGCGATTATAGCGCTGGCCTGTATCCCAATCATAAGCACGTGTACGATGCACAGTCTTACCAGTATGGATATCCTGTCCTACTTCCTCTCCGTTACCATAGAATGTAAGTAGTAAATCGTCAAAAACATCCACCTCCTGAAGGTTCTGATCACGTAACACGGTATACGTCTGCTGGTTGTTAACCCCAAAGAGTCCCTTTCCTGTAAGAAGCCACACACCACCTACTGAATCGACGAACAAATCCTCTACAGGCTCATGACAACCCATATCGTTAATCACGCTGTCCACATTGGCAACAAATTGCTCCATCAGCAGGTCCACACATGTCAACGTATTCGTGTTTTTCAACCAGATATGATGCTTACGGTCAAAACCCAGGCGATAATCACCTGAATAGCGTGGTAACTGATACTGATAGTCGTGATAAGGACTGATATGAGAGAAACCAGAACCATTATAGAAATTAAGATTACCAAGTGTAGCAATAATCATACGACCAGTCTTTGTGCAGACAACAATCTGCGCACTATTATCCGCCAACTCATTGGATGCATTAATGGTTTTGAAGGTGCGACCTTCAAAAGCCTCAGCAAGCTGATTTCCAAGCAGTAGTAGTAATACAGTAAAGACTCTTATTATAGATTTCATGTCGCTATAGTCGATCAATCTGGCTACAAAGATAATGAAAAAATCTCTTTTTTGCAAACTTTTTACATGAAAATGTATTAAAAAAGAAAACATTTAGCCATTTTGACTAAATGCTTTCCAAAATTTATCTGCTTGTCGAGGTGACAGGACTCGAACCTGCGACAGCCTGGTCCCAAACCAGGAACGCTACCAACTGCGCTACACCTCGTTTTTGCGGGTGCAAAGGTACACAATTTTTGTGACCTTTGCAAATTTTTCCGCAATTATTTTATGATTCCTTGCTCAACAAAGATCTTTTTCAGTGCAATTACCGAACGTTCCACCTGTTCTTCAGTGTGTGTAGCCATCAAAGCGTAACGCACCAAAGTGTCCTGAGGAGCACATGCAGGAGGAATTACAGGGTTGATAAATACACCAGCATTGAAAGCCAGGGCAGTTACCAGGAATGTCTTATCGGTATCTCTTACATAAAGAGGAATGATGGGGCTCTCTGTATCGCCAATCTCAAAGCCCTCCTCACGGAAGCGCTTCAAGGCATAGCGAGTCACCTTCCACAGTTTCTCAATACGCTCGGGTTCCTGCTGCAGGATATGCAGAGCCTCCATAGCTGCGGCTGTAGCTGCAGGGGTATTAGAAGCCGAGAAGATATAAGTACGACAGGTATGACGCAACCAGTTGATGGTATCAGCGTCAGCTGTGATGAAACCACCAATAGATGCCAACGACTTAGAGAAAGTACCCATAATCAGGTCAACCTCATCAGTCAGTCCGAAGTGATCACAAACACCACGTCCCTGACGACCGAATACGCCAACACCATGAGCCTCGTCAACCATGATTGAGCAGTTGTACTTATGCTTCAGCTTCACGATTTCTGGCAACTTAGCCAAGTCGCCCTCCATAGAGAACACGCCATCCACCACGATGAGTTTGATAGCCTCAGCAGGAAGTTTCTGAAGCACGCGCTCCAAATCCTCCATGTCGTTGTGTTTGTAGTGCAGCTGCTTAGCGAAAGCCAGACGACGACCATCTACGATAGATGCGTGGTCACGATCGTCGCAAATCACGAAGTCATCCTTACCCAGCAATGCAGGGATAACACCCTGATTAACAGAGAATCCAGTGCTAAAGCAGAGGCAGTCATCCTTACCAATGAATTCAGCGATTTCCTTCTCCAGCTGGATATGCAGATCCAAGGTTCCATTCAGGAAACGGCTTCCAGCGCAACCTGAACCATATTTATCGAGCGCAGCCTTTGCTTTATCGATGATGCGCTGATCGCCTGTCAGACCTGTATATGCATTTGAGCCAAACATCAAAACTTTATGTCCGCCCATTTCTACTTCCGTACCCTGCTTACCCTCAATAGCACGGAAATAAGGGTAGATTCCCTTAGCCATTGCTTCCTGAGGAACGCGATACGACTTGTATCTTTCTTGTAGTTGTCCCATATCTTTTGTTAGGTTTCACTTTTATTTGGGGTGCAAAGTTACACAAAAATCCGCAAATCGTGCACATTTTTCTTAATAAAGTTTGTTTTTTTCTTTTTATTCATCATTTACGGCTCTTTTTTCATCCAAAATATGTAATTTTGCACTATGCAAAACAAGAAAGAGAGCATTACCTTCATCGTTAATCCTATATCGGGTACTAAATCAAAAGACACCCTACCCTTGCTCATCAAGCAGGAGATTGATGACAGTCGCTATGAATGCGAAATCATCGAGACTAAATATGCTGGGCATGCAGCAGAGATTGCCAGCCAGTGTGTTGCCGACCACAAAGACATCTGTGTGGCTGTAGGCGGCGACGGCACTGTCAACGAAGTGGCACGCTCACTGGTTCACAGCGAGACTGCCTTGGGCATCATCCCTTGCGGCTCTGGCAATGGATTGGCCCGCCACCTCTGTCTGCCCATGGATATGAAGCAGGCCTTGCAGGTTATCAATGCTGGAAAGACAGACTATTTCGACTATGGCATCATCAACGACCAGCCATTCTTCTGCACCTGCGGCATGGGCTTCGATGCTTATGTCTCACTGAAATTTGCCGAGTCAGGCAAACGCGGCCTTGCCACTTACGTAGAAAATGTGCTCAAGGAGGGACTCACTTACAAGCCCGACACGTATGTCATCACCGACGAGTCTGGTCATCATCAGTATAACGCTTTCCTTGTGGCCTGTGCCAACGCTTCACAATATGGCAATAATGCCTATATCGCCCCAGAGGCATCCATGCAGGACGGACTGCTCGACGTGATCATCATGGAGCCTTTTAATATCATTGAGGCCGCAAAGGTGGGCTTTGATCTCTTTGCCAAAACGTTGAAAAGCAATAAGCATATCAAGACGTTTCAAGCACGCAGCATACATATTAGTCGTAACGAGCCTGGTGCCGTACACTTCGACGGTGACCCCACAAAGATGGGCACAGACATTGACGTACGCATAGAACCCTTAGGACTGAAGGCTATCATCAACCCTCATCACACACAAGATGAAGCCAAGCCAGGCAAGGTGATTGACAATATCAGTAAAACAATAGACAAAATCATTATTTAATTAATATAAATAATGTACGCGCGAGCATAACTATCAGCTGTAAATTCCTATGGAAATCATCATCGTCATTGCTATCATCATCGCCTCCATAGCCTATGCTGTGAAAAGGATTATGCGCACGACAAAGGGAAAGAATTGTGCATGCGATGACTGTCCAGGCTGTGCACTGAAAGAACAAATGCAGAAAAACAAAGAAAATCCATGCTGCTGCTGTAAAAAACCATAAAAAAATTTTGCCATATCAAAATAATTAACTACCTTTGCACCCGCAAACCACAAAACGGTGCTTGACCTTCGGTCTAGTTATCAAATGGTGCCTTGGATGAGTGGTTTAGTCAACGGTCTGCAAAACCGTCTACGGCGGTTCGAATCCGCCAGGCACCTCAGAGTAAAATCCTGAAACCTCGATAAACAAAGGGTTTCAGGATTTTTGTTTTTCTTCAAATTCAAAATTTGGCGCACATTTCTTGACTTCGGCGATGCGTCACCCTGTTCGCGTGCGCGCCTGTTAGTTTAAAATTCTTTTTGCTTGAGGATGGACTTGATGTCAAAACCGCCGAAGTCAGGACGTGATGTTGCGACGATGCGGCTATTAACTTTTTTCAACTGCAATCGAAATATTATTTCTCTGCACTCAAAATATAATTGTAGTGCACTCTAAATAACTATTTTCATGACGTGAGAATTTATTCTCATGTCGTGAGAATAATATCCCATGACGTGGTATAAGATTTTCATGACATGAGAATAACTTTAATCACAAGACTAAACTAATATTCTGAGCGACGCAACTTTCTTCCCTTGACCATTCGTACACGAAACGAGCCGTCATCTCATAAGAAGCGAGCCGTAATCTCGTATGGCATGAGATTACGGCTCAATATTCTTATGAGTCATTTCCTTTCAAAGAGCATAAGGTATCTATGCCAACACCCAACCCAAAGTGCGTAATCCTTCAAATATGCCTTAAAATACAGGGGAATGCGCTGGGTGGAGTGTTGCAAAAACACTCCCCCTAACACTCCACCCAACACTCCACCAGACACCCAACCCTATGGCTATCAGGAAAGACAAAGCCAGGCGTCTTGTGTTAAGTAATTTCCAAGTCCATAAATCTTGGCTATTTATTCGTTAACCAAGAAATAATTACGCGCTGCCTAAGAAAATGTTTTTCCCTAGTGAGGGAACAATTGTTACATTTAATAGTAGCAAAATAGACTCTGTTTGATGTAAAGGAAATTCAACTGCATCAGTAATCATCAAATTCTCAGGGTGGAGTGTCTGGGTTAGTGTTGGGTGGAGTGTTAGGGGGAGTGTTTAGGCAAGACCCCACCCTGCTGAATATACTGTATTTAAAGGGTTTCTGGCGATATTTCCATGTTTGGGTTGGGTGTTGCAAAAAACTCATTGTTCATCGGATAAAAGTTGTTTGCAAACAACACACAAACCATAATCCAAGTTTGTTCAACTTTTTATAATTCTCTACTTTTCCCATAATACTTCTCGATAACTTGTTTGAACTCTTCTGGATAATGGGCTTTCAAATAAGCCATTTGATAAGCTAACCAAGTGTAGCAAACAGCATGAGACTTATTAAAAGCGTACATTCCTTTACGTTCCATCTCATTCCAGACCTTTTCAAGAGCATTCTTTTTATGGCCATTCCTCATTCCACCCTCTATGAAAGAAGCTTCTCTTTGCTTGATAATTTGCAGTTCAAAAACAAGCCTGTCAGTTACATCTTCAGAAAGCGATTCCCCGTATATCTGTTTGGCTTTGGAAAATGACAAGTATTCCAAGTAGGCATCTTCTTTGCTTATTTTCTCATCCCCAAAACCATTGGGAATATCAATCGTGGGGACAATGGGTGTATGGCGAATATCATAGAACTCAACTTTGTAATATATCTCCATTGTATTGGCTATAGCTTCAGGAATATCCGAGAACAACTCGCACATATATTTCCTGCACGTCAACCAGCGGAATTGAAGAAAATCTGTTTTGGCGAATTCTTCCATAGTCTTACCTGTAGCATAGTCCAGGAGTTACTAACAATCTTGATGATGTTTTTGTAGCCTTGATAATTCTTTGCTATGACTGTTAAGCGAAAGCCTTTGCTGTGCTTGCAAAGCTTCTTGTCCTCCTTTACACCAGGTGCAACATACAGTTCACAACCAATGATAGGCTTAAAAGGTTTCTTCCCCTTCTGCCGTCTTTCATTGTTGATACGAGAAACATAGTCAAAAAACTCCATCACACCATACATATTGCCATTATCAGTAATAGCAACACCTGGCATTCTTTCTTTAATGGCGGCATCCACCAATTCCTTGATGCTGGCGCACCCATCATTAATTGAATAATGTGAGTGAACATTTAAATGTACGAATCGATAAGCTTTCATATAGAGTCAATTTTAGATTTTTGTTACTATTATTGGCACAAAGGAAGCAAAGACCTCCGCCAACTGGTGGCAGAGGTCTAAGAAAAAGCCTATTATTGTTAAATAATTATGCGATGGGGCTAAATATAATAGACTATTGTACATCTTGAATCAGTCTTCGCAATTTATCCTCAGAATCCTCCATTCTTTGTATGAAAGCATTATAGTTCGTTTTGTTCTGAGGGATTGAAACAGGCAATAAATGAATGTAACCGTTATATCCTTCTAATTGATATCTGCTATATGAGTTTGTTTCTTCATCAGGATAAACATATCCGCCATGATTTGCTTTTCTGCAATACATATATGTTACCACTTGGTAAAGGTCTTCTCTTCCAATACCGCGATTCAAATGTTTGTACTTAGCATCAAGAATGAAATCATCCTTATAAAAATCAGGAAAGAGCACTCTGCTGTTTCTGTTAATTTGCTCATCTTCATTCTGATGTCTAAACATTTTGAATCCTCCTTTATGTAGTTTATTTTCAGGATGATGGAAGCCTAATCCGTGTAACACTATATTTAGGTATTCTTCCCACAACCAGGCACCATCAAAAAGAACTCCGTGAATTCTATCCTTCTCTTCGCCATACTTCAAAGAATCATGTCTGAGTATATGCACGCATAACTGTTGCAACTCTCTGTATTTTGTGAAATAGGGATGTACTTTAGGCCGGAGGTTTGCATTCAAAACACGTTGACGGTCTCTTAAACTATAGGAAGGAGTAGCCTCTCTAATTTGACGCACAAATTCGATAGTATCAGAATCGTTGTTGAGAATCGAATAACCAAACGGATTGCATTTTATATACTCAATTGTATGTCGTATAAGTTGAGTGATGGTATTATCGTAACTATATTCACGGGTAGTATAGCTAATGTTTCCTCTAAACGGAATATCTAAACGTATGAATCTGTTGACATCAATAGATCCTTTAATTCTGTCATCGTCATGCAAGAATCTCTTATATTCCTTGTATAGCCCCTGAGACATTGCACTTTTCAACATAAGTGGGAACAAGAATAAGAGGAAATCCAAAATCTTGTCTTCTTTGTTTGAAGCATGTTCCAGAGAAAACACGTTGACCGAGAACACTTTTTGAAGCATGTAATAGAGGAAATGGTCAGGTGACGATGGATCTACTTCACCATTCTCCTTTTTGTGCGTGAATCTAGAGTGAATGCTTATAGAAGTTTCATTGACACCAACAAATCCCATTAGATTTCCTGTGCACGCCTTAGCAGAAACACACTTACCGTCTGCATATTGTACATCACGTAGAGTAACTATTGAAAGATCACCTATTCCATCATTCAACTCTGAAAATGAATGAGGGAACACTAAAAGGTCAGGTGCATTCTGCAAACGTCCTATATTAGATATTTGCAGAACATCTTGAATGCTCTCTCTTGGAATGATTGTTCCTTGGGCGTTATTGTCAGTAAGATGGACTAGATTATTCATCTTTTACGACTTTTCCTTCATTCAATTTATACTTTTCTTCCAATAAAAAGGCACGATACAGTATTTGTAATTCTTCATCAGCGTTAGGTAATCCGCGAAGGTATTCAAAAAGCAAGCCCTGTAAATGGTTGCTCCATAGATTCTCCCATGCCTTTTCTGTTAATTTATCCTCTTCTAGATAGTTTGTTAGTTTCAGGAAATATGCTGCTCCTATTTGATAAGCAGAAGAAAAACCGTGAATTGTAAGAATACAAAGATTCAGATTCTTCATGCGTTCTTCTATAAGAGGGTAAAATTCTCTGAGATTATCATTACTTCTTATCATCTCCATCGTTTCTGATGCCTGGATTTCTTTGAAAGCGAATCTGCGTCGCATAGCAAAATCCATACTTTCAACACTACGATCAATGTCGTTCATTGTCCCTATGATATAGACGTTCTCTGGTATGAAGAAGGCTTTATGCCCTCCGAAGCAATCCGAGTCTTTCCATAAATTGCAATATTGTGTCTTTACCTTTCCGACTTCTCCTCTATAGCCAGGATCAATACAGAAGAACAACTCACCAAATATTTTTGAAAGTTCACCACGGTTGATTTCGTCAATGATGAAGACATACTTAGGTGCTGTTTCTTTATCTGCTGCTTTGCTGTATGTTTTCAATGCCTTCCGACAGAATCTCATAAAAACGCCATCCTCTCTACGGAAAGCAATTTTCCCGTTTACATCATCTATGGGTCGAAGACCTTCGACAAAGTCTGTGTAGTCATATGATGGATGAAACTGTACAAAATCAAACTGTTCTTTCATCTTATTCTTCTCGTCGTCAGTCGCAATATGCTCTTCAAATTCTTTACTGAGAATTAACTGGGCTGCAATTTGTTTTGCAAGATAGGTTTTACCTGTGCCTGGGGCACCTGTAAGAATTAGATTTTTGTTTGCTTTCAACAAACTAACATATTTCTCAGTCGTTTTGTATTTCTTATCCATAAATTTTACTTTTTTCCAGATTGCAACATATAAATCAAACAATTCATTTTTGATGTCCTTTAGCATCTGATTATATTCCATATCAGAAAGAACACCATTTTGAATTTGAATTGTCTTTCCAAACAAGTAGTAATCATCTTGTTCTATATTATTTAATCCATCCCATCCGTTTCCTTCAATGATTGTAAAACCATTCGACTCTAAATTGTGAAGAACCTTGAATTTTTCATTCTTCAATTGTAAAAAGGCAGTAACGAAAGGGCGAATGTAATCTACTGGACTCTTTTCGTTTGCAAAAGGAACATATTGAGCATTAAACCCTAATCCATAGCCAATGCTATTTTGTCGATAATAGAGATGATACTGTATTTCAACTCCTCCCCCCTCATTAATCACCCAATCGCGACCTTGATCAACAAACTTGAATAAGATATTGGCCGAAGAAGCACGCCCTGAGTTACTGAGTTTCTTTCGCTCATATCGAAATTTATCACAAAACTCTGTGCCTAAATCATTGTTAATCTTGTCAACAATATCTTTAAATGTAAAATTTCCTATTTCCATGTTCTTTCTTATTTTTATTAGATATCAACAGTAATTTGTTTTTTTATTAATACATTAAAAATCTGCTCTTAGCTCCTTTTCTTCCGATGGAGACATTTTACGATGTTCGGTCTCTTCAAAGTCCTGTTTCATCAGAGTGAAATAGAATTCTTTCTGCCAATCTTCGTGATAACGTTTCAGAAACTGATCCTTGTGCAACCACAACCCCTGATCTACAGCTTCGGTACATGTGTCACCGAAACAATATGCATCGCCATCATCCATTCCATGCTTCTTTGCCAATTCGTATGCTTGAGCATAGAAAACACAGAAAGCCTCTTTATATTCATCGTGGTAGTCGGCATAAGCATGGGCATAGATATCGCTTTTTCCTAAGGCTATCATTCTTCTATAATCATTGCAATAGTTCTCAGCAGCTTCCTTTGGGTCTCCAATAATTTCAGTAAACAGATACTTGTATCTCTTCCTGAAAAGCGGGTCATCACTCATTGATGCAACATGAATATCCAATTCTTTCTCCCTGACTTCTTCTTCAAGAGCATAGTAAGCATCACGATATGAACTATATTCCTCCATTCCTGGCAAACTACTTCTAGCATAGGCTTCTGCCCAGGCTTCGCAGTGTCCTTTCTCCTTCTCTGGCACATAGTATTCCATAAACTCTTTGGAGAGACGAATACTTGCATCAGCGTTTGACTCTTCTTCAGGATCGTCGTCATCTTCAGGACAACCTCTCTGCAGTTCTGAATAACATCGTTCTACTTCTTCTTTGAATTTGTCAAAGTACTTACCATCGATAGCCAATTCACCAAAGGCCACCTCTATCATTTTATCTGTTAGCTGAACCATATAGTTAATATAATTAGTTATTACAATATTTCTCTTGCAATCCATGCACAAGCTTCAGCATCGGCCAGCGCATGGTGGTGATCTTCTAACTCATAACCACAGGCAGCAGCTACGGTCTGAAGCTGGTGGTTTGGCAAATAAGGGAACGTGCGACGAGAGACACAAAGGGTGTCGTAAAACTCATAGTCAGGATATTCCATCTGATACACACGAAAAACAGCTTTCAAACAACCTTCGTCA
>Ga0310691_10005845_pt1 | contig 13292 bp, 13 predicted proteins | sample 176DNAGHGlowgp2_FD_203887 | JGI IMG/M metagenome (GOLD analysis project Ga0310691, IMG submission 203887) | Sheep rumen microbial communities from Palmerston North, Manawatu-Wanganui, New Zealand - 1766 DNA GHGlow gp2 (v2) (version 2) | ecosystem: Host-associated > Mammals > Digestive system >... | reverse complement strand
CCGGGATTTCCGATATCTACAAGTCTCGTAGATCCGGAGTTAACAAGCTCGTTTTTATCCTGCTGAATAAAACCAGTCTTTGCCTCCTTTGGAAGAGAATCTGTCAATTCAGTATTATCAAAGCTATCTACAGCCTTCCAATACCGGTACTGTTTATCGGGTTCAGCCACAAACATCTTCTCCGGAATAAAAGTACTCTTTGCATAGTGCTGTAGAAATGAAGACATATAAACTTCTGCAACACTATCTTCGTCGCTATAGCTCATGTAAGAAGAGTATCTGTCACCCAGGTAATCTCTGAGAGGTTCTATGTAAGAGAGATCAGATATCTCAAGAACGGAATCCGTGCTGACGGCAAATACCTGCCTGCTTGAATCAGCTATCCGATATTCATTAAGATAGACGACTGAATCAACACCATAATTCTCATACATATTGCAGAGCATAAACTTTACGTTTCCAATTACAGTATTTGGCCGTCTATACTGATAGTGCTGCTGAACATAGCTTTTAATCTCCTCGAACAATCGAGTTCTTGCTGTCAAAAACTCATCCTCGGACGTTAAGTTGTAATTCCTCGCATCAAGGGTAAAATAGACTGCCAATACAGACCATGCAATCAATATGTATATGACCGCAGTCCTCAAAAATCTCGGCAAAAACTTAGGCCTCTTCATCAGTCCCCCGTCAACTTATATCCCATGCCGAAAACAGTCTTGATCTGCTTCCCTGCTGCCCCGAGATCAGCTCTGAGCTTCCTTATCTGATTATCAACGACCCTGTCAACACCATCAAAATCAGTTCCCCACACACGGTCTAACAGAACCTCTCTTGTGAGAACGTTTCCTTTGTTATCAAGAAATGCCTTCAGGAGGAAGTACTCTTTCGGCGGGAGTTCAACAGGAACGTCATTTACATAGACCTGCATCTGCAGAGTATTCATCGAGATCATTCCGCACCTGATCACAGTGTCTCTGCCCGGATCATCCCCGGCTATCCTGCTACGGTTCAGCAATGCTAATACTTTCGCATATAAAACTTTAAGGTAGAACGGCTTGACGACGTATTCATCGCCGCCAAGTTCGTACCCCCTTAATATGTTGTCTTCAGTTCCAAGTGCAGTAAGGAATATTATCGGGACGTTCCCCATACTCCTTATCGCCTTACAGATATCAAATCCGGACACCCCGGGAAGCATTATGTCTAAGATGACGATGTCATATACATTATTCCTCGCCATCTCAAGACCTGTCATGCCGTCACCTGCGAGGTCTACTGTAAAGTGTCCCCCGCTCTCGGCAATAAAGAAATCATAAATAGCTTCCCTGATCTGTGCGGAATCCTCCACAACTAACATCCTGCAGTCCATAATAGTCCTCCGGGTAATATGTTAGCGCAGAGTTGTAACCATTTTATGTCTATCGTTTCATTATCTCCTCATGCCTGCACATGCTAACAAGAGGATACCGACAATGTACAGGAAATAGATAGCATAGAAGATCGTAAATCCGAGGCCTCCGAAGAAACCGGCTCTGCTGACGATCGAGCAGACAGTGATCTTCGTTGTATGAAGACCTCCCTTGTCGAGGTATTCAAGGATCGCTTTCCTGTTGGAACCACCCATGATCATGCCGACGATGCTGGCGATCGGGAAACCTGCAAGGATAGCTGCTGTAATAGCCTTCTTGAGGAATCCGGAAGCTGCCTGCTCATAATTGGGATCATAAATAGGATTCACCATTGTCGCGCCGGGCTGAGGCTGATAATTAGTCTCGACGTTGTTGTAATTGTTGTTTTCCATAAAAACCCTCCCTTATTGATTGAAATCGATATTATTATAATCGAGAGCCTTGCAGGTTACAAGCAAAACCGGACAGTGACACTTACTTCCTGCTTATGACGTCAATGACGTCGCCTACTGTCCTGATCTTGACGAAATCCTCGTTCGAGAACCTGAAATCAAACTTCTCCTCAAGCGATACGGCCATCGACAGAAGTCCGATCGAATTAAAGCCGAGATCATCGCGCAGATCGGTCTCAGGTGAGATCGAACTGATATCGATATCTTCTCCCAATGATTCTCCAAGTGTCTCTCTTATGCCTTCGATGATCTCCATTTATTTACCCTCCATTATCTTCTCGTAAACCCTGCGCAATTCATTGATATGTTCGAGCAGGCTGTTTGCAAGGTTATCCATCTCAGCTACGGACATGAACTTCTTGCTGGTGTAATCGCTTACATTGAACGGCTTGCCGACAACTGCGACCCTTCTATTATACCAATGCTTCTGCTTAAGTGAATAACAAGGTACGATCGGTACATTAGCCTGGCTTGCGAGCAGTATCGCTCCGCTCTTGATCTCACTTAAGTCGGTATCAACACCCCGGTTGACATAACCCTCGGGAAAGACAAGGAGCGCCTTGCCGTTCTTGAGCACAGCCGTGGAATTGCGGATCGCTTCGATGTCTATGGCCTGCCTGTTGATCTCGATACACCCTGCCCCTCTGCATAAGAAAGCCTTGAACCTGTTCTTCATGAAGAGTTCTGATGCAAGGTAGAACATCCTCCTGTTGCTGAACACCGCCGAATAGAACCAGGGATCTTCGTATGAGACATGGTTCGCAACGATTATCATACCGGTATCCTTTATCGTATTCCTGAACGGCTTGCCATCAATATCATACTTGCGTGGTACGCGAAGCCCTCCGATCAGGAGTACTATGCCGTGGGATATATCGTAAAAGAACTCGCCTATTCCGTACTTGCCTTTCTCGAACATACTTTACCTGCCCAGCCTCCTCTTGAGTTCGGCACCGAGAGAATCGACAAGTTTCTCAAGGTTCTTTGTTATCAGTTTCAGCTGCTCCGTTTTGGGCAGATCTGTCTTCCCTTCAAGAAGATCCGTCGCTTTTACAGGATCACCGATCATTACATGTGCCCTCTTGAACAGACCGTAATTGCCATCCGTATAGCATGGAAGGATCATTGCATCTGATTCAAGTGCGATGATGGCAACGCTCGGTTTGAAAGGAAATGGCTTTCCGTCAACAGGAAGCCTTGACGACGGGAAGATGCCTACGGATTCTCCCCTATCGAGACAGTCGATGGAGTCCTCGATAAAAGAGAAGTCGTAAGCGTTGCGGTCGACCTTGATGCACCCCATTCGGTGCAGCATCCAGTTCATGTACCTGCCCTTGTTGAACATTACTTCAGCAACGGTAAACCTCAGGTTAGTTCCGAAGAAACGGATCCAGTAAAGAGGCATATCAAGAAGCGATAAGTGATTGGACACAAGGATGAAGGGCTGCTTTCCGGGCTTGAACTTGCTGTTCATATAGCGTATCGACGGCTTAAGGAATACCCACATCGGCAAAAAACCGGTGACCTTAAAATAGTAAGTAAGGAACATGTTCTGGCGGAATCTTCTCATCAGTTCTTCTGCTCCTCGATATATTTCCCCAATGCCTGAGGCGTATTGCAGGAATACGTCTCGACCTGATATCTCTTGTTGATCTCCGCGATTATCGCGAAGAACTGAAGGCTCGTTGCATTAAGATCGAGCATGATGTCGGAATCAGGCCTGATATCGTTCTTGCTGCACTCCAGCACATCAGCTATGATGTCTGTCACCTCTGATATTATCTTCGGATCACATTCCGCATCAACCGATCTCTTATCAGGCACATATCCGCTCATTGGAATGAGCCTTATATCCCCCGCACTGATGCCACGGAGCAGGAACTGTCTGCTGACCTTGATGGCTGTAGGAGACATGATCGGATCGTTCGTAAAATAGAACTCTCTTATCTTGAATCCTGAAGGCAGAGTATCATTTATGCTGCGGATCTCACTGTAGATCGATGTGGTCATCTCCTCTGTTGCATCATTACCGAGCTGGACAACGACAGACAATACCTCATCGCCGTTATCACCGGGTTTGCCAAAGCATGAGAAGTTAACATGTTCCTTAAGAACGATCATCTGCTCGATGACGTCAGGGTTTATATTCTCCCCGTTTGCCCCGATCACGACATCCTTGGCTCTTCCCGAGATAAAACAGTAGCCGTCCTGAAGAGATGCAACATCCTTTGTATCGAACCATTCCTCCTTGGGCTGGATGACTCCGTCGATCATAATCTTCGAGCTTACAGATGTTCCTTTGATCATGAGGGTGCCTTCATCAGAGATCTTATACTCGATCGATTCAAGGCTGTGCCCTACGGAATTCATGTTACGGTATTTGGGTCTGCTCCTCAGTTCTACGGATGTGATGCCTACCTCACTCATGCCATAGCCGTTATGGAGCGGATATCCGATCCCGTTGAACAGTTCAAGACACGAATCCTTGATGTAGCTTCCCCCGCTGATGCAGAACTGGACAGAAGGTCCGAACACCTGCTCCGTCACCTCGCCCATTATCCGCTTGGCAGCCTTAGATCCCCAATAGGGAAAGATATTCTGAAGGGCCGTGCATATCTTAAGGCCTCTTCTGAAGGTCTTCTGCTTACTTTCCGGCATCATCCTGACGCCCTTTTGTATCTTCTCCTCAACCGTATGCCACAACAGAGGCACAGCGAAGATATGAGTGACTTCGTGCCTTCTGCATGTCCTTGCTATCGTATCCGGTGAATAATCCTTCAGGAAAACGAACGTCCTCCCGAAGAATGCAAACCAGTAATATACCGCAAACAGCCCGAAAATATGATAGAACGGCAGGAACGCCAGCTGCTTGATCGACCCGTTGTACATGGAAGCCATCCTCGGGCTCTCCCTGATTATCTCAGTCGCATCAAGTATCTGCTTGGATATCTCAGATCCGGTATAAAAGCACACAGTCTCATGAAGCGACGTTGCCGACGTGGACAGACAGAACTCGTTCTCGAACACATCGTCAGGGCAGACAAGATCCGTCTCCTCGAACGAAGCCTTGAACACTTCTTCAAAATCGATGAACTCGCCTGTCAGCTCCGTGGACTTAAGGCCCACTATCTTTGTGATCCCCAAAGTCTTAAGGATCGCTTCCGACAGGCTCTTCGGATGCCTGCAGTTGACAAGATACGGCTTGTTGCCGCTCTTAAGTATCGACCAGTATGCGACGATCCATTCGACGGAGTTCTCCATTTCGAGGGCGACATATCCGCCAGTGGCGCCAAGCCTGGAATACATCAATGCAGAAGCTCTGTCAATGAGCGTCCTGATCTCGGAATACGGCCATTTGCGTATGCGGTAGCCTTCACACGTCTCGCACATGATAAGACCATTGTTCCTGAACATGATCTCATAGACAGCACGAAGATCCATGTCTGAACTGAGGAGTGCTTCCGTGTTGTACTTTACATAATCACGAAGTACTTTCTTCACCCGCACTTGCTGACAAACTCCTTTATGGCAGCGTCAAAGCCGGCTTCGTTCACGATCCGAAGACGCGAATGGAAGCCATGATCGAACCAGACTATCTGCTTATTCCTGGAAACGCATGTATCAAAGAGCTTCTGGCTCTTGGGCGGAAGCGAGAAGCAGTCCTCCCTGCTGTAGAGGAACAGGATCGGAAGGTCCCCGATCTGCTTTACGAGCCTGATCGGCGCCTCATTCCTGATGTCAGCGCCGGTATTCTTCTCGATATGATGCATGCACATGGGAAGGATCGGATATACCGGTCTCTTCTCGTACTTGATATGTTCCCTGAAGGTCTCTTTAAATGATACAAAGCAGCCTTCCGTGATGATCGCCTTGATATTGTCCTTCTTCGTACCGTTGATGGCCGCCAGCAGTGCTGTCGTGGTGCCTACGCAGACACTGTGAAGGAATACCTTCCTGATCCCGTGGTTATCCTCAAGCCATGTAAGCCACTTATCAAGATCCCTGTGCTCATGATGACCTAATGAGTGATACTTGCCGTCGCTCTCGCCATGTGCCCGGGGGTCGACCGCCAGGATGTTCATGCCGATGTTGTAATACGGAATGTCAAAATAATATCCATACATAAGGCCCTCGGACCTTCCCGGGATAACGATGATGCACCTGTCATAACCGAAGTCATAGTATTCACCATGAAGCTTCAGGCCGTCGTTCTCAATGTCAACGAGCTGCTTCCTGTCCTCTATCGTCTTGGCGAAAGCAATTCCCGTATCCCACATCCTTACCTGCTCTTCGACCTCCGTGAAAGTACAGGCTGAACCGAACTTTTCCTTGGAAGTCCTTACCACCTGATCCTCATATACTCTGATGGAGATGGGGTACACATATATGACAGAGGCAACAAGACCGCCTAATATCAGCACGGCTGCAACTATCCCGCCTATTACCCAACCATTCAGTGCAAGCTGCATGATCATAATGAATACTACTCCTAAGATATAACTGTTATAATGTCTTGTTCAATTAACAACCAAAACAGTTTGATTGTCAAGGGAATTTTTGATAATATACTCTTTGTGCTTATTTTAAATATATATTTGGAGGTTTACGCACATGAGTTTTGTTATTATTCCCGACACAGCCTGTGATCTCAATAAGGAGCTTAGAGAGAGATTCGGACTTGATGATTATCTGAGAGGAACGATCTACTTTCCCGATGGACACAGTGAGCTGATATCACTTGATTGGGAAAAGATGACAGCAGATGAATACTATAAGTCAATGACAGGCAAGAGCCCTCTGTACAAGACATCAAGTGTACCTGTAGGAGAGATCAAGAGAATATACGAGAAGCATCTTGCCAATGGCGAGGACGTACTTAGCATCGTACTGTCTTCCGGCCTGTCAACAACATATAACGAGGCAGAGATGGTTGCCAAGGAACTCCGCGAAGCATATCCCGAGCGTAAGGTGATCGTTATCGATTCACTCCGTTATTCAACTGCACTTGCACTTCTCGTCATCAAAGCATGCATCAAGAGGCAGGAAGGCGCTACTATCGAAGAGACTGCAGAATACATCGAAGGTCTCAAGTCTTCCGTTCACCAGATGGGCTTCATGGACGATATGAAGTTCCTTGCAAAGGCTCACAGAGTATCCAATGCCAAGGCTTTCTTCGGAACGCTCATCGGTGTTGCCCCTCTTGCCGACTTCAACAGCAAGGGTCTGTCAGAAGTTATTGCAAAGACCAAGGGTCGTAAGGCAGCTAACAAAGCAACTGTCGAGTATATGAAGAAGATCATCACGGATCCTGAGGATCAGATCATTTTCGTAGCGCACACACTCCGAAAGGAGTTTGCCGAAATGCTCGCAGAGGATATCAAGAAGACTTTCAACCCTAAGGAAGTCATCATGAACGACGTCGGAATGGCATGCGGCGCCAACATCGGTCCCGGCCTTTGCGCAGCATACTTCATTGGTAAGCCCATGAGTGAGTCGATGGAAGAAGAGAAGGCAATACTGAACGAGATCGTTACAAACATCAAGTGATCGGATAAAGGAGCGTAATATGAACAGGAATTATGTTGTTCTGGTTGATTCGACAAGTGACCTTAAACTTGAGACACGCAGGAAATATGACATTGATTATGTTGCAATGAACTATGTTGTGGATGATAAGGAATACCCTGCTTCACTCGACTGGGTATCGCACTCATCGTCTGATTACTACAACATGATGCGTGACGGCAAGATCATCAAGACGACACAGGTTCCCGGTCCCGTATACGAGGAGAAGTTCGAGCAGATCGCAGCAGAAGGCAAGGATGTTGTCTACATCTCCTGTTCTTCTGCTCTGTCAGGCTCCATCAATACGGCAATGGCTGTAGCGGACAAGATCATGGAAGCTCATCCTGAGATGAAGATCTGCTGCGTTGACTCCCTGATCAGTTCATTGGGCCAGGGGCTCATGGCCATCAAGGCTTCACAGCTCCGTGCACAGGGCAAGACCGTTGAAGAAACAGCGAAATACATCGAAGACAACCGTCTCAAGGTACACCAGTGCGGTACGGTCGGCAACCTTGAGTTCCTGCGCCGCGCAGGCCGTGTTACTGCTTCATCCGCTTTCTTTGGAAACATGTTCGGTATCAAGCCGATCCTTATCTCTGATACCAAGGGTCAGAACCTCGCAGTCAAGAAGGTCAGAGGCGCCAGACAGGCTAAGATCGAGATCGCATCAGACGTTGCAGCCAACGTCATCGATCCCGACAGCCAGGTACTCTACATCTCTCATGCTGACTGCCTTGAGGATGCCGAGCAATTAAGAGATGAGATCCTCAAGAACGTCAAGTTCAGAGAATGCTATATCAATACTATCGCGCCGATCGTAGGCGCATCAGTCGGTCCCGGAACGATCATTGCGTTCTACGTCGGTACCGAAGTAACTGAAGGAATCGAAGGTTAAACTAAGGTAATGGTACATACTACAATTGATGCTGAGCTTCTGCGTCAGATGCTGAAGAACGGCTATCAGGAATTGATGATATGCAAGGAAGAGATCAATGATCTCAATGTATTCCCTATCCCTGACGGAGATACGGGACTCAACATGACAAGAACGATGCAGGGCGGCATCGAGTCGATCGGCGAAGGCCAATCCGCCGGAGAGATGCTCAAGGCATTTGCCAAGGGCACACTCATGTCAGCAAGAGGCAACTCAGGCGTTATCCTGTCACAGTTTATCAGGGGCTTTGCAAAAGATGTTGATGACATCAATGAGTTCACGACAGAAGACTTTATCAGGGCGGTCGCCAACGGACGCGACCAGGCTTACTCGGCGGTTGTAAATCCCGTCGAGGGAACGATGCTCACACTGATGAAGGACGGAGCATCCGTACTGAAGGTCAAGAAGGACCAGATCGGCGATTTCGAAGGGCTCTTTGTCATCCTTCTGTCAGAGCTTGAAGCATCACTCAAGCGCACACCCTCCCTCCTTGACGTTCTCGCAGAAGCGGGCGTCGTAGACAGCGGCGGAGCAGGACTTCTCGCAATATTCAGGGGCATGGCCAAGGCTGTTGACGGTGAGATCATCGAGGCAGTCGAATCCTCCAGACCTGAATCAGTCAACAGTCCCCTCACCCTGTTAGATGAGACATCCTCCGTCGAGTACGGTTACTGCACGGAATTCATACTCCAGCTCTTCGACAGGAAATATCCAGTGGCAGATTTTGACATCGACAGGTTTATCGAAGGGCTTAAGGAACTCGGTGAATCGATAGTGGCGATCAGGGACGAAGAACTCGTCAAAGTCCATATCCACACAATGCAGCCTGAGACGGCTCTGGGCTACGCGCATAAATACGGCGAGTTCCTGACTCTCAAGATAGAGAACATGACAGTACAGCATAACGAGATCATCGGCAAGGACACATGCCACAAGATCGAGCATACCAAGTATGCTGTTATCACCACTTCGTCAGGAAGCGGTATCACAGAGTATTTCAAGGGGCTTGGAACTGATATCGTCATCGACGGAGGACAGACCAACAACCCTTCGGCTGAGGACTTTGTGAATGCTTTCAAGAAGGTGGATGCAGATCACATCGTTGTGCTTCCCAATAATTCAAATATCATCCTGGCAGCCGAGCAGGCAGCTTCATTGTATGATCATCCCGACATAAGGGTCATCCCCACCAAGTCACTGGCGGAGGGCTACTCTTCCCTGTCTTTGATGGATAAGAGCGCACCTGACATCGATTCATTCATCGAAGGTCTGACATATGCACTGGACGGAGTTACGACAGCGCTCGTATCAACAGCTACGAGAGACGCGAACATGGACGGCGTTGACATAAAGCAGGGCAATTACATCGGAATAATCGATAAGACAGTTGCCTGCTGCAATCCTTCCAAGATCGATGCAGCCGTGGAGCTCGTCTCAGGTTATGAAGATATCGGCGACAAGGATGTTCTTACCGTATTCTACGGCAAGGATGTATCAGAAGATGAAGCCAGCGAATTCGAATCTGCCCTCTCCTTAAAGTTCCCTCTCCTCGAGATCGGACTTATCCCCGGCAACCAGGACGTTTACAGCTTCATCATGGCTATCGAATAAGGAGTATATATGAAAGTCTTACTCGACACTTACGGTTCTGATCTCGGAGACAAGGAGATCATCGAAGGCGGCATTGAAGCGCTTAAGCAGATCCCTGATCTCCACATCGTCTTTTTCGGAAAAGACTCGCTCATTAGGCCTGCAGTTAAAGAGGCAGGCATCGATCCTGCCTGTTATTCGATCGTAAATGCAACAGACTTTATCAGGAACGAGGATAACCCTATGGATATCTTCAGGGGCAGGAACGATTCCTCCATGGCAATGGCCCTTGATGCCCTTAAGAAGGATACTGAAGCAGCAGGACTTTTAAGCTGCGGGAGCACCGGAGCCCTCATGGTCGGTTCCATATCAAGGATCGGACTGGTCCCGGGATTATCTGTCCCGGTCCTCTGCGCTTATATTCCCAATCCCAATACCCATTGGACTTATCTCCTCGACTGCGGCGCGCATCTGACACCTTCAGCAAAGGATCTCGTCCTGTTTGCCGAGCTCGGAGCAGCTCATTACACAAAGAAGTTTGGAGTTGAAGCACCTTCCGTCGGACTCCTGTCTGTCGGCAGCGAACCCAACAAAGGAAATGAACTCATCCTTGAAGCGCATAAGCTCCTCTCAGAGTCGGGCCTTAACTTCATCGGCAATGTAGAGGGATGTGATACCCAGAACGGCAAATGCCATATCATGGTCACAGACGGCGTATCCGGCAATATCCTGCTCAAGAGCATCGAATCATCCGGCATGACCTGCCTATCGATGCTCGAGTCATACATTAATTCCAAGGGCAGGACCGAGCTTACTCCCCTGCTTGATGACATGAAGCACAACTTTCACATGACAAAGTATGGTGGGGCCTTCTTCCTAGGCATCGACAGGAATATCATCAAGATGCACGGTGCATCAGGCAGAGATACTGTCGTTGCGTGCGTGAAGCAGTTGATGTGAGGTTTTGTCACCTCTCCTTGTTGATATCACGGTACTGAGCAACATGCATACCCTTGCGCAGGTAATACTCGATCGGAAGCAGTATGAGCATAAGCGCATTTACCGCCATGAATAGCGGTAATAGACTGCCGAACAGCGAATGGATAACGGCGATCCCCGCCGTGTAAGCCGTATACCTTACCAACGCGTAGATGATGCTCCTCAGGCCGTCGGCATACCTGAAACGCCGGAACACGATAAACTTATAGAATATGACCGATATGAATGTTGCAACGATCCCCAGTCCGGGTATGTGGATGTAGTACAGGCTATACTTGAAGATAATGCTTACCAGGAGCAAAAGGATCTCCCAGGTTACCAGACCGACGATGGATGGCCATGCCGTACTGAAAAGGCGCTTATATATCAGCACCGTGTCAGGTACGGGATTGAAGTGTGAATCCTTGTTATCGTCGATATAGATAGCCTTGATGGGGATCGTCGTGATCGGTATAGACTGCTTATCCGCATAGAAGAGCATGTTGAGCTCGTAATCGTACTTATTTCCTCTGACCCTGACGAGCCAGTCCACGTTATCTATCGTAAAACCTCGCAGTCCGGACTGATTGTCTGTAAAGTAATGACCTGTCAGGATCGTGTATATGAACTTGGAGAGGTCGTTGCCGAATATCGACCTGAACGGGATCTTACCCTCCCTGATCCTTACGGCGAGGACCATCCTGGCATTATTATCCAGTTCGAACCTGACCTTCTTGATATCTTCGGGCGTATGCTGTCCGTCCGCATCTGCCGTAATGAAGTTTTTGCAATCGGGGAAAAACTCCTTGATCCTCGAGAATCCGTGCTTCAGCGCTGCACCCTTGCCCATATTGCGCTCGTTAGCGACAACGCGCGCGCAATCAAACTTCCTAACTTCATCGAAGATATGCTGATACTTCTCTCCGCTGCCGTCATCCACGACAAGCACGCCGAAATCACTCTCAGATAAGGCACTTACCAGCTTAATAAGATTCTCATTAGGTTCATAAGCCGGTATTACAACAACGCACATAGTTACTCCAACAATAATGATTCACATCATTATCTCACATTTTGAGTGATAAAGGAAATAGCTTCATCAATAAGGGCCGTATCATCAAGTATATCCGTGTGCCCGTTCATCCCGGCCTTGTCACCTAATACGAACCTTGTCTCAGCACTGCGGCCGAGAGCCTCTATCTCAGCCTTATGCGAATATATCGAGTATTCCTCGAGAGATATCTTCTTATCTTCAGCACCGTGGATTATAAGTATCGCAGCATCCGACGAAGACAGCGCCGTCACGACATCGGCATCGGTAACCTTCTTGCCGAACAGTATTATCTGGTAGAGGTAGAGCATCGGATAATTGAGGTATGCCGCCTTCCCTATCGCGCCGACCGAAGGCTCCATTATGCCTTCCATCCCGCTGTTGATGCCGCCGACAGTTACGATCGAATCAACATCCTTGTGATCAAAAAGCATGACCGAACCTGCCGCATATCCTCCCCTGCTGTGGCCGAAGAGCGCAATGTTCTCATACCCAAAATCATCCTGTGAATTCACATAATCAAGTGCCTTATCAAGATCTACGAGTTCCTGCTGAAATCCCACGGCACCGCGGCCCTCACTCGTGCAGCTTCCTGTCGTATCGAAAGTGAACACGCCGAGTCCCGCATCATGCATCCGCTTGATGACATTAAGATAATTGTCGCAAGACGCATTAAAACCGGGAGCTAGAACAACAAGTATGTCTTTATCGGACGAATCGTAAAAGTAGCCTGACAGCTTATTGTCCCCTACAACGAACTCGTGCTTCACCCTCGAATCGTAAAGGGTCTTGATATCACCCGTTATCTCTACCGTTGCAACGCCGTCGTACCTGGCAAAAACTGAGTCGTACACCACTTTCGTGACGATCGGGCATGCAATGATATTAATGATGATGAATATCACGATGACCTTGAGTATTATCCTGCCGCGTCTGCCAAGTTTCATATGTTGTCCCGTTTATGTTAAAATATATTTATCAATCGAAAGTAGAACTTGATATGTATTTTACACCATTACACAGTTTTAATATATGTTCCGACGAGGAATACCCGTCATTCATCGAAGAGATCACAAAGGTCCTTGAAGAAGGGTCAGTTACGGGCGATCTCCCGTCATTTGACGGACTTCTGCTCCATTACAGGTATTTCAAGACGGAAGGTGCAAAAGCCACCATCGTTATCCTGCACGGCATGACGGAGTTCATCCAGAAGTACTATGAGATGATCTGGTATATGATCAATTCTGGTTATAATGTCTTCATCTTCGATCAGAGAGGACACGGAATGTCAGGACGTGAAGTCGACGATCAGC
>Ga0310691_10005843_pt1 | contig 13293 bp, 9 predicted proteins | sample 176DNAGHGlowgp2_FD_203887 | JGI IMG/M metagenome (GOLD analysis project Ga0310691, IMG submission 203887) | Sheep rumen microbial communities from Palmerston North, Manawatu-Wanganui, New Zealand - 1766 DNA GHGlow gp2 (v2) (version 2) | ecosystem: Host-associated > Mammals > Digestive system >... | reverse complement strand
GGCCAACTGGTCGCGGTACTCAGCAGCCAGCTCGAAGTTCTGCTTGCTGACGGCTTCGTCCTTGAGCGTACGCAGATGCTGGCACAATTCCTCCTTACGGCTAATCTCGTCGCTGACGGGGATATTGATAAGATGTACGCGCGAGCCGGCCTCGTCCATCGCATCGATGGCTTTGTCGGGCAGGCAGCGGTCGGTCATATAGCGGTCGGTGAGCTTCACACAAGCGCGCAGCGCCTCGGGCGAATAGCGCACGTTGTGGTGCTCCTCGTAGCGGTCCTTGATGTTTTCCAGGATGGCGATGGTCTCCTCGATGGTCGTGGGTTCCACCAGCACCTTCTGGAAGCGACGCTCCAGAGCGCCGTCCTTCTCGATGCTCTTCTTGTACTCGTCGATGGTGGTGGCACCGATGCATTGCAGCTCACCACGTGCCAGCGCAGGCTTCAGCATGTTGGCAGCGTCCATCGTGCCGGATGCCGAACCCGCTCCGATGAGCGTGTGGATTTCATCGATGAACAGGATAATCTCCTTGTGCTGTTGCAGCTCGTTGATGATGGCCTTCAGGCGCTCCTCGAACTGTCCGCGGTACTTAGTGCCGGCCACGACAGCAGCCAGGTCGAGCACGATGACGCGCTTGTCATACAGCAGGCGTGCCACCTTGTGCTCCACGATGCGCAGCGCCAGTCCTTCGACGATGGCACTCTTGCCCACACCGGGCTGACCAATGAGAATGGGGTTGTTCTTCTTGCGGCGACACAGGATCTGTGCCACACGCTCTATCTCGCGCTCACGGCCCACGACGGGGTCGAGGAGTCCTGCGGCAGCAGCCTTCGTGAGGTCGGTGCCGAAGGTGTCCAAAGCGGGTGTCCCCGTGCCCTTGCCGTTCTGCTTGCGTGTGGCTGTCTGCGAGGGATTGGAGGCGCGGCCCGTGTTGTGCAGGTCGTCGTCCTCATCATCGTCATCTTCGTCCTCGTCGGTGAAACCGAAGCCAGCCTGCGGCTCCTGCTTCTGGGTGATGGCGTTCTTCACGCTCTGGTAGTCCACGTCGAAGGCATTCAGGTGCTGACACGAGACATCGTCCGTAGCACGCAGGAAAGCCAGCAGCAGGTGCTCTGAGTCGGCAGCCTCGGCCTTCATGGCACGCGCTTCGAGCAGCATCAGTTTCACGATGCGCCCCGACTGGTCGCTGAGCAACGGGTCGGCGGTGTCATCCATGCCGCTGATGCTCTTCTCCAAGGATTGCTTCAGGGCATCAAAATCAACGCCCATCTGTCGAAGGATGGACATCGCGGTACAGTCCTTCTCACGCATGAGGGCCAACAGCAGATGCGCCGGTTCCACCTGGGAACAACGCAGCCGCACGGCCTCTTCCTTGCCGTAATTGAGAATTTCCGTTATTTTGGGTGAGAATTTGTTTTCCATCAAAAAATATCCTCTCTGTTAGTGACTCCTGCGGGATTCAAACCCACAACCTTCTGATCCGTAGTCAGATGCTCTATTCAGTTGAGCTAAGGAGCCGTGTTTTCCCTCAAATGCGGTCGCAAAGGTAAGGTGTTTTGCCGACCTGTGCAAACTTTTTGAGGGAAAACAAACCTTTAATCTTTCAATTTTTCAATCTTTCAATTTTTCAATCTTTCAATTTAAAGCAGTTCCACCGAGCGCTTCACGAAGCGAGTCAGCGCCTCGCCCGTGAGCAGGCCGTTCTGCAGCAGCGCCAGATCGATGAGCTGATGCACGCGCTCGTTGCCCTTGGCGTACTCGCCCAGCACTTCGCGGCGCTTGCCCTCCTGCTCTTCGATGTCCTTGCGGCACTGTTCCATGTCCTTGCGCTCCTCCTCGGTGATCTCGTCGTACTTCTTCTTGTCCTGTTCAGCCTGCAGCACAGCCTTGCGGGCATTGAGTCCGCGGAGCTCTGCCTCGATGGGCTTCAGTGCCTCGGCGGTAGCGGCTTCGCTCTGCTCCAGCACCTCTTTCACGAGGCGGTTGTCGGTGTTCAGCACCAGGTTGTACATGTCGGGCATCTCGCCATAGAAAGCCATACCCGGCTGGATGCGGGCCATGTCCTTCATGCGGCGCATGTACTCGCTCTGGGTGATGACCACGGGCATCGCCTCGGCACCCATCGGCTGTGTCTCCACATGATACGTTGTCTTGTCAGTCTTCGGCAGCTGTGTCTCGAAGACGGCTGACAGATTGGCAGAGCGGTCGGCTGACAATTCTTCACCCTTGGGCTCGTCCTTCTGGATGAGGCGGTCGATGACATCGCTATCCACGCGTGTGAAGGTCGTCTTCTCCAGCTTGCGTTCCAGCATCTGCACGAGCGGCGTGTCCAGCTGGCCGTCCATGAGCAGGACATTGTAGCCCTTCGCGTGTGCGCTGTCAATATAGGTATAGTGTGCCTCGCGGTCGGCGGCATAGAGATACACGAGCTGACCGTCCTTGTTCGTCTGCGCATCCTTGATGAGTGCCTGGTACTCCTCCAGCGTGTAGTACTTGCCCTCGGTGTCCTTGAGCAGGAAGAACGTCTTGGCCTTCTCGTAGAAGTCTTCCTCGGAGAGCATTCCGTAGGAGATGAAAATCTTGATGTCGTCCCACTTGGCCTCGAAGTCCTTGCGGTCGTTCTTGAAGAGCGAGCTCAGGCGGTCGGCCACCTTCTTGGTGATGTAGCCGCTGATTTTCTTCACGTTGCTGTCGCTCTGCAGGTAGCTGCGGCTGACATTCAACGGGATATCCGGCGAGTCGATGACGCCGTGCAGCAGCGTCAGGAAGTCAGGAACGATGCCCTCCACCTGGTCGGTCACGAAGACCTGGTTGCAGTAGAGCTGGATCTTGTTGCGTTGCAGGTCAAGGTTGTTCTTGATCTTCGGGAAGTACAGAATACCTGTGAGGTGGAAGGGGAAGTCCACGTTCAGATGAATCCAGAACAGGGGCTCATCACCCATGGGATAGAGGCTGCGGTAGAACGCTTTGTAGTCCTCGTCTTTCAGGTCGCTGGGCTTGCGTGTCCACAGCGGCGTGGTGTCGTTGATCTGGTTGTCCTCGTCGGTGTCCTGCATCTTGCCGTCCTTCCATTCCTGCTTCTTTCCGAACACTACGGGCACGGGCAAGAAGTGGCAGTACTTCTTCAGCAGGCCCTCCAGCTTGTCCTTCTCCAGGAACTCCTTGCAGTCCTCGGAGATGTGCATCACGATGTCGGTGCCGCGGTCCTGCTTCTCCACCTCTTCGAGGGTGAACTCAGGCGAGCCGTCGCAACTCCACTTCACGGCAGGAGCATCCTGATAGCTCTTGGTGATGATGTCCACGCGGTCGCTGACCATGAACGAGCTGTAGAAGCCCAGACCGAAGTGGCCGATGATGGCGTTGGCGTCTTCCTTGTACTTGTCCAGGAAGTCGTTGGCGCCGGAGAAAGCTATCTGGTTGATATACTTGTCGATTTCCTCGGCTGTCATGCCGATACCGCGGTCGCTGACGGTGATGGTGCCGGCCTCCTTGTCGATGCTGACGCTGACCTTCAGCTCGCCCATCTCGCCCTGGAAATCGCCCTTGCCCGCCAGCGTCTTCAGCTTCTGCGAGGCATCTACTGCGTTACTGACAATCTCACGGATGAAAATCTCGTGGTCTGAATACAGGAACTTCTTGATGACCGGGAAGATGTTCTCGGTCGTTACTCCGATATTACCTTTTTGCATAGTCGTTATATAGTTTTAATTAGATTGTATCTACTTATCAAAAGAAAAAACACAATCTACGTCTTGCAAAAGGCGTGCCAAAACATCTACCGACGATTATTCCTTCCATTCATAGCACCCCGCATCGGGTGTGCCGTCGGTCATGCGGTCGTGTCCGCGACGGTCCGTGGGCCATGCCACAGAGTAGGCAGGATTAGCCATCTTGCAGATTGATGAGATGGGCAACGGCATGAAGTTATAGACGAAGGCATGTGTGTCCATGTATGCAAAGTTCTTTTCATGGGCATACTCACCCTGTGGGTCGTCATAAACACATCCTACGAAGCGGTTGACATACTCGCTGCCTGTCGGGATCTCCGTAGCCAGGAAGCAATAGAGGAAGTGGTACTCCGCCAGCGCCTCGCTGACCTCTGCCGGCAGCTCCGTCACATCAGCCCACTCGCCCATCACCACATCGTCGGCGTAGCCGGTGATGACGGTGTTCACGAAGTCTGCGCGATAGAGGGGGTGATAGACGCCATCGCGGATATTCGCCAGATGCAGCGCCTCGCCGCGGTTGGCATCTAAGGGATAGAACTGGGCGATGGTGCAATGTGTCATCGCCACGTCGCCTCCCAGCACATCCACACTGCGCCCCAGCGTGTTGGAAATCTCGCAGTTAGCCACCTCGGCGCGGCAGTCGTAGAGCACGAGACCGTCGCCCTTGATGTTGTGAATGAGGCTGTTCGTGAGGCGCAGCTTCTGGGGCGTATTCTCATCGAAGGGTGCTACCGTGCTACCCTCCTCCGGCAGGGGACAGAGGATGCCGTAGCTGCCACTGTGGAGGTCGATGTAATCCATTTGGTTCCCCATACTCTCGGGGGCGATGATGATACCTTGCCATCGTCCCGGCAGACGATCATAGGGCAGATAGTCGAAGATATGGTCGGTGCGGTCGCCGCGGAAAGTGACAGGTTTCTCCAACGTGCCTTGTGCCACGACACACCCGTGAACGTGCATGAAGGCATCGTCATGGAACAGCAGGCGTGTGCCGGCTTCCATCGTCACCGTGACGCCCTCGGCCACCGACAGCTCACCACGTACGATAATCGGTCGGCGCGCCGTGAGGGTGGTGTCTTGTGCCAGCGTGCGATTGATCAGATAGAAGGCATCCTGTCCTACTACCTTCAGTGTCACGCGCTGCTCTACCCCGCTCTCCAACTGCACGATGAAATCGTCACTCACCTCCTGCGGTTCGTCGCCACCAATCTCGGGCACCGTCACCTCCATGCGAACAATGATGCTGTCGCGACGGCGCACCTCGAAATCCGTAGCGCGATTGTCAGCCGTGCGACTCAGATCCTGTCCATCGACATTCAGGCGGAAGGGGCTTGCCGCGCCACGCGCTAAGCTCACGCTGCGCACGCGCAACCCTTTGTCGCCTCGGTTGTAGATGGTCAGCGTCTTCGTGGCCGACGGGATGGTTGTGATGAGCGTATCGAACACCACCTGCTCCGTGCTGAACTGCAGCACCGCCGAGCGGTCGGTCGTGAACGTGTCATAGTCATCGCAGGCTGCCAGCACGCTGGCAGCCGCGATGATCATTATCGTCAGTCGTTTAAACATTCTCCAGAATCGCCAGCAGGTGTTTCCACACAAGGTCCACGGTGGGAATCAGCAGGCGCTCGTCGGGCGAGTGTACGCCACGCAGTGTAGGACCGAAGCTGACCATGTCCAGCCCCGGGTACTTCTCCGAGAACAGACCACACTCGAGACCGGCGTGGATACCTCGCACAATGGGCTCCTTGCCGAACAACCGCACATACTGCTCACGCGTGATGCGCAGCAGCTCGCTCTTCGGGTTCATCGCCCAACCCGGGTAGCCCTCGCCAATTTCCACTTCGGCACCTGCGAGCTCGAAGACAGCCGCCACGGTGTTCGCCATATTCTTGCGATTGCTCAGCAGCGAGCTGCGCTGGCTGGTGTTGATGGCAATGACGCCGGGCTCCGTCTGCTTGATGCTGGCCAGGTTCGAGCTGGTCTCCACGAGGGCGATGTCCTGGCTCATGGCATAGACACCGTTATCCACAGCCTGCAAGGCGCAGATCAGTCGGCGGTTCACATCCTCTGGCAGCACGGTGGCTGCGGCCTCGGCGCTCTCCAGAAGGAACTCCATCGTCTTCTCCGTGACGCTGAACTCCTCCTGCACCTCGGCCGCGAAGATGTTCCATTGCACGCGCGCCTGTTCCTTGTATTTATTAGGAATGCATACCAGACAGGAAGCCTCGCGCGGAATGGCGTTGTGCAGGCCGCCGGCCTGAATATCGCTCAGGCGCAGGCCCCACGCTTTCATACCGTCGTAGAGAAAGCGTGCCAGCAGTTTGTTGGCATTGGCGCGTTTCTTCTCGATATCGTCGCCGCTGTGGCCACCCGTCAGACCTTTGATGGTCAGCTGCAGGAAGAACGCATCTGCGGGAGCAGCCTCCGGCGTGAAGCGGAAGGTGACAGCCGTGCGGCAGCCGCCTGCGCAGCTCACAAACATCTCACCCTCGTCCTCACTGTCCAGATTGATGAGCATCTGTCCCGTCATGAAACCGGCTTTCATGCCCTCGGCACCCGTGAGGCCCGTCTCCTCGTCGCGCGTGAACACGCACTCCAGCGGGCCGTGCTTCAGACTGTTGTCAGCCAGGATGGCCATCTCCATCGCGCAGCCGATGCCGTCGTCGGCACCCAGCGTTGTACCCTTGGCCTTCATCCATTCACCATCGACATAGGTCTGAATGGCATCGCGGTCGAAGTCGAAGTCCACGTCGTTGTTCTTCTCACAGACCATATCCATGTGACTCTGCAGAATCACCGTGGGCTTGCTTTCCATACCAGCGCTGGCGGGCTTGCGAATGAGCACATTACCTGTTTCATCCACTTTCGTCTCCAAGCCCAGTCCCTCACCGAAATCCTTGAGGAAGGCTATCATCTTCTCCTCACGCTTCGAGGGGCGAGGCACTTTATTGATGCGAGCAAACATTTCGAACACACTGGCGGGTTTCAATTCAATCTTTTCCATTTGAATATTGCTAATTTAGGTTAAAGTCTGTTGATTCGTGCTTGAGACACATAAGTTTGGTGTATCTTTGCAAAGTTTTATATGAAATATAACGCAAAAGATGCTGAAATTATTGCTTATCACGGCAGGAATTGTTGCTTTGGCGGTCGCTTTGCTGGCGCTGAAGCTGCTGGTGAAGGGCGATGCACGCGGGCCTATGACCCATGTCGGAGCCTCCAAGGCCATGCGTGAGCGTGGCATTCACTGCGTGGAGAGCATGGACGCCATCGAGCGCCACCAGCGCGCCAACCGCCCCCATGCCGCAGAACAACGAAAATAAAGAAATCAAAAATAACACATCATCAATGAAAAAAACATTCTTCTTCGCGCTCAGCGCCCTCGTCGCCCTGACCGCTTGCAACAACAAACAGGAAACCGAAGCCGAGGCCGCAGCGCCCGCCGACACTGAAGAGGTCACAGGACTGAAGGTCGCCTACATCGAGATTGACAGTCTCATGAGCCAGTACCAGTTCTGCGTCGATTACAACCTGCTCCTCAACCAGAAGAGCGATAACGCCGCCAACACCCTGCAGCAGAAGCAGCGCGCCCTGCAACAGCACGCCGCCGCCCTGCAGAAGAAATACGAGAGCAACGGCTTCACCACCCGCGATGAGCTGGAGAACGCACAGAACCAGCTGGCCCGCGAGCAGCAGGATCTCGCCGAACTCGAGCAGCGCCTCACCAACGAGCTGGCCATGGAGAACGCCAAGCTCAACGCCGAGCTGCGCGACTCCATTCAGGCATTCCTGAAGGTCTATAACAAGACCAAAAAGTACGACTACATCATGTCCAAGCTGGGCGACAACCTGCTGTGGGCCAACAAGAAGTTCGACATCACCAAGGAAGTCATCGCCGGTCTCAACAAGCGCTACAAGAATGGCAAGCCCGCCGCTGCCAAGGACGACAAGAAATGAAATATCTGGAACTCACCTTCCATATCACCCCCTACAACGAGGCGGCAGCTGATGTGCTAGCCGCCTTGTTGGCTGACGCCGGTTGCGATACCTTCGAGCCGCTGCCGTCCGATGCGCAAGCCCTCTCGCAACCCCTCTCGCAGCCCGCCGGCCTCCGCGCCTTCATTCAAGAATCCGCCTACTCCGAGCCCGCCATCAGCGCCGCCATCTCCAGCACCATCGCCCTCTTCCCTGCCCCCGTTACAGTTCCCGAGGATTCCCTTCCTGTTACGGTTCCCGAGGGCTCTCCCGAGGGTCTATCCATCTCTTTCACCACTACCCCCGCCCCCGATGAGAACTGGAACGCCGCCTGGGAAGCCGAGCACCACTTCGAGCCCATCTCCCTCCCCGACGGCCAGCTCCTCCACATCATCCCCCGCCAGGCCTTCGGCAGCGGCGAGCACGCCACCACCCGCCTGATGCTCACCCTCCTCTCCCAACTCGCTGCCGCTCCCGAATCCCCCTCCCCTGCCACCGTGTCCGAAGCATCAGCTTCGGTCTCCGCCCCCCTCGCTGGCGCCACCGTCATTGATGCCGGCTGCGGCACGGGCATCCTCGGCATCGCCGCCTTGAAGCTCGGCGCCGCCCGCGTCTTCGCCTACGACATCGATGAATGGAGCGTTCGCAATGCCCAGGACAACTTCGCCCTCAACGGCCTCGAGGCCACCATCGCCCCCACAGCCCCACAAGGCGCCCTCGGCACCCCCTCCACAGCCCCTCGTAGCAGTGCGTTCGGCGGTTCACCCGCCGAGATCGCCCTCGGCGATGCCCGTTGCCTCGCTGACGCCCCGCAGGCCTCCGTCCTGCTGGCCAACATCAACCGCAACATCCTCCTTGCCGACCTCCCCGCCTTCGCTGCCCACCTGCAGCCCGGCGGTCACCTGCTCCTCAGCGGGTTCTACGAGGCCGACATCGACGCTCTCCTCGCTGCCGCCGCCCCGCTCGGTCTCCGGCATCTCGCCACCCTCTCCGGCGGCGACTGGCGCGCACTACACTTTCAAATTGAGAATTGAAGCGGCCAGGCAATAGTCGAAATAACGTTATAACGAAATACCGATATTACGAGGCCGCTAAACCCTTGAACTTTTGAACTTTTGAACCCTTAAACCGCGGCGAAGCCGCCCCCAGTCATGTCCCCCGAAACAGACCATCGCGTACTCGAGCTTCTCTCGCGAAGCTATCCTAACGTCGCCGCCGCCTCCTCCGAGATCATCAACCTCGAGGCCATCCTGAACCTGCCTAAGGGCACGGAGCATTTCATGGCCGATATCCACGGCGAATACGAGGCCTTCCTGCACATCCTCAAGAACGCCTCCGGCAATATCAAGCGCAAGGTGAAGGAACTCTATGCCGACACCCTCAGTCCCGACGAGCTGCGCGAGCTCTGCACCCTCATCTACTACCCCGAGCAGAAGCTGGAGATTATTAAGGAAAACGGCCCCACCCCCAACCCCTCCCCTGTTAGGGAGGGGAGAAAAAATACTCCTATCAGCGAAGAAGCCCCCCTCCCTAACAGGGGAGGGGCCGGGGAAGGGGCCTTCTACGCCATCACCCTCCAGCGTCTCATCCGCGTCTGCCAGTCGGTGTCCTCGAAGTACACGCGCTCCAAAGTCCGCAAGGCACTGCCCGCCGAGTTCGCCTATATCATCGAGGAGCTGCTCCATGAGTCGCCCTCCGACGATGACAAGCAGGCCTATTTCTCACGCATCATTCAGACCATCATCGAGACCGGTCGTGCCGACGCCTTCATCATCGCCCTCGCCACCGTCATCCAGCAGCTGGCCGTTGATCAGCTGCACATCCTTGGTGATATCTTCGACCGCGGCCCGGGCGCACATATCATCATGGACCGCCTGTGTCAGCACCACAGCTTCGACATCCAGTGGGGCAACCACGACGCGCTGTGGATGGGCGCTGCCGCCGGCAACGACTGCTGCATCGCCAATGTCCTGCGCCTGTCGCTGCGCTATGGCAATATGCAGACCCTCGAGGATGGCTACGGCATCAACCTCGTGCCGTTGGCCACCTTCGCTATGGAGACCTACGCCAGCGACCCCTGCGACCTCTTCGGCCCGCGCTTGGACAAGGACGACACCACGCACAACGAGAAGACGCGCCGTCTCATCGCACAGATGCACAAGGCCATCTCCATCATCCAGTTCAAGCTCGAATCCCAGATGATTCTCCGCCGTCCCGAATGGCAGATGCAGGACCGCCTCGTACTGCAGTGCATCGACAAGGAACGCGGCATCTTCCATCGCGACGGGCAGGACTACGAGATGAAGGACACCTTCCTTCCCACCCTCGACCCGGCACACCCCTTCGAGCTCACACCCGAGGAGGCCGAACTCGTGCGCCAGCTGCACCACTCCTTCCGCGTCAGCGACAAGCTGCAGAAGCATGTCAAATGCCTCTTCACCCACGGCTGCATGTACGCCATCTACAACGGCAACCTGCTCTTCCACGCCAGCGTGCCCCTCAATGCCGACGGCACCCTCAAGGAAGTGGATCTCAACGGCCAGCGCTACAGCGGCCGCGAGCTGCTGCATCAGATTGGCATGACCATGCGCGCCGCCTTCAACGCCGACACGCCCCGCGAGGAGAAGCGCTTCGCCAAGGATTACTTCTGGTATCTCTGGTGCGGACAGGACTCCCCGCTCTTCGATAAAGACCGCATGGCCACCTTCGAGCGTTACTTCCTCTGCGATAAGTCAACTCACGAAGAACGAAAGGGTTACTACTACCAGCTTCGCGACAACGCCGAGGTCTGCGACCGCATTCTCGATGCCTTCGGTGTCGAGGGCAAGCACCGCCATATCATCAACGGCCACGTCCCCGTGCGCGTGGCAGGCGGCGAGAGTCCCATCAAGGCCGACGGCCGTCTGATGGTCATCGACGGCGGCCTCTCCAAAGCCTACCACAACACCACCGGCATCGCCGGCTACACCCTCGTGTTCCATAGCCGCGGCTTCGAGCTCATCCAGCACGAACCCTTCGAGAGCGCCGACGACGCCATCCGTCGCGGCACCGACATCGTCTCCAGCAAGCAGATCGTAGAGCTCAGCGGTCGCCGCCTGCGCGTCCGCGACACCGACAAAGGCCGCGAGCTCCTCTCGCAGATCCAGGAACTCAAGCACCTCCTCTACGCCTACCGCCACGGCATCCTCAAGGAGCGCACCCGCCAATAACCCCTCATGAAGACGGCCATCATCGGAGGTGGCGCCGCCGGTTTCTTCCTCGCCATCACGCTCAAGGAGCTGTGTCCGCAGATGCATGTCACCATCTTCGAACGCAGCCAGCACCCTTTGCGCAAGGTCAAGGTCTCTGGAGGCGGCCGTTGCAACTGCACCAACACCTTTGCCGACATCCGCGACCTCTCCGAGTGCTATCCCCGTGGCCATCGCCTGATGAAGCGCCTGATGAAGGGCTTCTCCGAGCGCGATGCCTACGCGTGGTTCGAGCGCCATGGCGTGCCCCTCACCGTGCAACCCGACCACTGCGTCTTCCCCGCTGCCCAGGACTCGCAGGCCATCATCGACTGCTTCCTCCGCCACGCCCGCCGTCTCTCCATCGACCTCCGCCTCTCCACCCCCATCACTTCCGTCACCCCCGCATCTCCCCTCCTAGTAACCACTCCCTCCTCAGCCACCACTCCCTCGGTTTCAACCGAGGGTTCTCCCGAGGGCTCTCCCGAGGGCTTCGACTTCGTCGCCCTCACCACTGGCGGCCAGCCCCGCCTCGACAGCCTCCGCTGGCTCGCTGACCTCGGTCACGAGATCGAGCCGCCCGTCCCCTCCCTCTTCACCTTCAGCTTTGAAGACCCTGCGTTGCGCGCCCTCATGGGCACCGTCGTCGAAGGCGCCATCGCCTCCATCCCCGGCACCAAGTTCCGTGCCACAGGCCCCCTGCTCATCACCCATTGGGGTGTCAGCGGCCCCGCCATCCTCAAGCTCTCCAGCTATGCCGCCCGCCATCTGGCCGACAACGCCTACCGCGCACCCCTCGCCATCAACTGGACCGGCTTGAACGAGGAGCAGGCGCGCGCCGAGCTCACCGCTCTCCTCGCCGCCAATCCCCGCAAACAGCTCGCCACCCTCCGTCCTTTCGGCCTCCCCTCGCGCCTCTGGCACTACCTGCTGTCAAAGGCAACAGCCAACAGCACCTCAGCCCCTGCCAGTAGTACGCTCGCCAGTTCACCCGCCGAAGCCCTCTCCAAGAAAACCCTGAACCGCCTCGTCGCCCTCCTCACGGCCGACGCCTACACCATCGCCTCGCGCGCCCCCTTCAAGGACGAGTTCGTCACCTGCGGCGGCGTAGCCCTCAGCGCCGTCAACCCCAGCACCCTTGAGAGCCGCCACTGCCCCCACCTCTATTTCGCCGGCGAACTCCTTGACATCGACGGTATCACCGGCGGCTTCAACTTCCAAGCCGCCTGGACCACTGCCCACACCGTCGCCCACACCATCGCTGCGACGTTAAAATAATTACGACGCGTCCTTCACGCCGTTACAACGCGTCGTGAAGGTCGTTGCGACGCATCGTAACAAAAACAGGTTCTTTTCGCACAATACACCAGCGCCCCGCTACTTGAAGGAGTGGCGGGGCGCGATGGTTGTGATAATGGGCAGGTTATAGGCCGAAGACCTTGGCGAGGCCGTTATCGACACCGCCGAAGCCCATGAAGGCCATGGCGAGGAGACCGGCTACGACGAGGGCGATGGGCATGCCCTGCATCCCCTTGGGGATATCCATCATGGCCAGCTGCTCGCGGATGGCAGCAAAGATGGTGAGGGCGAGACCAAAGCCGAGAGCCGTGCTGACGGCATAGACAACACCTGTGAGCAGATTGGGCTCGAGACCTTGTGCGTTGTAGGTACCCTGTGCCACGAGGATGGCTACACCGAGGATGCAGCAGTTGGTCGTAATAAGGGGCAGGAAGACGCCGAGTGCCTGGTACAAGGCCGGCGACACCTTCTTCAAGATAATCTCCACCATCTGCACGAGGGCGGCGATGACGAGGATGAAGGCGATGGTCTGCAGGTATTCGAGATGGTAGCTCACCAGGAGGCCCTGGATGAGATAGGTGACAATCGTGGCAATGGTAAGCACGAAAGCAACAGCAGCGGACATGCCGAGTGCGGTGTCCACTTTCTTCGACACACCGAGGAACGGGCAGATTCCGAGGAACTGCGAGAACACGATGTTGTTGACGAAGATGGCTGAGAAAAAGATTAATAGGTATGCCATATCTTTGTTCGCGGGCAAAGCCCGCAGTTTAAAGTTTAAGGTTTAATGTTTAATGAGTATTGCTCTGCGGCTTGCGAAATTTGCAGTTAAGATTCAAATTTAAAGGTATTTGCATTAAACTTTAAACCTTAAACTTTAAACCCCGCTCGCGCGTTGCATGGGTCTTTAAATTTTCGCCACTTTCTTCACGATTGCGATGAGATAGCCAAGGGCGAGGAAGGCACCGGGGGCGAGGACGAAGAGGAGCATGCCGTAGTTCTCCGAGTAGATGACGGTGTCGAAAAGCTTACCGGTGCCGAGGAGCTCGCGGATGCTGCCGAGGAGC
>Ga0310691_10005842_pt1 | contig 13294 bp, 12 predicted proteins | sample 176DNAGHGlowgp2_FD_203887 | JGI IMG/M metagenome (GOLD analysis project Ga0310691, IMG submission 203887) | Sheep rumen microbial communities from Palmerston North, Manawatu-Wanganui, New Zealand - 1766 DNA GHGlow gp2 (v2) (version 2) | ecosystem: Host-associated > Mammals > Digestive system >... | reverse complement strand
GTAAAAAAGAGGAGGCTTAAACTATGGCACAGCAAGACACTGAAATCCGTTATTTGAACGCTCCTTCTATCGACACGAAGAAGAAGAAGTACTGCCGTTTCAAGAAGAGCGGTATCAAGTACATCGACTACAAAGATCCCGAGTTCCTGAAGAAGTTCCTGAACGAGCAGGGTAAGATTCTGCCCCGTCGTATCACCGGTACCTCTCTGAAGTATCAGCGCCGTGTGGCTCAGGCCGTTAAGCGTGCCCGCCAGATTGCTCTGCTGCCTTACGTAACTGACATGATGAAATAAACAAGGAGGACGCAAGACATGGAAATTATACTGAAAGAAGATATTATCGGTCTGGGATACAAGAACGATATCGTGAACGTTAAGTCTGGTTACGGTCGTAACTACCTGATTCCTCAGGGTAAGGGTGTTATCGCCTCTCCTATGGCTAAGAAGATTCTCGCTGAGAACCTGAAGCAGCAGGCTCATAAGTTGGCTGCCATCAAGGCTGAGGCTGAGAAGAAGGCTGAGTCTCTGAACGGCGTTGCTCTGTGCATTGCCGCTAAGGTTAGCGCCACCGGTCAGCTCTACGGTTCTGTAGGTGTTAACCAGGTTGCTGAGGAACTGCAGAAGCTCGGTAAGGAGGTTGATCGTAAGATCATCACCATGAAGGATGCCAAGACTGTTGGTGACTTCGTAGCTCTGGTACACTTCCACAAGGAGGTTACCGTTGAGGTTCCTGTACAGGTTGTAGCCGAGAACGCTGCTGAGCTGAAGGCTGCTGCTGACCAGGAAGCTGCCATTCTGGCTGCTGCCGATGCCAAGAAGGCTGCTGCAGAGGCTGCTAAAGCCGCTGAGGAGGAAGCTCCCGAGGCTGAAGAAGCAGAGGCTGCTGTTGAAGAGTAATAACCTGCTGTAAAGCAAATCATAGTTATTACAGCAATGAAAAGAGATCCTTATGTCAAGGGTCTCTTTTTTATGTGTATGAAAACTCTTTTTATGCTATTGGTTCGTAGGGCAGTCCGAAGACGTCGGCGACAGCCTTGAATACGACTTTGCCTTCCACGATGTTCAGACCCTTGGCGAGTGCTGGGTCGTCCTTGCAAGCCTGCTGCCAACCCTTGTCGGCCAGTGCGATGGCATAGCGCAGCGTGGCATTGGTCAGTGCCAGCGTCGAGGTGTTGGGAACAGCTCCAGGAATATTGGCCACACAGTAGTGTACGATGCCCTGTTCGGTGTATACGGGGTCGCTGTGCGTTGTGGGGCGCGACGTCTCAAAGCAGCCGCCCTGGTCGATGGCCACATCCACCAGCACCGTGCCAGGCTCCATCAGCCCCAGCATGTCCTTCGTTATCAGGTGTGGCGTCTTGTCGCCAGGCACCAGTACGCTACCTACCACAATATCTACTGTCGGCAGCATCTGACGGATGTTATGCTCTGAGGAGTAGAGCGTATGCACGTTGGCAGGTGTCTCGATGTCGAGCTGACGCAGACGGGGTAGGGAGATGTCCGCTATCGTGACGTCGGCACCAAGACCTGCGGCCATGCGTGCCGCAGCCTCGCCAACCACGCCACCCCCCAGCACCAGCACCTTGGCAGGACTGACACCAGGCACACCACTGATCAGCTTACCCTTGCCACCCTTCGTCTTCTGCAGATAGTAGGCACCGTTCAGCGCCGCCATACGTCCTGCCACCTCGCTCATGGGCTGCAACAAGGGCAGCGAACCGTTAGGCAGTTGTACCGTCTCGTAGGCCAGACATACGGCACCGCTCTTCAGCATGGCATCCGTCAGCTCCTTCTCGCAGGCAAAATGGAAATACGTAAAGAGTAACTGTCCTTTGCGCACCAGTTCATACTCCGGCTCTATGGGCTCCTTCACCTTCACAATCATGTCACACTCGCGGTATACCGCCTCTATCGTCGGCAATATACGAGCGCCAGCCTCCACATAGTCGTCGTCAGCGAATCCGCTGCCCTCGCCAGCCGTATGCTGCACGCTGACCTCATGGCCGCGACGCACCAGTTCAGCCACTCCCGCAGGAGTCATTCCCACGCGGTTCTCATTGTTCTTAATCTCCTTTGGAATTCCTACTTTCATAACGCTTCCTTATTTAGTTAAACAATCATTCTTTGACTGCAAAGATAATAAAAAAATCATTACGTTGTTCTTCGCAAGCCCCAAAATATGTGTGAATGTGTCGTAGTGTTGATATTAGACACAATGTACTATAAAAAAAGCCTCCCACGAAGGGAGGCTTCTTTAATGTTGAATCTTTTGCCAGAGGTTGGTGTCGATCTTTACGACGAGGCCTTCTTTCACCCAGCGGTAGATGATGGTCTTCACTACGGGCGACTCGTTGTTGGACATTCGGAGGTTCACTAGGTCCTCTTTAGTGAACTCCTTGGCGAGCGCATCCAGATAGCGGATGTTACCCTTTGAAAGCTGAGGACTCACCGCATTGTCGTGGAGGGCGTCAATCTTGGTGCCATAGAGCTGCAACTGATAGTGCAGACAACGCTCAGCATACCAAACAGCAAACTTGATGGCGCGCTCCGTTTCCTGACGACCTTCCAGCAGATAAGCTATAATGCCTGCTCGAAAACCGTTGAGGGCAGCACGACGACGCAACACGTCGAGCGAGTAGCGCAACGTCTGCAGATACTCCTGACGCTTCGATTCGTCCCACGCCTCGATGGCTTTGTTGATGAGGGGCAAGTCCACCTCGCCTTCCTCGTCCATCAGGCAGAGGCACTGGCGCTTCACTTTCTCCTCATCTTCCTGGCTCCACACCTTGAACTGAGGCATCTTGGCGCCCACCATATCGGGCAATACCACAGGCGTCACACGACTTACGAGTCCACTCTCAGCGTCTGCGAAGAAGGCTCGGCACTTGTTGGGCGTTCCACACATCACCATGTTGTAATAGAGGGTAACCTTGCCCGAGAACGAGTCCTTCGAGATGCGATGCTGACCCCAGGGCTTGTTGTCGTAGGCCAGACGGAAGAGGTCGTTCTTCTCCGTCCATGCGCCACCCTTGTTGTTCTTCAGAACGGTCTCAATCTCAGGGGCATAGGTAAAGAGGTGCTTGCCCTTGGCATAGAGGGCACGCTCCAGGAATGCCGACACTCCGATGTTGGGCTCTATAATGCGAATCTGGGCGCAGGGATTCTCCACCTCCTGACCGTTTTTCTTCGCCAGCGAATATTCGATTTCCTTCTGCCATTCCACCTCGTCTTGCTTGATGATGGGATCCATCAGCAACTCGAACTCAGCGTCAACGAACGACTTACCAGTAGCCTGAGGCGCCTCGATGTCGACGATGAAGCTGGGTGAGTTCAGCTTTCCGTCACGATACTTGGCGCGGATGCCTGTGGCCAGTGTTCCTAGCATGGGCATCGCTGCCACCAGCGTAGCCTCACGGAATTCCTCAGGAGCGTGGTCGGACAAGTCCTGAAGAATGCCAGGCAACTCAGCCTCGACAGGAGTGATATTCGTTTCCTCGCCCTCTGCTGAACCAGTCTCGGTGGCTGTTCCCAACGACGAGAGCACCTCCTGCATGATTGAAGGAATGCCTGCAGGTCGTGTGCTACCAACGGCGCTCTTGATGGTTGCCTGCACCTCGTGGTCTGACAGTCCCCAATGGGGTAGGATAGCGAACATGCGCTGTTCATCGAAATCGCAGATGAAACGCAGATAGCGACTCATGGTATAGAGCGCCATGTTGCGCTCGCCCTGAGCAGGAGCATCGCCATAACCCAACTTACATAGCAGCGTCTGCACGATGTTCTCGTAGGGGATGCCCTTGTAGTTCATACCTCCAAAGTTAGGGGGAAGGGGGTCTGAACAAGCGCCAGTGCCATTCTCCTTCTTTTCTGTAAGAGGTAATTCCTCTTTCCACTCCGATTCCTCGAACACCGCAGGGTCGAGGAACTTCACGTACTGTTCGGTGACCATGAAGCAGCAGCGGGCCAGGTCGGTGACGTGCGGGTCGTAGCTGACACCCAGTCGAGAGGCCAGCTTCTGGATATCCTCCTCGATGGTAGCGCCAGGCGTGCGCCACGCCCAGATGTGGGTGCCACCGCCAGCACTCTCGGCAAAGTACACGATGCGACATTCCTCGATAAGGTTTTCTTCCCAAACTTTAGCCCAGAGGTCTTCTGTCAGCCCCTTCTCGTCGATGTCGAGGAAGAAGAGTCCTGAGGGTACCGCATCTTCGGCCTTGCGCGTACCATTCTTAAAACTTGCCGCAAGAGGCAGCCATACGGGCAGTTCCTTCTTGCGATCCAAATTGTGGTTCTGCTTCACGTCGAGGAGGATCTCGTCGACATGATTCTTCGCCAGCAGTTGACGATAAGCAGCCATGCTCGCCTTGCGAGGCTTGCCGCTAAATGAATTAGACATACAAATCATATCGACGGCAAAGGTCACAAGGGGTTTTGCACCTTCCAAGTGGGATTTTTATAAACTGTAGTGCAAAGACGCGAAGTTATCTGTGGATGTTTGCTAACTGCTTGTATTTCTGATAAATAGCGTTAAAGATTTTTTGCACATTCTCCGCTTCATCGCCCATCCCTTCCTGGATATTTTTTCTAAATGTGCCCACATGCTGCTTCTCAGTCAGCTTTTCTGCCAAATCGTTGTCGGAATGGGCTCCGAAGACTGCACTTTTTTTCATTTCTCCCACCAGATGGCAGAAAAAACGTGCAGTGAACTGGTTGTTGTGCGGACTCTTGCGCGTAACCTTCAGATGGGCAAAGACGGTTTCGTCGTGAATCAGCTCCTGCCACATGGCGTCATACTGTTTTTGCCATGGCTTAGCCACCAGGTCACCCAACTTGTCGGCAGCCTCCAGCACGGCGTCGCCCACGCATTGCTGGTCGTTCAGCACCAGTTGTTCGTCGCCAAACTTGCTGGTGGGGTCGAGTTCTCGGGCAATCTCCGACAGGGTAGCCAGATGGAAGATGAAGTGGCGTAGGGCATCGTCATCTAGATGGGCATCGAGAAATGCCTCGTCGAACGCCTTGCGGTCTGTAGTCCACTTGGCAAACAATCCTCCTGGGAGCTGTCCCAGTTCTGCACGCTCCTTGGTACGCTCCGCTGTCATAATATCCTTCCACGAACTGCTGTCACTGACCACGCGGAGCGTCTCGCGACGGGTTTTCCAATACTCCCACCAACGGTTGCTCTCACGCACCTGCACGAGTACCTTATTAAATAGCTGTGCCATCGCCTTGCTGTCGTTTCGACGTTGTTGCATCAGACTGACCAATAGGCTGGGCAGAAGCATCAGTATCATCAGCGCTATCAGCATCGTCTGCAGACTGTCGCTCATCTGGCTGTCGAGCGTTTCCAAAGCCTGACGCATGTTTTGAATCTGGCTGGAAATCTCTTCCTGATTGTCTGCGTCGCCCTCCGTATTGATATTTTGAAGGGTTTGCGCCACCATCATCAAGTCCTTTGGATTCAGGTGCTGGGCACATACGCTGAGGATGTATTGCACGGGTGAGAGCTGCTGTCGGATGGTCTCCTGCTGGTCTGTGGGCAGTGCCACGTGTTGTGCCAGCGACTGGATAATCAGGTCGAAGAACGGAGCCGCTTGTTTGTTGGCTGATGTTCTGCCAAACAATCGTTGTACCAGTGTTATTACTGATTGGCGTATGTTGGTGTTCGATACGGTCTGGCCGATGCGCTCCAGGTACTCGGAGAACAGGAACGCCGTGGGTATCTTGTTCAGTTCCATCAGCGCCATCACAGCACGCTGCATGCGCATCAGGGCGGCATAGATTTCAGCCTCTGTGCAGGTCTCCATACCGTCTGTTACTTCTTGTGTTAGGGTGTCCAGCCTTTGCGTGGCTACCTCCCAATGACGGCAGAGTAGGGCAGTCAGTTGCTCTGCGCGCTCGTCGTCAACAATCTTTTTTATTTCTTCTGCTGTCATATTTCTTGTTGTTCGGTCACATGGTCACAGCTGTGACCATGTGACCATTTAGTCGGTTTAGTGGTTCTATTATTTGTATAACCAATTGAATATTAATATATTACACTATTATTATATCGTCCTTTGCTTCTCTGTGGTCACATGGTCACAGCTGTGACCGTGACCGTTTCTTGCCGAAATTAGTTGTATACAGCGGCGTATTAGTTGTAGTGCAGGTGCGTATTAGTTGTATACAGCGACGTATTAGTTGTATACAGACCTGTATTAGCTGTATCCAGACCTGTATTAGCTGTATCCAGTGACGTATCTTTTGAGGCATAACAATCTTTTTTCTTGATACAAAGGTAATCATTTTTTACTAGAAATCAAAAAAGTTGCCCCGATTTTTTGAATATTATTATAAAATGAGGCGTTAATGATAAAAAATATTAATTTTGGAAGATTAAGTAAATATTTTCTTTATTTTCTCAGCGAGAAATTATAACTTTGCCAACAAAAAAGGAGGGCGCATGAATTATATACATGAGATGCAATCACTGAGGCAGTATGGCAATGTGCCCATTACCGCCAATATATTGAATAACTTACTTAGTGACTATAAGGCTCCGAAGATGAAGATTCAAGGGATGGTACGCAATGGCAGCATCATCCGGATTAAGAAGGATTTGTATGTCGTTTCACCAGAGATAAGCGGAAAGCCCCTCTCGCCAGAACTGATTGCAAACCATCTTTATGGACCGTCTTATGTGTCCCTGCATTATGCCCTTCATTACTATGGTCTTATTCCTGAACGAGTGGTTACAATCACATCGGCCACTACCATGCATACCCAGACGTTTCAGACACCGATAGGTCGTTTTACTTTCCGTAATTTTGCTGATGATTATTTTCCTATCGGCATAACTACAGCAACAGAGGGTGCCATCTCTTTCATGATAGCTTCTCCTGAGAAAGCCTTATGCGACATGCTGATGGTAGAACACCACATTCCTTCGCAGTCGCTATCTGCGCTTGAAGTGTTTTTTGAGGAGGATATGCGAATTGAACTTGATGACTTAAAGACAATGGATCGAAGTATCATCAAACAATGCATGGAAAAGGGAAAGAAAAAGCAGATTCTAGCAAACTTATTAAAACTATTGGAAAGATGACATTATATGAGAAGATGGTGGATGAACTACATCCACAAAATAAGATAGAGAGGGAGAATGCACAATGTGAGGTTATGCAGGAAATTGTCCTTGCAGGCCTTTTTCGTGGAGGCTTCTTTAAGCATGCCGCATTCTATGGGGGCACATGCCTTCGTATTTTCCACGACCTTCGCCGTTTCTCTGAGGATATGGACTTCACACAGACAGAGAAGAATCCAGACGTGCATCTTGAAGATTATTTCAAATCGATTATTGAGACATTCAAACTCACAGGTAGAGAGGTAACCATTAAGAAAAAAGACAAGAAGACCTTCGGAAAGGTGGAATCCGCCTTCCTAAAAGACAATACAGATGTCTATGACATAGCGTTCCAAACGGAAAAGACCCCAAAGGTGAAGATAGAACTCGACACCAATCCTCCGCTTGGTTTTCTCACTGAAGAAAAGATGCTAGTCAAGCCTTATTCATCTATGGTACGCTGCGTGAGTCTTCCAGACTTGTTTGCTGGTAAGATGCATGCATTATTGCTGCGAAATTGGAAAACCAGAGTGAAAGGTCGCGATTGGTACGATTTTGAGTGGTATGTACGTAATCGCATCCCCCTGAACTTTGCCCATCTGCAAAAGAGAGTCAGCGAGTTCAATGGTATTGAAATGTCTATGGATGATTTTCTTGAGGCTTTGAAGCAACGTCTTTCCGAGACAGATATAAGTGTTGTGAAAGAGGATGTACTTCGTTATGTCTTTGACGAGTCTGAACTCGATATCTGGTCGAATGACTACTTTCTTAAGTTGGCAGATATGATAGTGTATAAGGAATAGCGGTCTGAAAAAAAAGTTGCCCTGTTTTTTGAATTTTTTCGCGAATGTGTCTATATTATGTACATCAACATTTAAAATTTTAAAGATATGGCTACAACAATTAAAACCAGTTCCAAGAACTACTTCAACAAAATCCAGAAGTACCTCAACAACAAAAGAGTCTTCTTCACCCCATCACTCAACCTTGGGGTCTATGCCCTCACCATCTTTGACCTCTCAGAAGTTGAAACCACCTCTCTCCTTAACAAAATGACCAAACACTTCCACCTCACCAAGCAGCAGGAGCCTTTGGCTCTCGCTGCCTGAAACTATATTTTTTACGGAATTGTTTTGTGGAATAATCTTTTTTTTCGTAACTTTGCCATCAAAGATAGCGAACTTAAAACAAATATAACCAGAACAAAACCTTGCGATGTATAGGGAATCGTAAAACTTTATGAGTACAACAAACACATTATTAGAAGATTTTGCAGAGTTTTGTAAAAAAAACCAAGATAATATACCTTACATTTTTAATGTACTTGACGAACAATGTGGGCATATTGTGGAGAATTCACATACTAATATGCTTATAAAATTGCTTCAATACAAAAATGAGTTTTATGGGTATGCCTTTTTGAAGAGTTTCTTATTATACTTGGGGTTGGATATTAAACTTGAACCAGGACAAGTTGAATTTGACAAAGAAAGACCTTATATAGTTAAAGATAAAAATGGGAGAATCGATGGCTTCATCTTTCAAAAAGGTCAATTTGCATTGATTATTGAAAACAAGGTGAATGGTGCTGGTAATCAAGATGAACAGCTTAAAAGGTATATCGATGGTGTTCTCAAGGACAAAGACATATTTCCGACTGAAAAAGAAGAGAATAGAGAAAAAATATGGGTCATCTACCTCACAAAAGATGGAACTGTAAAAAAGAAACCAGATGACGAAAGTGTACAATATATGCGAGAGTTGGGTATCTGTAGCCCTACAGTTAAGGATGTTGAGGATGTAGAGGGGCCTCGATATGCCGCCATCAACTATCAGGAGCATATTCTTCCTTGGTTAAAAGAAGAAATACAACCTATCGTCATGCAAAAAGAGCAAATTCTCAATACAGGATTATTGCAATACATTGATTTTTTAGAAGGAATGCTTGGGTTGCGTAAGTCTGATGTTGAGTTGTTAAACAAAGGAAAAGAGATGGTCATGAACTGGTTAAAAGATAATTCATATGATCTCACTAACTTTAGAGAAACGAACAAAAAATTAGATCGTATTAGGAATATTAAAAGCAATCAATTAAACAAACTTGCTGAAACGAGAAGATGGAATATTGTTGAATTACGTCGTTATGCTGGTTTGCTAACTAATATTATCGAAGAAATCAATGATGAACCCATGGCCGATTTCTTTGATATAACACGAAACTATTTTGAATCAAACAAACTAATGAATGAATGTGTGATATCACATGTTTTTAATTACTACTATATCCAAATACGTAAGGCATCTTGGCCTCGTAGCATTCATTTCGAATGGTATCCATTAGGTGTTAAAAATATTACTGATAAAAAGATTGCTGTTTTTACATTTTGCTTTCATGTAGAGGGGTCTAAAGAAATACGAGATAATTTTAATAATAACACTCAACTGAAAAAGTATTTTGATTATCATCAATTTTCTAGCAAGGAGCATAGCCGTCAACTATCATATTATCGAGTGTTTCATTCTGATAATGGGAACCCTTTTATTGATGATAGTAATGATAAGACTATATTAAGGAAATTCCTAGAAACTATTTATAGTGAAATAACAACAGAGTTGATAGAGATAATTGACCAGCAAATAGAGTCAATAAAAAAATAGTTCTTGCATCACAAAAACAACTCGATTTTTGAATTTTTCTCCCAATGTTACTATATTGTCTTCACAAACCAATAAAAACGAAGAAATATGAAGCGAGTATTTATTGACATGGACAATGTGCTGGTGGACTTCCAGTCGGGACTCGACCAGGTGAGTGAGGAGGTAAAGGCTGAATATGCAGGTCGTCTGGACGAGATACCAGGTCTGTTTGGACTGATGAAGCCCATGCCGGGCGCCATCGAGGCTGTGCATGAGCTGCAGAAACGTTACGATCTGTTTATCCTCTCTACGGCACCTTGGAAGAATCCGTCGGCGTGGTCGGACAAGGTAGAGTGGGTGACGAAGTACCTTGATGACGTATTCCACAAGAAGATAATCATTACCCACCGCAAAGACCTCTGTCAGGGTGACTATCTGATAGATGACCGAGGCAAGAACGGCACGAGCGAGTTCAGTGGCGAATGGATTGAGTTTGGCTCGGAGAAATTTCCTGATTGGGAGAGCGTGCTGAAATACTTAGAAAGCCAAAGATTAGATGAATATCTTCAGGAAATTGGTCGTACGGATTTGCTGAGTCTGGAAGAAGAGGTGGCATTGAGTAAGGCTATACAGGAGAAAGGTCCCGACTGTGAAGAAGCGGAACGGCTGGTAAAGTGCAATAGTCGATTCGTCATCAGCGTGGCCGTACAGTATCAAAAGCAAGGGCTGACACTCGAAGAACTGATAGAGGCAGGAAACGAAGGACTGAAAAAGGCTGCTTTGAAGTATGATGCCTCTCGCGGCTTCAAGTTTATCGCCTACGCCGTATGGTGGATTCGCCAGAGCATTATTCAGGCAATCGAAGAGAAAAAACAAAAATAATTCATGATTATGGATACAAGAATTGAGTCACTGGTGAAGTCGTTGGAGCGAAATCATCACCGCTACAAAGAGACATTCATTGATGAGGATACTGGTAAGGAAGAAGAAATAGACCGTGATGAGATAGTTGCTGTCGACACAACTGAAGAGGAACGTAAATTGATGGAAAGTGTCATCGCCGATGTGGCTAATCTCAGTGAGGATGACTTGGAAGCGTTTAGGGCTAATACTATTTGGTTCTGGCCTCGCCATTATGACGAATTCTATTTGGAACTGATTCGTCGCGGCTATGAGGATCAGGCAATCTTTATCGAGAATCCAGCCATACTTCAGGAGTTATGCGACAAAGGTAACAAGTATGCAGCCTATGAACTCTACCACAAATGTAGGTGGGGTGATGAGGAGAATGGTATCTTCATCAACAAACGAGAGGCAAAGCATTATTTTGACCTTGCTGGTGATGTTCCTCAGCAATATGAAGAGGAGTGGGACGAGGTGGAAGACCCTGGTGAAGAGTGCCCAGAGGAATTCTGCTACACGCTTACTGGCAATGCGCAAACACTTGATGCTGTAGAGGCGCTCATCAACGACCTTTGCCAACAGTTTGGCACTCCTGGTAATGAACTGGGACTCTACGTGCCACAACAGATACTGATGAAGTTGCTCGTAGGCTCTGATTCCATCTACTATCGTGGCAATGTGATCAGTATGGACCGACAAGCTCCCGATACACTCGAGATCACTACCGAAGCAGACAAGGGCGAGCCTCTGCTCTATGCCCTCCGCGAATGTTTTGAGAACCTGACTGTGGAAATGAAAGAATAAACTACTTAGAACCAGTCGTGGAAAGTTCTTTTTAGAACCGGAGGCTGGCAGGCATCCTTCTAACCCTGTAGTAGAAAGGTCTTGGGATGCCGTTTTTTTATTGCCATGAAAAAATAGTTGCTCTGATTTTTGAATTTTTTCGTGAATGTGTCTATATTATGAACATAACGATTTAAAATTCAAAATATGGCAACAACAATTAGCAAGAAAAACAAGGAATTGTCACTACTGCAGGCCATTGAGCGTGTGGTGGAGTTGGCAGAGGACTCCAAGATGAGCAAGGAGTTTATGAAGAAGGCCAAGACTGAGATTCAGTTGCTGGCAAAGAGTTATGGGATTACGGAGAGACAGGCTGTGTTGTTCTGTGTCTGTATGGAGAAAGGTCCGCGACGTGTGGACTATGACGACTTGGCATCGTATCTGAACCTGAATAAGATTGGTGTGCTCAGTTATGCTAGCGACATCGATGCACTGGTGCGTCGCAGACTGTTGCGCTATCGTGATGTGAAGGATGAGGACGACTTCGACATTCCGACAATTGTCATCCGCTGTCTGAAACACAACGAGGTGTACCAGTTGCCCAAGCGGACAGGACTGGATTGCAATGAGCTGTTTGAACTGCTGGACATGTGGTTTGAGGATTTGGACGACAACGCCATCTCGCCCAAGGAACTGTGTGAGGAACTGGAGACGCTCTTCAATGACAATCCGCAGATTGGCTTTGTTCGTCATCTGAAGGAATACTATTTGAGAGACGATGACCAATTGCTGGTGACGTTCTTCTGTCATTGTCTGATCAACAAGGACGATGATGACATCCGCTTTAGCCAGATGGAGGATTTGTATGATAGCAAGAACGAATTCAGCAAGGCGAAGAGCAACCTGCGTAGTGGAGAGCACCAGTTGATGGAGAAGAAACTGATAGAGTATCGTTGTGAAGACGGCATTGCGGACAATACACGCTATAAACTGACGGAGAGTGCCAAACGGACGTTGTTGGCAGAGATGAAGATCAATACGTCGACAGAAAAACTGGCAGATGTCATAGATCCGATGACGCTGAGTGAAAAGCAATTGTTCTTCCCGAAGGATATTCAGCGACAGGTGGAGGAGCTGGGACAATTCCTTCAGCCAGAGAACTTCCAGAAGATTCAGGAACGTATGAAGGAGAAGGGATTCCGCAATGGTTTTGCTTGCCTATTCTATGGCGGTCCAGGTACTGGTAAAACAGAGACCGTCTATCAGTTGGCACGCCAGACGGGACGCAGCATCATGGTGGTCGACGTGCCTCGCATCAAGAGTAAGTGGGTGGGCGAGAGCGAGAAAAACATCAAAGCCCTCTTCGACCGCTACCGCGAACAGGTGAAACGAGCCAAGGTGACGCCCATCCTGCTTTTCAACGAGGCTGATGCCATTATCGGCATCCGTAAGAACGGTGCACAGAGCGCTGTCGACAAGATGGAGAACTCGCTGCAGAACATCATCCTTCAGGAGATGGAAACACTCGATGGCATCATGATTGCCACCACGAATCTGCAACAGAACCTGGATTCTGCTTTTGAGCGTCGCTTCCTCTATAAGATCAAGTTCGAAAAGCCGACGGAAGAGGCTCGAGTACATATATGGCACGAGATGATCCCAGATTTGAGCACTATGGATGTACAGACATTGGCATCGAAATATGACTTCAGTGGCGGTCAGATAGAGAACATTGCCCGACACTATATGATTGACAGTATCTTGCATGACAAGAGTGACGATGCGTTGTCGATGCTGATTGCTCACTGCGACCATGAACGAATCGATGAGAAGACGTCGCGGAAGATTGGCTTCTGAGAATATCAACAAA
>Ga0310691_10005840_pt1 | contig 13296 bp, 17 predicted proteins | sample 176DNAGHGlowgp2_FD_203887 | JGI IMG/M metagenome (GOLD analysis project Ga0310691, IMG submission 203887) | Sheep rumen microbial communities from Palmerston North, Manawatu-Wanganui, New Zealand - 1766 DNA GHGlow gp2 (v2) (version 2) | ecosystem: Host-associated > Mammals > Digestive system >... | reverse complement strand
CACTACCACTTGTTTCAGATGTTGTACCGCTTCCTGTTGCGGCAGTAATTCTTTTTCCCCCATCTGCACTCTGATTAGCTCTTTGTAATGCACCTGTATCTGTTCCTGTTTCTGTACCTGTATTATTACCTGTCTTAGTTAAGTTAACATTGTTCATAGGATTGAATTCTATTAACTCACTTTCATACAGCTTATTGTAATAGGGCATAATCTCTTCCAACTTGGTATTCATCCAAAGTTGCCACAAACCTGCTGTTTCTGCCCCAATCTCTCTGCGATAGTAATGTTTGAGTATCTTCTTACAAAGAACAGGTCTATAGGTTTCATCAAAGAAAGTACAATTTGTGGTAAATATTTTGTTCCAACAATCATTTAAGATAGCATCAACATTATTACCACCCTTACTCTCTTCAAGTCCTGCCTTGCTCTCGCATATAGTTCTAACCTCTGTAGTATACTTAGCCATCACTATCACCACCTTTACTATCGGGCATTTCGGTGTTAATCATTTCCCAATCTTCCCTAAATTCTACCTCAATATCTCTACCAAACATTTTGTTTATTTTAGTAGCACCTTGATTACGTGCATTAAGGTATGGAAATCTATTGGCTATGACACCACCTTGACCCCTCTGAACTTCATCCGTAATCAACCTCTCTTTCTTATTAACGGTCACATTACTGATACCAAGATAAGTCAAGGCTTCATTCCATATATTGCACTTCAATTCATAAATCTTATCTGCAACATATGGTGCATCTGTTTTTAACACCGTTAGATTATTGGTATTCAGACTTTTATCACCAAAGATAAACGGCTCATTACCCTCGTACTGCATGTACAGGTTTTTCATGGTCAGACGTTCTTTTTCATCACATACAACCAAAACAGGAGTTTTCTGTGCATTGACATTAACATCTATGATCCTGTCCAATCTGTACAACCTCATAGCGAACATTTTAACATCTAAGATACTGTTAGTTCTCATAAGGTTATTGAAAATAATAACACTATTATCAGGTTTTAACATCTTCTTATAGTTATTGTACGCACTGTAGGCTCTGCGCAAAATAGGATAACCATATACATCAAATCTTCCACTCATTGTAGTGTTCAAACACAAATCACCAATAACTTCATCTTGGAAGTACACCATTTGTCCATCGGTAAACAAGTGTAATTCAAGGTAACGCTCATCCACTGTGTCGGGTAAGTTGTGCCATATAAACCTTGATATAGCTAACTCTGTCAACCTCTCAACGTACTGATAGTAGGTGCGATTGTTATTCAACAGGCTTTCTTCCATTATGCTCATGGTTCGTCTTTTGTTTGCCATTTAATCACCACCTTTTTAACTCGGACTGTTATCTAAGTCATATCTTCCTATTTCGCTACCATTCTTCCAATAGGTTATACCACTATCAAGTATCTGACATATATGCCTTGCACTATCAGCAGGTATCGACCCCGTTATGGTAGCACTTATTGTCTTTACAAAGTTCCAATGAGGTCTACTATGTGTATTGGGTATTTTTACCCTATTAGTGGCATATCCGAACTTAGTGAAGTAGTCATCTATTGCTCTGGCGAATGGTGCTCTAAGTGCAACCTGTTGAATCATGAAATAGTTCTTATACATACCTGCATTGAGGTAATCGCTTGTTACCTGTCCATGTACTTGCGGTGGTACTGCCATTGTATCATTATGTTTTGCCATTACACTTCCAACAGCACTAGCACCTGACATTATAGCCGCACCACCTGCCAGTAAAGCCGCACCACCTGTGAGTGCACCTAATCCTATTGCCGCCGCTGTACCGAGAACTCCTGCAATACCAAGACCCATAGTTTTAATATCTTTTGACTTATTTTGTGCCCAATACGCTTTAAAGGTATCACCTGCAAATGGTACTGTAGCAAAGTTGGAATAACTTACACCACTATCCCAATCAAAACCTAACCCTCTGTAGTGCAAAGGATAGCATAATGCACTAGGTTGACCCATGCCACAACCTGCAACTTTAAATTCTCCCACATGACCACTATCCCAATTTTCAAATCTTAATTCGGCAGTTTGACCGTCATGGTTTGTGAGTATACACTTAGTAAAGGGGTAGCTATATAGCTTTTTATTTCTTGGAATATATCCCCCACCCATACTGTTCTGACGATTAAAATTGAAATCATCATAGTTAACACCTGCGATACCAAACTTAGTAGGAAACTGATACATACTAATTATTGCATCTTCTCTACCTGCGTTTACATAAGGGTCTGTTAATGCTCTACCTGCGGCAGGTGTATTGTCTGTAGTTACCTGTACGCTTAAAGGTGTATAAACATTGTCATAAACCTGTCCTGTTGGTGGCTCAAGGTTTCCGTCTAAACTAGCTAACATAGCGATCGACATACTATTCATATCATAGCTATTATCGTGTACTACCTCATAATCACCAAGTTCAAGGTTTTCGTCAATTAAGTGTTCAAACAGATTATCTGTTACAGGGTGTTCACGTTCGACAAAACTTCTGTCTATAGTGAAATCAAAAAACCAAGTCTGCATGTCGTCAATCTCGAATGTAATTTCTGCTGTTTCATTATTTACATACTCTATACTCTTAATGAACGCATAAAACCACTTATTACCGAAACTTGTGTTCTGAAACATCATGTAGTTACAGTCGTAAATATCATCGGCACACTTGGCTATTCTAGCAAGTCCTCTGTTTACTCTTTGATATGACTGAGCAGTTAAATTATATTTCACCAAACTAGCAAAGTAAGCTGTCTGAGAACTTACATTACTAAAGTATATAGTGTGGTCATAGGTATTGTCCAAGGGCACGTTATGTAAAAGTTTTATGTTGGTATTAGGTTGTATTTCCATAATAACACCTCTCTTGGATACAGGGTGGCAGGCTTCATTCCTACCACCCTTGAACCTTATTCATTAGTCAACAACTTTGGTAAGCGTAACCTTATCACCGACATCACTTGCGTTTGAAATAGTGTTATCGAGTGTTACGGCACTCTGACCCTCGCCCTCTGTAGTTTCCTGTGACGTGTAATGTACACCGTTTATCTCTACATCGAGTGAAATGTCAACATCAGCATCCTCATATACTTCGGCAGGTATAAGGACTCCGCCGTAAGGATGAATTGCGATCATATCTTCTACCATATCTTCGGTTTCAACAAACTTATAGTTCTGCGGTGCAAGGCTCGTTGCATCTGTTATCTCAAGATTAAGAGTAGTAGCGATCTGATTTACGTCCTTACCTGTAACTTCTACTTCGATTGTAGCAGGTAATGAGGTTGATGCTGTGCTAAGTACAAATACAACAGCATTAGCGAACGGGCTGTTGGAAACAGTTTTCCAAACGTGGTAGAAGTAGTTCCAATACAAACCACTGGAAACATACTTTTCTGTGAATTTGTTCTTGTTGTCGTAAACCTGAAACCAATTTTCGTCAACAAGTACAGCTTTAACACCCTGTAAAAGTGCTAATTCTTCTGCTGTTACTTCTTCGATCCCATCTGACTGACTTCTGATTATCTCAAAACGTTCATTATCAAACGTTGTCCAATCGTCAATCATGTGAAGCCTTCCCATGAAAGTAGCCTTATCCATGTTGAACGCACTTGCAAGAACTTCAACATCATAATCTGCGTTGTACTGTGCGTCCATGAATATCTGCTGACGATCTTTAGGAAGTGTGGTCTTAACACCTGCTTCATTGTACTTTTCGCTCATAAAAGGAAGTACATTTGAAGTACCACGGAACTTCTTAGCCGCATCTTTAAGGTTTGTACCGTCACCAATTGAAATAGGATACATCTTACCTTTGCTGATTGCCTTAATAAGCAGATACTTGAAAAGCAGGAACTCGTCATACTCTGCTGAGGTGTAAACCTGTTCAACGATCTTAGCTATAAGGCTTGTAACACCATCAAGTGACAGGAAAGCCTGATATAAGTCCTCGTCCTGTATCGTAACAGGGTACATAACTCTCCAATTCATAATATGAAAAGCCGACTTAACATCGGGCATGTACCTCTTGAACTCTCTTGCTTCTCCCTCTTCGGGTGTGTAGTACATAGCATTGATGATACCCACGAAAATATCTTCAACGGTTTCACCGAACTCTATGTAACCCTTTTTAAGTGAAGCAAAGGGGTTGTTAAATGTAGCACTCTGCATACGAACTATTGCAATCCTATTTACCAAGGCATTGATAAACTGATTTGCAAGTGCAGGTGTACCATAGATTATTTCTCCTACCCTAGGAATATCCTTTGCAGACGTAACCTTGGGTACCTGATTTTGATATTCAAGTGAAGCGTTTGCACGTATCACATTGAGAATATCAAGTGTTGACGCATTAAGCGTCGTATTAGCAATACGTTTTGCCATATTATCACTCCTCTCCTGTGCTGAAAAGTTCTTCAAACGTAGACTTTTCTTCGGGTTCATCCTTTGGTTTATCTTCGGGTTCATCCTTTTCATCGTCTACATCATCATTGTTAAAGAAACGGTCTGTGTACTTTTTTCTCCATGCTTTGTCGTTTTCTTCGTATTTTGTTTTCCAATCTTCGGTATCGGTAGTTTTATTGTCATAATCATTAAGAGTGTCAGTAATATCTTCCAATAACGCTATCGTGTCATCACCTGTATCTTCGCCAAGTTTTGACTTAATAGCTTTGAGTATTTCGTCTTTTGTTTTAACCATAACTTTTCTCCTTAATCATGTATCTTTGTCCACTTATCGGGATCAAAGAAATCTTTCATATCTACAAATGCAGGTGAGTCGGGCGACAGAAAAATTGTTCCGTCATCTGTAACCATGATTTTGAAACCTCTTTCATGCTGATATGTTCCCTCTTTGAATGGCATAATTATCACTCCTTTCAGTTTAATAATGTGGTTTTAGGTAAATCCACCATTTGAACTTACCATCTTGTGTAGGTGGAGTAGGTGGGTCAGGTGAGGGTGTACCACCATTCCACACATGATACATATACAGAGCGTTGTTAAAACGTTCTGAATTTGATAAGTACCTGTTACCAATTATAGGTGAATAACTTTGGGATGGATCATAGTTCTGTTGAATGTACTCACAAACTTCTCTAGCATGCGTTACTCTGCTGTCCCAAGTAGCATCGTGAATACCTTCCCAACCTATATTCCATGCGTGGGTCAAATCGGTAATATCTGTGCTTTGAGAAGTTAAGAACCCTTGCAGGTTAACGTATTTGTATGCTTCTGCTCGTCTGAACCAAACATCTTCAACCTCAATGTAATCAAGCTGTCCGTTAAAACTATCCGAGGGAAAACCGTTATTAGTTAGCCATTCATTGAGTTTATATAGCCTACCATGTGTATCACCACCTGTGTTAGTCCACTGTCCTAAACCATAACCCTTGTTAAGGTCTGTCCATGTACCCTGTTGTAGGCTCTCCCATACTCCACTGTTTATACCACTTTCTATCCACCAATTCCCACAAATAGCGGAAACAACATATACACTTACGTTACTTGCCATGTTATCACCTTATTTTAATAGGAAGTTAACCATATTTTGAACTTCTCTGTAATTGTAACCTGCACTTTCAAGTTTATTCTTACGTGTTACACCATTACCCCATTTACCATCAATAACTTCGAGTGCTATATCTCGTATAGACATCGGTGCTAGTAACTTGTTTATGTCAACATTTCCTGTGATACCGTTGACCTTACCTGTAGATGTATATTGGTGTATATAAGCGTTAACAGGTTTAGCTTTGCTTGAGTACCTTGCATACCACTTTCTCCACTGTGTAAGCAGGTCAGTGTTGATGTAATTCTTCTGATAATCTTCGTTGAGATAATAACCTGCTTTGTAACCATTGTTTTCAAGAACATTACAAAACATTATGTTCATACAAGTGATAAGATTGCGGTCGGGATTTGCACCCATTTTCTTAGCATATTTCATGCTATCATATTCCCAATCAAAGTAGACACCTAAATCAAGTCTGTCTTTATAGGGTTCGATTAGCTTGATACACTCTAATGCTTCATTAAGTGCCATATTAGTCGTAAAAGCATAACTAAACCAATATACACCCACATGAGCAAACCCGAAATCAATAACTTCTTTAATGTTTCGCTTAAATTCTCTATCAATGTTGCCATTTCCGTAACCTGCCCTTACAATAACACCCCCAACATCTGTCTGACGTACTTTGTTCCAATCAATTTTACCTTGATGGTGCGATACATCAATAATCTTCATTACTCTTCTCCTGTCTTAATATGAAACAACTGTATTAACTTAGCAGGTAATAAGTCGGAATTTATCTTGCATATATTCTCTATTATTGACACCACTTCTGTTGTACAAACATACAGTATTATAATAGGAAGAATTGCTACACCAATCTGAAAACCTATGACCGAACCCTGTGTATCAATCAGCCATGCTAAAGCGTAACAAAATATGAACCCAACTTTCTTGAATAAGCCATCACGCAACTTGCTTGATTGTATGTCCTTATTCTTTACACCTGCTATCAGTCCACTGATTATATCTAGTGCATTGAAAATCAGTGCTATTATGATAGGGTAAAACTGCTTCATTTGATCTCACCCCCTTTCCATAATCTATCTAATTATATCATATTTCTTGCGTTTTATCAAGAGTTATGGTATAATTAGTAGTAAGAAAGTGAGGTTTCCATTATGGGTCAGTTCTATGACGGTACTAAATTATTATCAATGTTAGACATAAATGGGCGCAAACCTGAGATTTATATGAGTACATCTAACAGGTCAGCAGGTAAGACCACTTATTTTAACAGACTGTGTGTCAATAGATTTCTTGATAAAGGTGAAAAATTCGGACTCATATACAGGTTTGATTACGAACTCGATGATACAGTAGAAAAGTTTTGGAAAGATATTTCTACTCTGTTCTTCAAGGGTCACGAACTTACTTGCAAACGTAGGGCAAAGGGTAAGTTCTTTGAACTGTTTATGGATGAAAAGTCCTGTGGCTACAGTTTGGCACTTAATAATGCTGACCAATATAAGAAATTCAGTCATTTGTTTTCGGATGTTAAGAGGTTATTATTTGATGAATTTCAGAGTGAAACTAATCACTATTGCCCCGATGAAATTAAGAAGTTGTTAAGTATACATACTTCGATAGCTAGAGGACAAGGTGAACAGGTACGTTATGTTCCTCTGTATATGGTAAGCAACCCTGTAAGTATTATCAATCCGTATTATGTAGAAATGGGTATAGCTAGTCGCTTAAAGGATGATACAAAGTTCTTAAAGGGTGACGGTTTTGTACTTGAACAGGGTCATAATGAGGGTGCAAGTGAAGCACAAAGTAAGAGTGCATTTAATCGGGCATTTTCAAATAACGAGTATGTTGCTTATGCAAGTGAAGCAGTTTACCTCAATGATAACAAGGCTTTTGTAGAAAAACCGCAAGGTAAAACAAGGTATCTTGCTACTCTTAAATATAATGGTAATGAGTATGCCATTCGGGAGTTTGCCGAACTAGGTTATATCTATTGTGATGATAAAGCTGACATAACTTTCCCGATTAAGATTACGACCACCACGGATGACCATAATGTGAACTACGTTATGTTACAGAAAAACGCTTTCTTTATCAGCAATATGCGTTATCTTTTTGAACGTGGTTGTTTCAGATTTAAGAACATGCTATGTAAAGAAGCTGTGTTAAGTGCTTTAAGATACTAGGTATCTTCTTATGTTTACCGCACTGAACTAGTTAGGATAGCAGGTTTGGAATATAATCCCTAACAGTTTGTCGTATACGCTGTACGCTTTGCAGGTAGCATGAGTTGTAGATACATTGAGGGTGTAGGAATAAATCATTTTGGTTTACCCTGCACCCTCTTAATTTTACTTACTTTTATCAAATATTTCCTTTAATACTTCGCGAGTAAATGCTTCAAATAAACTGTAAAATTTCAGTATCTTAATTACGCAAATAAATGTGTCTTGTTCGTTGTATATCTCGTTAATTACATCTTCTAAGGTCAATGACATATCTTCTATCTCTTTAGAATGTTTTCTTTGCATCTTTCTTTTCTCCTTTTTATTTCTTTGATGGTTGCTATAAGGTCGTTTTCGTAGTCCTCTTCACATTGATTACGAAATTGACAGAAACAGCACAAGTGTCTACACTCTCCTAGTACCCATTTAATTGCTATTATGTTTAACCATTTTAGTATCATTTTGTACTCCTTTCTACGGATAGTAATTTGATAACCAAGGTATAGCTATAAAATACGCTACTATAGCTAACATTAGTATTAAATAATAGATGAATGTCCACCAATCAAACTTTTTCATGTTATCACCCCCTTTCATTCATAGAATGGGATAGCCATTGTACAAATAAAAGAACTCAATAAAGATTATCATTATGACCCACAATATAAACATTATCAATGTAAACTTATCCATACTCTTTCTACCTCATTTCATAGGATGTTTCTACAAGTAGCACACCACCTATTATCCTCTTAGGTCTTAATTTGCTAGGCACTTTCAGCCCTACTTTGAAGTCACTAAATGTGCGAATAATCGGTTTGCCTGTATCGGTATCAAATAGAAATTCTTTTTCTTCTTCACTATGTACATCTTTTTCAGTAGCTGTTCCATTTAATGATAGTTCAAATAAATCTTTACATCTTTGTGGCATACCTGCACATTTGATATTGTTGTATGGGTGTTCTATCGGTTCACAGTTTTCGTGAGTTACGTGTTCAATGTATGTCTTTTGTCTTGTAAAAATGGCTTTATCCCAACATGATTCTAATTTCCAACAACAGAAGTTTTTGTCATGTACGGTAATTCCCTGTATCTCGTTAGGGGAAAGGTCACAGTGTATGCTATCGGTATCTGCATATATAAACCCTCTTTTTCCTACACCATGATAGTTCTTTTGTGCGGCACGTATTGTAAAGTTTCTTGCGTAGCTTGTGATAGCTGACCCTACAGGTATGTAACCCGCTTTCTTGTTATGAGCAACTACAGGAATAAAACCTATTGTACCATCATCTTTGATAACTGCATACTTGAATGAAGAGTCTGTACTTGATGCCATCTTACCGTATAAGTTATTCAAAAATAGTTTGGCTAGTTCTCTCAATGCACCTGTATACATAAGTTTCTGCTGTTTGTACTTTTCCATGTATTCATCAAAGATACCTATTTGAGTATAAAACCAACAACCATCTAGTATCTCAAACTCAACTACATTATAATGTTCTCTGAACAATTTATAATCAGTGCAAGTGAGTGTCATTTCTACTCTTGTGTCGTGTTGTTTTCCCTCTAAGTCAGTGTAATATGTGTAGTATTGTTTTGTCTTAGGGTCGTATACATCTGATGATTTTAAGGCTTCTGTTCCTTTATATAAGTAGTTACCCTTTATCTGTATGAATGGTAGCATATCCTTTTTGAGATAGAAACGTGTCTTAACTCGAACAAAGAAGTAGTGATTATTCTTGTACGCTTCATCGGGTATATAATTACCTTGCCAAAAGGTCGGCTTTCCTATAGGATAATAGTTACCACTTTCACTAGACATTACACTAGGGTATAGTGAATTAACGTCTGCTGTTGTGCCGTTTGTTATGATTTGATTTGCTTTATGTTCTACTAGATAGCACCACCCACCTTTGTATGATTTTCTGATATATGCATCAATAGTTGTATATTTGTACTGTTTGTCTAACGGTATTTGAGTAAGGTCTGGAAATAGTTCATCATAATTAAGTGTACTCTTTACGGTAGTATTGGTGATTTTCTTAAATTCATCTAAGCAACAAGAACCGATAGTTAACTTTTGGTGACCCTCTTCAAACATTATCTCTAAGGCTTCTTTAACAACAAGTACATCATTTGCAATATATTCTTTTTCCTGTTCCGTAATCTCACAACCTGCATAACGTACTCCCGTATATTCCATTTCTAGCTTACGATGTTTCGTTTTAAATGACTCACCTATTTTCTTAACCGAAAACGGTAACAGTTTCAAACTATCACGTATTTCAATGAAATGGTTATTCGCCTTGATTAGAATTGTATACCATTGACCCATGTCAGAAATACTGTACTGAAATGAGTTGTTAGGCATGTCCTGTTTTTTAAGCCATTCTATGTCACCAAGTTTATCAGAGAGTTGTCTGCTTGCCTGCTTAAAGTGTTTGGTGACTAAGAGAAAATAAAGCCAAAAGTTTCCGTCAAATTTTAAGTTGTGATAATATGCAACTATGGGGCAGTCAAGAGAAATAAAGTAATTGAATTGTTCTTCAATACTGTGAAATATTTCTACCTGCTCTGTGAATAATTCCACACAAGCCGCCGCCCAAACTTCGGTGCAGGTTTGACCCTTGTACACTGTTGTTTCAAAGTCAGCAGAAAAGTAACGTGTTTTACTTTTCTTAGATTGGCTCATAACTCTCTTCCATTTCAAGTGCGTCCATCATTTCATCTTTTGTGAATTGACCTACCTCTGACATGAAAGATAACATTTCTGAGAGAAATCTACTAACGGTTTCTTGCTTATCACTTGGTTTAATGCTTATACCTAGTGCTACACCGTTTTCGGCAGCTGTTTGTATCATTACTGCGGTTTCATGTGCACCAAATTGACCCTCACAGCGTTCTATCCAAGATATTAACAGGTCACGACATTTATATTCAGTGGCTAGTGCTCTCCAATTTGAAATAATTACTCGGTCATAGAAACCTGTATCTTCACTGTAATTGTCATCGTATTGGAAGCCTTGTTCGTTATCTTGATAGTAGTCGTTGTAGTCATAGTCTAGGTCGGAAATATGTTTCTTTAGTTGTCTTGTTTGTGCGGCTTTTTGTGCACTAAGTTGACGTTCTAGCTTTCGTGCTTGTTCACCTGTTAGAATTTCACCGTATGACTTCTCACTAGAGTACCTAGCTTTCTTGTACAGGTCAGCAGGTTTAAGTGCCTGTAATTTTTCTACCTGCTTACGTGTAACTCGCTTCGGTATAGTGGGAACTAGATTAGAGGCAAATTCATACCCACGTTTTTGTGCTCTGCTTATGAATTGCTTGATACGTTTACGTTGCTTCATGTACTCTTGTCGGAGTACACTTGGTTGCTTCTTTTTTGCCATATAGATACCCCCATGTTGATAATAGTAGAGGGCACGCTGTTTGATTTTATTAGCGTACCCTCTTGTGTACAACTGTTAACGCTTAGTGCGTTACAGGATTACTTCTTAGCTTTCTTAACTGATGTAATATCAAGCGTGCAGTCTATGTATGGTCTACCTGCCTTGGTTGTACCCGACATCTTGATAACGGTGAAAGGCTTGTCACCCATAATATTGACTATATCTCCAAGTGAACGCTTAAACGTTGCTGACTGACAGGAGAATACTTCGCTGTCGGGTGTGATAATTGAGAGAATGTCTACAGACTCACCATTGTCCTTGGTATCTGTAAATTCAAGTGTACCTGCTACAGCTATCTTAGTTCCATCTTCAATGTCTTTCATTGACTTGATTGCAGGTGATACGGTCATAAGGTACTTTTCTACTTCGTCAAACTCTCTGCTCATTTTGTTAATTGTAATCATACTGTTTTTCTCCTTTTGTTGTTAAATAGTGAGTTATTAGGTTTCTACTTCTTTGACTTCTTGGTGGGTGCAGGTGTAGGAGCGGTGCGAGGGGGAAGAACCTTTGCGTGCTCTATGAACTCTGCTTCGGTCATTCCATACAAGGTTTCGTGTACTTCTACGTTTACGATGTGTACAGGCTTGAGTTCATCTGTTTCGGCTAACTGCTTGACAACCTTGAGCAACTTGTCATTGTCCTTGTAGGTACGAGGTACGGTGAAAGTCTTAGTTTCAGTTTCGCCTGTTGAAATGTTGACGCACATTACTGAAGCGTCTGTTGTTGTGATGGTACGTGATACTACTGGTATTCTTGCCATGATTTTGTTCTCCTTTCTTGGCATTTGTGTATGTTGTACGGTACACTATTGTACCGAGTATCGTGCAAGGATTTGAACCTTGTAAATAGGGCCTGAACCTACTTAGTTACCTACCACGATTACCTATAAGGATTTAGTTCCCTTTACAGGGAGTGAAGCAGTCGGGATTTGCACCCATAGTCCTAGAGGTATTGACCTACTTCATGAGAAGAGGGTTGGTAAACTATGGGGAAAGCCAACCCTCAATGGAAAAGGTAATCTACCTTGGCACATTTTGATTATAACATAGAGTTGATAATTTGTGTACCTGTTATTTAATTTATTTTTATTGGGTCAATTGCTGCACACTTGTAGTTGATACAATGTATGGTAACTTTAAGAAAATCGGGTACGTTTTCGATGACAAACTCTTGTACTTCCGCTTTATAACGACAGACGTTTTTATGTATGCAGGTTTCACAAGTTACTGTAGTTGTTCTTTCTTTGAGTTCTATCATATTATTCTCCTTTTCTATGTCTAATAATGTGGACAATCGTGTGTAATCATTTGGAGTTAGTATTCCTTTATCAGTTAACCCCTTTAAGCGTACTCTTAAACTATGTGGCATAACATACTCCTTTGTTTAGTAACGTGGAAATGTGTTAGTGGGTTCGGACTTGGGTTTGAATACATCGGGTGCGTTCGCTGAACCACTATTATAATAGGAAGAAAGTCTGTGAAGGGTTTCATCCTGCCACTTGATACCGTAGTAATCATTGGGAATAGTATAGTGTTCTCTGTTAATGATTTCGATACAACGCTCTGCACACCATCCGTCCGATATACCGTCACTATTCCATACAGTACGTATCCATGTTGTATCATAATTGTATGAGTCAAGTAATGAAAGTAAACCAAAGCAGGTATGCGGTGTCACTACTATTGGTGAAATAACGTACATAATTTTTACTCCTTTCTGTGTCAACGTTTCCAATTTTTATGGTGGGGGTCTTTTATTTTTATACCCCCTATTAGTTTTATTTTTGGATGTGACTTTGTTGCTGATGTGGTGATAAGGTTTGTACAGGTGTGAGTACATCTGAGAAATGACATCCGCCACCCCTGTGAGGGGCAAGAATAACGCCTGTTGCATAACTGCTGTTTCAATAATGAGTGTTGCATAACAGGTGCAATTACAAAACAGGTGTTATTTAATTCCATACTGCCCGATTTAATTTCTACCGATATTATAACACAAGTTGTCCCATGATGCAAGTACAAGATGATTAAATAACATGCGTTTTAAAC
>Ga0310691_10005839_pt1 | contig 13297 bp, 14 predicted proteins | sample 176DNAGHGlowgp2_FD_203887 | JGI IMG/M metagenome (GOLD analysis project Ga0310691, IMG submission 203887) | Sheep rumen microbial communities from Palmerston North, Manawatu-Wanganui, New Zealand - 1766 DNA GHGlow gp2 (v2) (version 2) | ecosystem: Host-associated > Mammals > Digestive system >... | reverse complement strand
AAGGGCGTTTTCGTATTCGCCCAGCAGGTAGATAATCAGATCAGCAATATCGCCTATGAGCTGATCGGAAAAGGCAAGGATCTTGCTGCCGACCTCCAGACTGAGGTAACAGCTGTCCTGGTCGGTTCCGATGTTAAGGGTCTGGCAGATAAGCTGGCAGAATACGGTGCAGACCGCGTTATCGTAGTAGATGATCCCGAGCTGAAGGAGTACAGGACAGAGCCCTATACCCACGCGCTGGCTTCGGTTATCGAGAAATATAAGCCCGACATTTTCCTTATCGGTGCAACGGCTATCGGCCGTGACCTTGGACCCCGTGTGTGCGCACGTATCCATACAGGTCTTACCGCAGACTGTACACAGCTGGATATCGGTGATTTCCCGCTGGTAGCTATTCCGGGAAGAGAGCAGAAGCACAATCAGCTTCTTATGACCCGTCCCGCATTCGGCGGAAATACCATCGCTACCATCGCATGTCCCGATTTCCGTCCCCAGATGGCTACGGTACGTCCCGGCGTTATGCAGAAGAAGGACAGGGTTAAAGGCGCCAAGGCAAATGTTGAGGAGTTCAACCCCGGATTCACACCGAACAGGAACTATGTTGAGATCCTTGACATCGTTAAGGCTGTATCCGATGTTGTTGATATCCAGGATGCAAAGATCCTTGTGTCCGGAGGACGTGGAGTCGGTTCGGCAGAGAACTTCAAGATCCTGGAGGATCTTGCCGCAGCAATCGGCGGACAGGTTTCCTGCTCACGTGCGGTAGTTGATTCAGGCTGGAAGCCGAAGGAGATGCAGGTAGGCCAGACCGGTAAGACCGTACGCCCCCATGTTTATTTCGCGATCGGTATCTCGGGTGCGATCCAGCATGTGGCAGGTATGGAAGAGTCCGACATTATCATTGCCATCAATAAGGATGAGACAGCTCCGATCTTTGATGTTGCGGATTATGGTGTTGTAGGCGATCTTAACAAGATAGTTCCCGATCTTACAAAGAAGATCCTGGAAGCTAAGGCTGCCAAGGCACAGTAGGAGCATTGTTTGTATAAATAAAAAGCCGGGTAATTCAAACCCGGCTTTTTTTGAAAAGAGGTGAAAAAATGAAGATAGGCTTGATCATAGCCATTGAAAGAGAAATGATGGCTTTCCTGAAATTTGGCGGAGAAGTGACAACGAAACGGGTCGGCGGACGGGACATTTACAGCACGAAAATGTTCGGACATGAAGTGTCGGCCGTTATGTCCGGTTACGGAGAGATCGATGCGGCGGCTTCGACCCAGCTGCTGATCCTTGAGACCGGATGTGATATTATCATGAATTTCGGCGTGACGGGTGCGCTGATACCTGAGCTTGGTGTTGAGGATCTTTTTGTTGTCAGCCGTGTGCTCAACTATGATTTTGATATATCACCCATTGATCCTGTAGAGAGATATCAGTATCTTGAGTATCCGGATATATATATCCCCGTAGACGGGGAGCTGGTGGAAAAAGCAACCACTATCATGCCGAAGCTGAAAAAGGTTACGGTTGCCAGCGGGGGCAGGTTTATAGAGAAAAAGGAAGACAAGGATGCTCTGGCGGCGCTGGGATGCCAGATATGCGATATGGAGGCTGCCGCCATCGCAAGAACATGTCTGACAAACGGAATAAAATGCCTGTCCATAAAGTGCATAAGTGATACTTACGCAGGGGACGGGGGTGACTTTAATCAGAATGTGATCAAAAGCGCTGAAGTTGCGTTTGATGTCCTGAAGGAGATAATCAAAGCGTTCTGATCTGACATATGAAAATACAATAAATAGTAGACTATGTAAAAAGAATGTGTTATAATCTTGTGGCTTGTGGGATTTTGTTAGTTTTCAATCCCGCCGGCCACATTTTTAGAAGGATGACGTCGGAGAAGGACGTTCAGTATAAGGAGGAAGAACCAATGAGTTTATCTGTTGAGAAGCTGGAAGGAAATATGGCGGATCTTACGATCACAGTACCTGCCGAGGAATTTGAGAAGGCTCTTAAGGGAGCTTATAATAAGACAAAGGGCAGATTCCAGATGGCAGGCTTCCGTAAGGGCAAGGTGCCCATGACATATATCGAGAAGGTATATGGTCCTGAGGTATTCTACGAGGATGCCGCAAATGATCTTATCAATAAGACCTATCCCAATGAAGTGGATGGTATCGAGCTTGATATCGTATCACGTCCCGAGATCTCGGTAAGCCAGATCGAAAAGGGTAAGGACTTTGTCTATGTGGCAAAGGTGGCAGTCCGCCCCGAGGTTAAGCTTGGTGAATACAAGGGTATCGAGGTGGAAAAGGAGGATATCTCCGTATCCGATGAGGAAGTAAAGGCTGAGATCGCCAAGACTCAGAAAGAAAACGGACGTAAGGTGGCAGTTACAGACCGCCCCGCAAAGCTGGATGATGAAGTAAAGATCAACTTTGAAGGCTTTGTTGACGGAGAAGCTTTCGACGGCGGAAAGGGTGAGGACTATGCTCTGACTCTCGGTTCCCATTCGTTTATCGACACCTTCGAGGATCAGATCGTAGGAAAGTCTGTCGGTGAAGAGTTCGATGTAAATGTTACCTTCCCCGAAGAGTATCAGGCAGAGAATCTTGCAGGAAAGCCGGCTGTATTCAAGGTAAAGCTGCTCGGTATCACCGAGACGCAGCTGCCTGAGCTTGACGATGATTTTGCATCCGATGTATCCGCATTTGATACCTATGCGGAGTATGAGCAGGATGTAAAAAAGACTCTTGAGGTCCGCAAGAAGGATGCTGCCGAGAGAGCTAAGGAATCCAAGGTTATCGAGAAACTTATCGAGACTTCGGAGATGGATATCCCGGAACCCATGATCGAGCTTCAGCAGGACAGAATGCTCGAAGATTTCGGTATGCGCCTTTCCTACCAGGGACTTAAGCTGGATCAGTATCTTCAGATCACCAAGATGACAAAGGATGATCTTAAGGAGCAGATGAAGCCGGATGCCATCACACGCATCAAGTCCAGCCTGGTTGTTGAGGCTGTTGCAAAGGCAGAGGCTATCGAGGTCAGTGAAGATGAAGTAAATGAAGAGCTTGGCAAGATGGCTGAATCCTATCAGATGGAAGTTGAGAAGTTCAGGGATATGGTCGGCGACAAAGAGATCGACGCCATCAGGAATGATCTTAAGAACCGTAAGGCTGTTAAGCTTATGGCGGAAAGTGCCGTAGAGGTTGAGGCAGCTGCAAAGGAAGAAGAGTAACGTATAAAGGGGGGTTATGACATGGCATTGGTACCTACAGTCATAGAAACCAGCAGCCGCGGTGAGCGGGCGTATGATATATATTCCAGATTACTGAAGGAGCGCATCATTTTTCTCGGAGATGAGGTAAATGATGTGACGGCAAGTCTTGTGGTTGCACAGCTGCTCTTCCTTGAATCGGAGGATTCCACAAAGGATATCAATCTCTATATCAACAGCCCGGGCGGATCCGTAACTGCAGGGATGGCTATCTATGATACAATGAAATATATTAAATGTGACGTATCCACGATCTGTGTGGGAATGGCTGCCAGCATGGGCGCGTTCCTGCTTTCGGGCGGAACGAAGGGCAAGAGATTTGCTCTTCCGAATGCGGAGATCATGATCCACCAGCCCCTCGGCGGTATGCAGGGTCAGGCTACGGATATGCAGATCGCCGCACAGCATATACAGAGGACCAAGGAGAAGCTTCACAGGATACTTGCGGAGAACTGTGGAAAAACCTATGAGGAGATCCTTGCGGATTGTGAGCGCGATAACTGGAAGACTGCTCAGGAAGCCGCTGAATACGGACTGATCGATCAGGTGGTAGTTAACAGAAAGTAGGAGATCGAGGAAGAAAAAGTGGCAAATCGTATAGATGAAAAAAAGGTAAGATGCTCTTTCTGTAATAAATCCCAGGATCAGGTGCGTAAGCTGATCGCCGGTCCCGGAGTTTATATCTGCGACGAATGTGTGGATATATGTACGGAGATCATCGAAGTTGATAATGCCAAGGACCGGGATTCGGGAGAGATCAACCTTCTGAAACCCAAGGAGATCAAGGCTTTTCTTGATGAGTATGTTATCGGGCAGGAGGCGGCAAAGAAGGCTCTTTCGGTTGCCGTATATAACCACTATAAGCGCGTGCTTTCCGGCCGTTCCTTTGACGTGGAACTCCAGAAATCCAATATCATCATGGCAGGACCTACCGGATCGGGTAAGACCTATCTGGCGCAGACCCTTGCAAAGCTGCTGAACGTCCCCTTTGCCATAGCCGATGCGACCACACTTACCGAGGCCGGTTATGTGGGCGAGGATGTGGAGAATATCCTGCTGAAGCTTATACAGGCGGCAGATTACGATGTGGAACGTGCGGAAAAGGGTATAGTATATATCGACGAGATCGATAAGATCACCAAAAAGAGCGAGAATGTATCCATCACCCGGGATGTTTCCGGTGAGGGCGTACAGCAGGCTCTCCTTAAGATAATTGAGGGAACCATGGCATCGGTGCCTCCCCAGGGAGGAAGAAAGCATCCGCAGCAGGAGCTTATACCTATCGATACCACGAATATCCTCTTTATCTGCGGAGGAGCATTTGACGGACTCGATAAGGTGATCGAGAACAGGATAGGAAAAAAGTCCATAGGATTCAATGCGGAGATAGAAGATAAGAAATTGGGAGATACCGATGATATCCTGAAGCAGGTTCAGCCCCAGGATTTTGTAAAATACGGTATCATTCCGGAATTTGTCGGACGTGTTCCGGTTATCGTGACGCTGGATCAGCTGGATGAGGATGCGCTTGTTAATATCCTTGTGAAGCCAAAGAGTGCCATCACAAAGCAGTATCAGAAGCTGTTTGAGCTGGATGATGTTGAGCTTACCTTCGCGGAGGATGCATTGCGGGAGATCGCAAAGGAAGCGATGGAGAGAAATACAGGAGCCAGAGGTTTGCGGGCGATCATGGAGAAGTCCATGATGGACCTTATGTATGAGATCCCGTCGGATGATACCATTAAGAGCATCTTCATAACGAAGGAAACGATCACTGACGGCGCAGCTCCCGTTAAAGGCTTCAGGGACAAGCCGAAGACGCGGCGGAGCAGGATACGCCAGGCAGGAACCGGAACCGGCGGACCTGATTCGGGTTATGCCGATTCACCATATTAAACTACTGTACAGCGCCCCGTGATACCCCGGGTACAGCATCCGGAAAGCGGGAAAGCGCAGATTGGCCATATGCCGATAAGGACAAAAAGATATGATAATAAAGCAGTCGGAGCTTGAAACCGTTTGCGGCGTTACCAGTAAACTTCCGGAGCACGATGCTCCGGAGTTTGCTTTTGCGGGCAAATCCAACGTAGGAAAATCTTCCCTGATCAATGGCCTGATGAATCGAAAGAACCTTGCCCGTACCTCACAGCAGCCCGGCAAGACCCAGACGATCAATTTTTACCGCATCAATCAGGAATTCTATTTTGTGGATCTTCCCGGTTATGGGTACGCAAAGGTTTCCGAGACGGAAAAGGCAAAATGGGGAAAGATGATAGAGAGATACTTAAGAAGCAGTAAGACGCTGCAGCTGGTATTTCTTCTTATCGACATAAGACATAAGCCCGGAGAGAATGACAGACTCATGTATGACTGGATCTGCTCAAACGGGTTTAAGCCGGTGATAGTGGCAACAAAGCTTGACAAGATAAACCGCAGCCAGAAGGATAAGCAGATCAGATTGATACGTGAAAGCCTCGCCTGCGGCACGGAAACGATAGTAATCCCGTATTCTGCCGTTACGAAACAGGGACGGGATGAACTGCTTCAATTGATGGATGAACACATGAAAGGAGATGAGTAAATGGATCTTATACCCAGCTTTTCGGTAGACCATACCAGGATCATACCGGGCATTTTCACCAGCAGAGTGGATAAGGTGGGCAGCGAAACCGTGACCACTTATGATATAAGGGTTACAAAGCCGAATGCAGAGCCGGCAGTTGATGTTGCTGCCATGCATTCCCTTGAGCATATCATAGCAACCTTCCTCAGAAATGATCCGGACTGGAAGAATGAGGTTATTTACTGGGGACCTATGGGATGCCTGACAGGATTTTATCTTATCCTGAAGGGCGGACGCGCCCCGAGGGAGATATCGGGACTTCTTCTCGATGCCTTCAGGGCGGTTAAGAAGGAGGAGACAGTGCCCGGCGCAACAGCCGAGAACTGCGGCAATTTCCATATGCATAATCTTGAAATGGCAAAATGGTATGCAGGGAGATTTGCGGATTATCTTGAAGCGAATATTGATAATAATGAGATATATGAATATCCGAAGACCGAAAGACTTGTGACCGGAAGCGGTAAGGAGTTCTTTGATTCATAAGACGGAAGCCTTTTTCGGGACGGTACCATACCCTCAAAAGGATTTGAAAGAGCCCCGGGATCGCGGGGCTCTTTTCTACTCTTTGCCAAGCAGCTCATTCATCAGATAACTGTAAACCTCTGTACTCTTTGCCCTCCAGCTGTCGCAGATGGAGACGGCGAGTCCTCTGCTGGGTACGTTGAATTTGAGATCCAGAAGCGTTTCCTTACGTTCTTTGATGAAGCATTCCACTGTGTATTCCTGATTGTCATTCTGGTAATAATCGGCATATATTTCCGATTCGTTTTTAAGCTTGATCTTTTCCGCCTTGAAATAATCAAGGATCTCCTGCTTTATGGCATTCGGCAGACGGTTTTCGAAGTAGAAGAGGGCTTCCTCGCCGAGGTTGGTGATCTTATAATGCTGGGTATCGCGGATGGTGCTGACCGAAATGAAGCCCGAATCGATAAGCTCCGACAGTGACTCGTGGATATTGAACATGGTAGTATAGCCGCGGTCCAGTATGAAGCTGGAAAGCTGCGTATTGGTGAGGGTATATTCATCGATACGATCCAGCATGTACAGTATGATCATTTTATAGAGGAATAGTCCGTCCATGTTACTCTCCCTTCAGAATTCATTTCTTAGAATACTCCAATGACGAAAAAAAGACAATGTATTTTCAAAAATGATTTGATACCGAAGTGACGATATGATATCATGAATCCTGAAGTCAGCAGTTTCGTTCGAAAACTGAGGCGTTTTTCGCCATTATCCCTTGAAGATATATGAAGATATAAAAAGTGAAAAACAGGAGAAATGTATGAATTACAGCAGTATGAAGATTGCGGAATTGCGTGATATAGCTGCAGGGAAGGGTATCCGCAATACAGAAGGCATGAAAAAGAAGGAGCTTGTGGATCTGCTTCTGAATGTTGATCTCATGATGAGCAAAAAGGCTGAATCCGCGAAGGAAGCAGAGAATGAAAGAAAGCCTGCCGGGGATGAAGCGGGAAGACCGGCTTCGGACGGCGGAAGAAGATCTGTTTCGAAAAGGTCTGACAGGCCTGTCCGGAAAGATAGAGGAAAAATATCCGGGGATACTGCGGGAAAAACCGAAACGGCTGAAGCAGGATACGTTACGAACGAGGAACCGAAACCGGCAGGGGAGAATAACCCTGCGGGAAAACCGGAACCTGCGGCGGAACAGAAGCAGGCCGGAAAACCGGAATCTGCGGCGGAACAGAAACCTGCAGCGGAACAGAAACCTGCGGCGGAACAGAAACCTGCAGCGGAACAGAAACCTGCAGCGGAACAGAAGCAGGCCGGAAAACCGGAATCTGCGGCGGAACAGAAACCTGCAGCGGGTGAAGAGGGCACGGATTACAATGTGGAGCTTGATTCCGGCAGCAGAGCCAACGGTATCCTTGAGGTTATGTCCGAAGGCTTTGGATTTATACGCAGTGATAACTATATGCCGGGAGAGCGGGACATTTATGTTTCGCCGGCGCAGATAAGGCGTTTTAACCTGAAGACCGGCGATATCGTGACCGGTCCCATCAGGAGAAAGGTTCTTCCGAACGAGAAGTTTCAGGCACTGCTTTTCATTGAGGCGGTGAACGGACAGGACCCCGAGACCGTCGCGAAGAGAAAGGCTTTTGAGAGCCTTACGCCCGTTTTTCCCGAGGACAGGATACGTCTGGATTATACAGGAGCTCCGATCTCACTCAGGATAGTGGATTTCTTCTCACCCATAGGAAAGGGACAGAGAGGAATGATCGTATCTCCTCCCAAGGCCGGCAAGACCACACTGTTAAAACAGATCGCAAAGAGGATCAGCGTGGCATATCCGGAGATACATCTGCTTGTACTTCTTATCGATGAGCGCCCCGAGGAGGTTACGGATATAAAGGAATCCATAGTTGCATCCAATGCGGAGGTTATATATTCCACATTTGATGAGCTCCCCGAGCATCATAAGAGGGTTTCCGAAATGGTGATCGAGAGGGCAAAGCGTATGGTGGAATCCGGTAAGGATGTGGTCATACTGCTGGACAGCCTTACCAGGCTTGCCAGAGCGTACAATCTTACTGTTACGCCCAGCGGAAGAACCCTTTCGGGCGGCCTTGATCCCGCAGCTCTCCATATGCCGAAGAAATTCTTCGGCGCCGCAAGAAATATGCGGGAGGGCGGAAGCCTTACCATACTTGCGACTGCGCTGGTAGAGACGGGCAGCCGTATGGACGATGTGGTTTTTGAGGAATTCAAGGGAACCGGAAATATGGAACTGGTGCTTAACAGGAATCTGTCGGAGAAACGTGTCTTTCCGGCTATAGATATAGCAAAATCAGGTACGCGCCGTGACGATCTGCTCCTGTCCCGGGAGGAAGCCGAGATACTGGGAATGCTTCACAGCCAGATGAGAGGAAACAGGGTGGAAGAGGCAACGGAGGAGATAATAAAAGCCTTCGGAAGGACCAGAAATAATCTGGAATTTATGGATATGGCGAGGAAGCTTTTCGGCAGGAGATAAGGCGGGGACTGACTTTGGGAAGGAATTAAAAGTAATACTTGCATTTGTTTTATCGATATGCTAAAATGGCGTCTGTTGCTGGTATGGGATCGAGGCATGCCCATTTTGCGGCGGCATGCAGTGTCTCATATACGTTAGGGCTTGATGATGAGAGCCCTTGAAAAACAAAGGAGAGAGTTATGAAAGCAGGAATTCATCCCGATTATTATCAGGCTAAAGTTGTATGCAACTGCGGCAATGAGTTTGTGACCGGTTCTACCAAGAAGGAGATCCATGTGGAGATCTGCTCCAAGTGCCATTCCTTCTATACAGGTACACAGAAGGCTACAAAGGCCCGCGGACGTATCGATCAGTTCAACAAGAAGTACGGCGTACAGCCGCAGTAGCCTGAAAAAGACTGTTACTATTTGCGGATCGTATTTTGCCGGCCGTGTATGCAGGAAGTGCATATTTCAGGCATTATACGGGTGTGGAGCAGGATCATTCATGGCAAAGCGGCGGAAGGAGCCGGAAGAAGCGGCATACGCGCGGAATATGGATGTATGGCAGCCGGAAGAATCCGCGGATAGTAGCAAGAAAAGGGTTGAGACATAAGGTCTCAACCTTTTTTCGGGTTAGAGGCTGCTTATCATGAACCGGGAACCCCGTACACCCTATATTTTGAAAGGCAGATTATGAAAAGAGTTGGTATCGGCGGACAGGCAGTATTGGAGGGCATAATGATGAAAGGCCCGGAAAGCTATGCCCTTGCCGTCAGGAAAGAGGACGGTGAGATAGCTACGGAGCTTACGCCTTATGTATCCTTCGGTGAGAGAAAGAAACTGAACCGCATTCCCATTGTCCGCGGAGTTGTTAATTTTATCGAGTCGCTATATATCGGAACAAAGACCCTCATGGCTTCATCAGAGTATTTCCTGGATGAGGAAGAGGATGATAAGAAGAGCAAAAAGAACGAAAAAGAGGCTGTAAAAGAACCTGAAAAAGAGGCTGTAAATGAGGCTGTAAAAGGAGCGGAAAATACACCGGAACCTAAAAATGAGAAGAAGGAAGAAAAGGAAGATTCGAAGGGCTTCATGATCGTGACCCTGGTTCTTTCTCTGGCATTTGCGATAGGCGTATTTGTTTTGCTGCCGTCATTCCTGTCCAACCTGCTGTACAAGGTTACGGATTCGGATGTTCTGGTAAATGTATCCGAGGGCCTGCTCAGAATGGTGATATTCCTGACATATATCATTCTTATCTCACTGACTAAGGATGTAAAACGCACTTTTATGTATCATGGAGCGGAGCATAAGGCCATAAACTGCCTGGAGGCGGGAGATGATCTTACTCCGGAGAATGTACTTAAGCATACCAGATTTCACAGACGCTGCGGTACAAGTTTTGTTTTTATCGTAATGATCATCAGTATACTGGCGTTCATGTTCATACATACGGATACAGTATGGCTCAGGATGCTGTCCAGACTGCTCCTGATCCCCGTCATAGCCGGCCTCTCCTATGAGGTTATACGGTATGCCGGAATGCATAACAATGCATGCTCCAGGATCATGTCGGCACCCGGCCTCTGGGTACAGAGACTGACCACTAAGGAACCGGATCTTTCCATGGCCGAGGTGGCGGTCCGTGCGGTGGAACAGGTCATTGACTGGCGGGAGTATGTAAAATGTGTCCGTGAGAATTCCTTTGAAAAATGAGGGAGCGGTCCATGACTTTTTTTGAAGCGCTGCATTACGGCCGGCAGCATCTGCTGTCGGCGGGAGTGCCGGATTACGAATATGATGCGGGAGCATTGCTGCAATATGCTGCGGATGTCGGTATGGGCCGGATCCTCGGAGATCCGGGGGGCGAGCTTTCCCCGGAGGCGCAGTCGCGCTATCTGGAAATGATACGGAAAAGGGAAAAAAGGATTCCGCTCCAGCATATCCTGGGTGAAACCTGTTTCTACGGCTATATGTTCAGTACCCGTGAGGGTGTGCTTATCCCGCGCGCCGATACGGAGCATATTGTGGAGCAGGCTCTGATGCTGGCACCGCAGAGACAAGTCCGGTTTCTTGATCTGTGTACAGGCACCGGATGTATAGGCATCAGTTTTTTTCTGGAACGCAGAGCCGCCGGCTTCATGGATGAAGGAGTACTGTCGGATCTTTCGGAGGATGCGCTGAAGCTGGCAAAGGAAAATGCCGGCAGGCTGCAGGCGGAGGTTTCGCTGGTACATTCGGATATTTTTGACGGACTTAAGGGAGAATGCTTTGATATCATAATGTCGAATCCGCCCTACATTTCCCTTTCGGAAATGGAGACTCTTATGCCGGAAGTGAAGGATCACGATCCAAGGATGGCTCTTACCGATGAGGGGGACGGGCTTTTGTTTTACAGAAGGATCTCGGAAGAGGCGGAGGAACATCTGAATCCCGGCGGACAGCTTTTCCTGGAAATAGGGAGCGGACAGAGGAACGCGGTGGAGAAGCTGCTTTCTGACAGGGGATTCGCGGATATTTCCTGCAGGCGGGATTATGCCGGCCTGGACAGAGTAGTTTATGCAAAAACAAGGAGAATATAATTATGTTTGACAGATTGGATGAATTGGTTGAAAAGCTTGCTGCCATTCAGGAAGAACTCAGTCAGCCGGATGTTGTGAACGACCAGGAACGCTTTAAGAAGCTGATGAAGGAGCAGAGTGACATCACGCCGGTTGTTGAGAAATACAACGAACTGAAGCAGGCGAAACAGGATGTGGAGGACAGTCTCCAGATCATTGATGAAGAATCGGATGAAGAGATGAAGGAAATGGCCAGGGAGGAACTGGCGGAGGCCAAGAAGCATGTCGAGGCCTGTGAGCATGACCTTAAGGTACTCCTTCTTCCGAAGGATGAAAATGATGAAAAGAGTGTCGTTGTTGAGATACGTGCGGGTGCAGGCGGGGATGAGGCTGCACTCTTTGCGGGCGAGCTCTTCAGAATGTATCAGAAATATGCGGATCATTTCCGCTGGAAGACCAATATCACCTCCGGTACAGAGACGGGTATCGGCGGTTTTAAGGAGGTTGTGTTCGAGATCACCGGAAAAGGGGCGTACTCCAAGCTCAAATATGAGAGCGGCGTACATCGTGTCCAGCGTGTTCCCGAAACCGAGTCCGGCGGACGTATCCATACTTCCACGGCTACGGTTGCCATTATGCCCGAAGCAGAGGAAGTGGATGTGGAGATCGATGAGAAGGATATACGTATCGATGTCATGAGAGCATCGGGAAACGGCGGCCAGTGTGTTAATACCACGGATTCGGCTGTACGTCTTACACATATTCCCACAGGCATCGTGATCTACAGTCAGACCGAGAAGTCGCAGATACAGAATAAGGCCAAGGCTTTTGCCCTGCTGAGGACAAAGCTGTATGATATCGAGATGCAGAAGGCCCATGATGCCGAGGCTGAAGCACGACGCAGCCAGATAGGTACGGGAGACCGCTCCGAGAAGATCAGAACCTACAATTTCCCCCAGGGAAGGGTAACGGATCACCGTATCAAGCTCACCAGCTATCAGCTTGAGAATGTGCTGAACGGTGACCTGGATGAATTCGTGGATGCACTGACCTCGGCTGACCAGGCCGCTAAATTGGCGCATATGGAAGGAAAAGAGTAAAAATGAACGTCTGGATCATCCTTGCCGTCGCGGGAGGAGCAGGTATTCTCATAGCCCTTATTTTCATTGTGAATTATAACAGCTTTGTCAGGCTTAATAAGAAGGTTGAGGAAGCATTTTCCACCATGGACATATATCTGGTAAAGCGGTGGGAGCTGGTACCGAAGCTGGTTGATGTGGTAAAAGGATATTCTGCATACGAGAAGGAAACTCTGGAACAGGTGGTAAGACTGAGAAGCACCGATTACCGGAAACTGTCTTCTGAGGAAAAGCTCAGGACAAATGAAGAACTGGCTGCGGGTCTGGGGCAGATCATTTTCACCGCGGAAAGTTATCCCGAGCTGAAAGCCGGCGAGAATTATCTTGAGCTTTCCAGAAACCTGTATCAGATAGAAGACGAGATCGCACAGTCCAGAAAATACTATAACGGATGTGTCCGCATGCTGAATACAAAGGTGGAAACCTTTCCCGGCAGTGTAATAGCAGCCATATTCGGCTTTACTTCAAAGCCTATGTTCCGGGCTGAGGAGATACAGCGCTCTGATGTCGGATGAGATAATTATGCAAACTTCCTTATGTTAACCGCGTTTTCCGCCGCAAAAAAAATATTGATTTTTTTGAAAAAAGATGTTGACAAAGCTATTTTGTGGTGGTAATATACAAAAGCTGTCGCACGGAGGACATGAGTTTTACGGGCATCAGACCTGCGATAGTTTTTTATTGCTCATTCACAATTTAATACCATAGCAACCCCGAA
>Ga0310691_10005838_pt1 | contig 13298 bp, 4 predicted proteins | sample 176DNAGHGlowgp2_FD_203887 | JGI IMG/M metagenome (GOLD analysis project Ga0310691, IMG submission 203887) | Sheep rumen microbial communities from Palmerston North, Manawatu-Wanganui, New Zealand - 1766 DNA GHGlow gp2 (v2) (version 2) | ecosystem: Host-associated > Mammals > Digestive system >... | reverse complement strand
TATAGAGTTCACAAAACGACTCTATAATTATACTATAGACTATTCTGGAAAAGAGTTTTTTAGTAATGAACATGCAAAGTTATACTTAGAATCATGCAGATTAGATGTCAATTTAGATCTCGTTATAAGATGTAATTTTAACAATGCAAGAGAAGCTGTTGGTAAATATCACAAGGGGGAACTTGCCATTCAAAAAGCTGTCATACGAGGAAATGCCAAGTCTGACTTCATGTTACGCTTTGACTCTCATGGTAGCAAGGAAGAAGAATTTCCGGAAACAATGTTAAAGAGTAATATACATAAACCAATTGTGGCAAAATTTATTGTTGCAGGAGTTCCTGTTATCGTTGTTATGAATACGCAGTTATTAACTTCTGGTAAATATGAATGCATTGGTGATTTTTCTGCATACGCAGGATTTGCGACTTCCACGACATTAGAAGCAGGTGTGTCATGGTCACAAGCATCGGGCATAAAACCATACGCATCGTTCGATTCTTCTTTCGATATACATAAACCGACAATTAACGGCGAGGCGCATCTATATGAAAAAGTTAGTGTTTTTCCACGCATAACATTTTCTTTATATGGACTGTATGGACCTTCTTTTGACATAAAGCCCTATATTACGTCTACTCAAGATCTTGGATTCTTTGACGAGTTAGGAACTAACAAAGGTGATTATTATGGAGCAAAAATTGATCTATTTGGAGGGTATGATGCTGCAGTAGGACTCTCATATATGGCATTTATGGCCAATAAGCCATTTCTTAAATCACCAAGTTGGAATGTCGTTGACAAACACCTTTACGAGGGACCTCATGCTATTAAATTAGCAAATGACTCCAAACAAATATTGAGTTCAGGTGCACCAACCCCTGTTTCTTTTCTTGTTACAGACTATTGCCCCATACTCAATCAAGAAATTGGCGCAATATTTCCATTTATGGTGAAATTCGAGACAAATTGCGGAACGTTAAATAGAGATTTCTCATTTGTAAATATAGGAACAGGTCTTACTTCTGTTGAGTGGACACCCTCAAATAAAACTAATGATGGTAAAAGTCCATATCTGTTAGCCCTTATGCATGATAGCAAAGGAAATGTGATTGCTGCAGATAGATGGAAACCAGAAATTAAAGCTCCCATTTTGCCTCCACTTGCTATAACGAGTGACTGTTTAGAAGCTACAGAAAATACTGCTACGGTATCATGTTCGTATGAAAATGTTCCAGATAATGGTGTTTGTGGCGTGGAATACACATGGAGTGGCGGTTCTTTAAGAAAAAATATAGGTAAAGCTGATGGTACCCAATCAATAACTCTTAGTGGGCTAATTCCTGGTAATACTTATACTTATTGTGCATATATAGAGGCCAATGGCCAAACCTATTATGGTGAGGATAAAACATTCACAACAGAAGCTGTTATCCCAGACATTGCAGGTGAATGGTACTGCACGGAATACAATGAAGACGGTTCACAAAAAGATAAGCCATATAAAATAACTCTTTTCGAAGACCATACCGCTAAGAGCGAACGTTGGGGATATAATGATTCTGGCAAATGGAGTATAGAAAAAGGACAGGTAAGTATCAGATTCGAATGGAACAATCCCTATCGTTACGCATACCATTGGCATATATATGGCGGTACTGTCAATGACCTCTTTTCCCCCTCTCGCATTGAAGGCACAAAGACTGAAGCTACTCAGGTGGCAGACCCTGAGTATCACTTTATAATGACTCGGTAGGGAATCAGACGGTTCTCATGATTATTCGTGAAAGCATGGTCAAAGTAAGGATTTATTTTTACTCTGGCCATGCTTTTTCGAGGTTTGGCGGTTCTGCTGATACCACTTTTGAGAATCGGGGGGACAGGTTATTGATTCCTTGCAAGTAAGAAGATTCTATAGCCCGTTCCTCCGATTCTTCGAACAGAATCGTAGAGGACGGCTTCATTTTTCATTTTAAGACTGAAAGTAGGATAATCATTGGAACTGTTCCCATGTTCTTTGGAACAGTCCTAATAACCAACGATTGGCTTGTTCCTGAGAACAGAATCCCATAATGCTATAGGACTCTATTCGTCAAGTGGAATTAGTTCATAGAGATGCGCAAGAAAATAATCAACCGCCTTGAGTAAGGGTGACAAGTCATTCTGAATAACATCCCAAACGAAGTCTGTGTTTATGTCAAGTATCTGCAATAGCTGGTCTTCAACTATTTGAAGTTGTCGGAAAGATATTGATGGCATCGCGTTCAATTTGTTGTCTGAAAAAAGGCCTTAAGTTGCGGTGATCTTGAATGAGGTCAACACTGCAGCCTAACAGTTGTTCAAGATACTGGGCTGCGGCTATGTAGTTATAGAATCGAGGAGGCATTGTAACAAACAAGTCAACGTCACTGCCTTCCTGATGCTCATTGCGTGCAACAGAGCCAAACATCTTCATAGAAGTGATGCCGAATCGCTGCTGCAATTCTGCCTTATGTGCCCTAATCGTGTTGATGTACTCACTTCTTGTTGGCATAACTCATAACGTTTGTGCTTGCAAAGTTACGATATTATTCTTAAACAACCAAATAAAAGCAACAAAACCTTCATTAGATATTACTCAAACGGTTCCTTTAATCATTTTCACCGCAAAAAGTAGGATCTGTCACAGTAGGACGGTTCCACTAATCAATTTCATGGCTGAAAGCAGGAGAAAGTGACGCTGGTGAAACAATGCTTTTAGCGCGTCTGCTGTCAAGGCTGACAGCCGTCTCTTTTCAAAAAGGTGCAGGATATGAAAAAGACCAAGTCACACAAAATCTCGAAAACGAAAAAAAAATTTGTTTTCACCCGTCATCCGTCAGCAATCCGCGCAATATTCTAACGACCAATAGTTTACCGGCTGACGGATACAAACTTAAATCAAAATTTGTTTTTCCATTTTTCCTTTTTCCGATAATCATTACTTATTTCCCGAAAAATTTTGCCATTTCACAGGAAATGCGTATATTTGCAACTTGAATCACAAAACATCTTATCATGTCAATACGTCAAGTATTATTATCATTAGCCTTATCACTGTTGCTGCCCGTGGTGGCAGAGGCAGCCATTCCCGACATCAAGTTCCGACGGCTGGACACTCGCGACGGACTATCGAACTCGCAGATTATGTGCGTGCTGCGCGACTCCAAGGGCACGGTGTGGATAGGCACGCCATACGGTCTGAACCGCTACGACGGCTACCGCGTTAAAACCTACTACATGGAGATGCGCGACACCACAACGCTCAAGGCCAACTACGTGGACGGCATCTATGAGGCCGACGACGGACGCCTGTGGCTGAAGCAGAGCATGAGCTACGCCATCTTCGATCCCGTGACCGAGAAATGCGACCGTCACCCGGAGCGATATTTAGAAGAGCTGGGCATTACCGGCGGACTGGAATATGTATATATAGACAGCAAGCACGACCTGTGGGTGAAGAGCTATGGCGACGGATTCTTCCACTACTCTGCGGCCACGAAGAAGCTCAAGCAGTGGAAGTTTGGCTATGGCGCTCAGGACTTTGACGCCGACTTCGGCGTCACCGGCGCCACCGACCACGGCGACAGCATCATCGTGGTGTCGAACAAGGGCGAGGTCATCATCTTCAGCCGCTCCAAAGACGTGATACTGGAGAAAGAGCCCTACCTGCACAAGAACCAACTGACCAAGGACCAGAACGTAAAACCATGCATCGACCCCTACGGCAACCTATGGATGGTGGCCTACGAGGGCACCTATGTCAGGGAGCACAGCACGAAGCGATGGTATCTTTCGCTCAACGAGTTTTTCGCGGCACAGGGTGCCCCCACCCTGCCTGAGGGCGTCGTCGTATGGGATATGTACAGCGACGACCAGGGCCGCATCTGGGTGGCCACAGACCACGACGGACTTTTCATCTACGACACGGTGGAGAAGGACATGCGACAGTTCCTGCCCGACAAGCGCGACGAGTCTACCGTGAGCGACAACACCCTGAGATACCTCTACCAGGACCAGCTGGGGCGCATCTGGATAGGCACCTACATGAACGGTGTCAACCTGTTTGCCGCCAACACCACGAGTTTCCGCAACATGGAGCTCGGTGTGGTGAACACCGTATGCTACGACAAGCAGGGCTACACCTGGCTGGGCATGAACGACGAGGGCATCATGCGCTTGGACGACCGCACGGGCGAGAAGATCATATATAATAAGGAGAACAGCGGCATTGGCAGCAACACCATGGTGGGCTCGCTGGCCGCCAGCGACGGCTCAGTGTGGTTTGGCACCTACGGCGGCGGACTGATACACATCAAGGACGGCCAGATAACCAACTACCGCGCCACGGGCGACTCCACGGGCCTGGCCAACAACAACGTGTGGACGGTGTGCGAAGACCAGTGGGGCAACATCTGGGTGGGCACTTTGGGCAGCGGCGTGCAGCGCATAGACCGCCGAACGGGCAAGTTCACCACCATCAACATGAGCAACTCCATCATTACCAGCAACTATATCTCGACCATTACGCGCACTAAGAAGGGATGGCTCATGGTGGCCCATTCGCAGTATTACTCGCTGATCAACCCCAAGACGCTCAGAGTGGTGAACCGCGTGCTCACCGACAAGCATAAGGAGCAGGGCTCTATCGACATGTCGATCTGCGGCATGGAAGACAGTCGCGGGCTCTCCTGGCAGGGCTCCACATCGGGCGCCACCGTATGGAACCCGAAGACCGGCGATGTCTACCTGCTCGATATGAAGGCGGGCCTCTACGGCTCTACCGTCAACGGTATCGCGGAGGACGAGCGCCACACGATGTGGCTAGTGACCGACCACGGCGTGTCAAACGTCATCGTGCAACAGGACGACAATGGCAAATACTCGTTCATCGTGCGCAGCTATAACGACCGCGACGGCCTGCAAATAGGCCCCTATAACCAGCGCTCTATCTGCGCCACGCCGAAGGGTCTGCTGCTCATCGGCGGCCGCGGCGGACTCGACATTCTCAACCCCACGGCCCTGAGCGAGGGCAGGGTGAAGGAGTTGCCTGTGTTCACCGGACTAGAGGTGAACGACCGCCTGGTGGACGTCGGCGACGAAATTAACGGGCGCGTGGTGCTGGAGCAGACGCTCGACGTGTGCCGCGAGATTTCGCTGTCATACCGCGACCAGTTTACCATTCAGCTGGGCAGCACCAGCGGCGAGATACACAACCGCTCGCGGTTCGTCTACAAGCTCGACGGCGTAAACCAGGAGTGGGTGAAAACCACCGAGCAGAACCCCAATATCAACTTCATGTCGCTGCGCTACGGCGACTACACGCTGCGCGTGCGCATGCTCAACGACGACGGCACCATTGGCGACGACGAAGCCACCCTGGAAATCCATATAGCCACACCGATATGGCGCGCCCGCTGGGCCATGTTGCTGTATGTGCTGCTGGTGCTTGCCGCTGTATGGTGGTGGCGCCGCTGGTTCCTGCGCCGCCAGAAGGAGCGCGATGAGCTGGAGCACCAGCGCCGTGAGCTGGAGAAGCAGCAGTGGATGAGCGAGATGCGACGCCAGATGGAGAACGAGGGAGGCATCATCAGCAAGCCTGCCTACAAGGAAGAGAAACTGAGTTTCAAACCCGTTACCGAAGAGCTGGTAGGCTTTGTCAAGCAGAAGGTGGAGCAGTATGCAGTACCTGTCGAGAAGCGTACCAAGCTGCAGTTTGCATCGTCGCTGAACCGCATAACCATGCGCTTCGACCCCGCACTGATGGCCCGTCTGCTGGACATACTGCTGGGCAACGCCGTGAAATTCTCGCCCAGCGGCAGCCGTGTCAAGGTGTCGCTCAGCGAGGCCAGTAAGAATATTGAGCTGCAGGTGGCCGACCGCGGACTGGGGATTCCCGAAGAGGCTCGCGCCCACATGTTTGACGCCACCGTAGACCCCGGCATCGGCCTCGACGTGGTGATGCGCATTGCCAACCTCCACGGCGGCACCGTCAGCGCCGACGACAACCCCGACGGCGGCACCGTCTTCACCGTCCTGCTGCCTATCGACGCCCCTGAGGAAGTGCCCATTGAGGAGGCGGTAATCATTGAAGATTGAAAATTGAACATTGAAAATTGAACATTGAAAATTGAACATTGAAAATTGAACATTGAAGATTGAAGATTGGAGAGATGACTGCTTTGCCTGGCAACCGACTCCCTTCCTGGGAGGAGGGGAGTCGGTTATCAGGCAAGCTCCCCTACAGAAGAGGAAGGAGAGTTGACTGATAATCAGAAACTTAAACAAATAACCTAAAAACAAAAACTATAATGAAAACACCAAAACTACTGACAGCCCTGCTGCTCATGGGCGGAGTGCTGACAGCCACGGCCGACGACGTGGAGCAGGTAGGCAACAAAGTGTACATAGAGCCTGACGGCGGCGCCGCCAAGGCTATGTGCCTGGAAGTGATTAACGACAACATCATCCGCGTCAGGGCTACCAGCGCCGACGAGCTGCCCACGAAGCAGAAGAGCCTGATGATTGTGCCGCAGAAAGCCCCCGCCAAGGGGTCGTTCAGCGTCAGCGACGACGACGACCGCGTGGAGGTGAAGGCCAAGAACGTGAAGGCCGTCGTCGACATGAAGACGGGCCGCGTGACGTTCTACGACCGTGACGGACGCCAGCTGCTCCGCGAGGCCGACGGCGGCAAGGAATTCAAAGACTTTACCGTGCCCGAGCGCGAATACGGTATGAAGGGCGGCAAGCCCATCACCGAGGCCATGAAGCACGGCCTGCAGTGGCGCATGAGATTCGACTCGCCCGACGACGAGGCCTTCTACGGACTGGGACAGCACCAGTCGGAGGAGCTCAACATGAAGGGCAAGAACGAAGACCTCTTTCAGTATAACACCAAGGTGAGCATTCCGTTCGTGCTGTCGAACAAGCACTACGGCCTGCTGTGGGACTCCTACAGCTACTGCCGCTTCGGACAGGCTGAGGACTACCTGCAGCTGAACCGCGCCTTCAAGCTCTACGACCGTCAGGGCCGCGAAGGGCACCTCACCGGCACCTACACCGACCGCAACGGCAAGCAGCTGGTGCGTCAGGAGGACTCCATCTATTATGAATACGGATTTCCCAAGACGTCGGAAATAGCCGTGAAGACCGACAACGGCGGCATCAAGAACCTGCCCCAGGGCTTCAATCTGCAGGGCGCCAACGTGGTGTATGAGGGATTTATAGAGATACCCACCTCCTCCCAAAGGGAGGGTAGTTTAAATACATTTACTCAAGAACAATCGCAGCAGGGTAATCAATCCCCCTCCCTTGGGGAGGGGTTGGGGGTGGGTTTCATCCTCTACTACTCCGGCTACGTCAAGGTGTATATCGACGGCCGCGAGGTGGTGGCCGAGCGGTGGCGCACAGCCTGGAACCCCAACGCCTATAAGTTTACCGCACAACTGCCCGTGGGCCGCAAGGTGCAGCTGCGCATAGAGTGGCAGCCCGACGGCGGCGAGGCCTACTGCGGACTGCGCGTGGCCAGGCCCCGCAGCGAGAAGGAACGCGGAGAGCTCTCCATCTGGAGCGAGATGGCCCGCGACATGGACTACTACTTCATTGCCGGCGACAATATGGACCAGGTCATCTCCGGCTACCGCACGCTCACGGGCAAGGCCAGCCTATATCCGAAGTGGGCACTGGGCTTCTGGCAGAGTCGCGAGCGCTACAAGACCAGCGCTGAGATTGAAGAGACACTCGCCGAGTTCCGCCGCCGCCAGATTCCCATCGACAACATCGTGCAGGACTGGAACTACTGGCCCGAGAACCAGTGGGGCAGCCACCAGTTTGAGGCTTCACGCTATCCCAATCCGCAAGCCATGCTCGACAGCGTTCACCAGATGCACGGCAGGTTTATGATCTCGGTGTGGCCGAAGTTCTATAAGAACACCGACAACTACAAAGCCCTCGACGCGAAGGGCTGGATGTACACACAGGCCGTCAACGACGACATCCACGACTGGGTAGGTCCCGGCTACGTGGGAGGATTCTACGACGCCTACGACGCCGGTGCCCGCAAGATGTTCTGGCAACAGATGGACGACAACCTCTATACCGGGCTCGCCAAGAAATCCGGCGGCAGCAAATTATCAAATAGTAAATTGTCCAATAGTAAATACATTGATGCCTGGTGGATGGACGCCTCGGAGCCCAACGTGCGCGACTGCACGCCGATGTGGTATCGCAAGGCCCTCTGCGGCCCCACGGCCTTAGGCACGTCGACGGAATACTTCAATGCCTACAGCACCGTCAACGCCGACGCCATCTACAACGGCCAGCGCTCGGTGTGGAAGGGCAAAAAGGACGAGCCCCGCGTGTTCCTGCTCACCCGCAGCGGCTTTGCCGGCGAGCAGCGCTACAGCACCGCCACCTGGAGCGGCGACATTGGCACCCGCTGGGAGGACATGCGCGCACAGATGACCGCCGGAATGAACTACTCGATGTCGGGCATTCCCTTCTGGGGCATGGACCAGGGCGGCTTCTGCGTGGAGAACCGCTACGTGCAGGCACAGCAAATCTACGACCGCACGAAACAGGAGACCGAGGACCTGAAGGAGTGGCGCGAGCTGCAGACCCGTTGGAACCAGTTTGGCGCCTTCATTCCGCTCTTCCGCAGCCATGGCCAGTGGCCGCTGCGCGAAATCTGGAACATTGCCCCCGACAATCATCCCGCCTATAAGTCGTTTGTCTACTACGACAAGCTGCGCTACCAGCTGATGCCTTACCTCTACAGTCTCGCCGGATGGGCACACTTTAAGGACTACACCTTGATGCGCGCCCTCGTGATGGACTTTGGTGGCGACCGCCAGGTGGAGGACATCAAGGACCAATGGATGTTCGGCCCCGCCCTGATGGCCTGCCCCGTGGGCTACTACAAAGCCCGCAACCGCAGCGTCTACTTCCCCGACGCCTGCGGATGGTACGACCTGTACAGCGGCGAGCAGGTCATCGGTAGCAGCCAAATCGAAAACTGTAAATCAGTCAACCGTAAATTGATTGTCGATGCGCCCTACGAGCGTATCCCCGTCTTCGTGCGCCAGGGTGCCATCATCCCCTTCGGCCCCCAGATGCAGTGGAGCGACGAGAAGGCCGCCGAGCTGATCAATCTCTACGTCTATGCCGGACAGGACGGCACGTTCCAGCTCTACGAGGACGAGGGCACCAACTACAACTACGAGCGCGGCCAGTATGCCACCATCGACATCAGCTACGACGACCAGGCGCGCACCCTCACCATCGGCCAGCGTCAGGGCAAGTTCCCCGGCATGCTGCAGCAGCGCCGCTTCAACGTGGTGCTCGTAAGCCCCAATGCGCCCAAGGCGCTGAACCTCGACAATCCCGAGGGCAAATTAGTAGAATACAAAGGCAAGGAAGTAAAAGTACAGCTATGAAGAACTACACGGCATTAGCACTCCTATTGCTCTGCAGTGTGACCTTACAGGCCCGTCAGCGTCAGTGTTTTGACGCTGACTGGCTTTTTATGCTGGCAGACTCTGCCGGCATGCAGAGCCCCGACTATCATGACAGCCACTGGCGCCGGCTCTCGCTGCCTCACGACTGGGCTATTGAGGGCGACTTCCATGTAGGCAACCCCAGCGGAGCCAGCGGCGGTGCACTGCCCGGCGGAACAGGATGGTACAGAAAGCATTTCCAGGTTGCCAACCTCTCGCCTCTCGTCTCTCGCCACTATATTGAGTTCGACGGCGTCTATATGAACGCTACCGTCTATGTCAACGGCCAGGCACTAGGCACCCGGCCATACGGATACAGTTCGTTTGAATATGATATTACCAACTGCCTGCGCGAGGGCGACAATGTGGTGGCTGTGCGCGTAGACAACAGCGACCAGCCCAACTCGCGCTGGTATTCGGGCTGCGGCATCTACCGCCACGTGTGGCTCACCAAGACCCATCCCGTGCATGTCAAGCACTGGGGCGTCTACGTGCAGACCGACGCCAAGACCGGCCGCGTAAAGGTGGATGTAGAGCTGGAAGGCAAGGGCAAGGTGCGCAACACCATGTTCGACGCCCAGGGCAAGGAAGTGGGACTGCGCGTGCGCAACCCCCGCCTATGGTCGGTTGACGACCCTTATGTCTACCGTGTACGCACTCAAGTGATGGCCGGCGGCAAGGTGGTCGACGAGGTGTGGACGACAACAGCCTTCCGCGACTTCCGCTTCGACGCGCAGACGGGCTTCTGGCTCAACGGTAAGAATATGAAGCTTAACGGCGTCTGCGAGCACCACGACTTAGGATGCCTCGGTGCCGCTCTCCACGAGGACGCCCTGCACCGCAAGCTGTTGAAACTGAAGGCGATGGGTGTCAACGCCATCCGCACGAGCCACAACCCGCCGGCACCGGAGCTACTCAACATGTGCGACACGATGGGGCTGATAGTCATGGACGAGTCATTTGACATGTGGCGACGCAGAAAGACGCAGAACGACTACGCCCGCTTCTTTGACCAATGGCACGAGCGCGACCTCACCGACCTAGTGCTGCGCGACCGCAACCACCCCAGTATCCTCATGTGGTCGATAGGCAACGAGGTGCTGGAGCAGTGGTCGAGTGCCGAGGCCGACACGCTGACGCTGGAGCAGGCCAACCTCATACTCAATGCCGGCCACGACGCCTCGACACTGGCCAAGGACGGCGAGATGAGTGTGCAGAGCCTGCTGACGCAGCATTTGGCCGACATCGTGCGCCGCTATGACACCACGCGCCCCATCACGGCGGGGTGTAACGAGCCGTCGCCCAACAACCACCTATTCAAGAGCGGCGCGCTGGACATCATCGGCTTCAACTACCACCATGAGTGGGTGAAGGATGTGCCCAAGAACTTTCCCGGACAGCCGTTTATCTTTACCGAGAGCGTCAGCGCCCTGCAGACGCGCGGCAACTACATGATGCCCAGCGACAGCATCTATAAGGCGCCCAAGGAGTGGTGGCTGCCATATACCGACCCCTCGTTTATGTGCTCGGCCTACGACAACATGCACGCCTCATGGTCGTCGACGCATGAGCAGACGTGGGACGTGGTGAAGCACAACAATTTCGTTGGCGGACAGTTTATCTGGACGGGCTTTGACTACATCGGCGAGCCTACACCCTACGGATTTCCAGCGCGTAGCAGCTACTTCGGGCTTATCGACCTGGCGGGATTTCCCAAGGACACCTATTATATGTATCAGAGCGAGTGGACGGCGACGCCCGTGTTGCACCTCTTCCCCCACTGGAACTGGATTGCCGGCGACGAGGTGGACCTGTGGTGCTACTACAGCCAGGCCGACGAAGTGGAGCTCTTCGTCAACGGCAAGAGCCAGGGCGTAAGGCGAAAGAAGGCGGGAAGCGATGATGCTCTCTCTACTGAATACCATGTAGGATGGCGCGTGGTGTTCGACCCCGGCGAGGCCAAGGTGGTAGCCCGTAAGAACGGGAAGGTTGTAGGAGAGCAGGTGATCCGCACAGCCGGTGCTCCTGACCACATACGGCTGTCTGTGGATTACAAGGGCAAGAACCTGGCCTTCATCGTGGCCGAAGTCGTAGACAAAGACGGCAACCTCTGTCCATGGGCCGACGACGAAATAGTATTCATTGGCGAGGGCGAAGGCCGCATTATAGGCACCGACAACGGCTGTCAGACGTCGATGGAGCGCCTCGGCGTGGTCACTACCGAGGGCATGGCAGGCACCGCCCCCCGCCGCAAGGCGTTCATGGGCCGCTGCATTGCCGTAGTGAGCTCAACGACCGGCGAATGGAGCAGCGGCAGCGCTAACGGCTCTATCACCGCTAAATCATACAACCTGAAGCCTGACGTCATAAACTTCTGACACCTGCGAGGGCGTGTTAAATACGCTTCGCGTTGTTCAAACAAAGAAAATAAAACCCGATAAAACATAATAAAACAACAGCTCTACGTGTTTTTATCTGTTTTATCGGGTTTTAATTTGTGCCGTTTAGCACGCTTTAGCGTAATTTTTTCATTTTGACACTCTATCTCACCTTCTACCTCTCTACTGATAGTCGCGAATGAGCACCTTGATGCCACTGCCGGCGAGTTTCAGACGAACCTGACTGATAGGCGTCTCAGAGTAGTGGTAAGGGAACAGCACCTTGGGGCGAATCGTTTTGGCAGCCTTCACCAGCTGGTCGATAGTCATCGTGTAAGGCTGGTTGCAAGGCAGGAAAGCTATGTCTATATCCTTGATATTGGCCATTTCGGGAATATCCTCGGTGTCGCCGGCAATATAGATGCGTAGTCCGTCAAGCGTCAGTATATAGCCGTTGTCGCGACCTTGCGGATGGAATTTCTCGCGTCCCTCTGTAGTGTTGTAAGCCGGCACGGCCTCAATCTTGATGTCGCTACGATATTGGATGCTGTCGCCGTTTTTCAGCGGCATGCCGTTTTTATACATGGTGTAGACGGCGGGATTAGTATAGACGGTGGTGGCGTTCATGCGCAGCAGGGCAATGGCCTCACGGTCGAAGTGGTCGTGGTGCTCGTGGGTAACGAGTATGATGTTAGCCTTAGGAAACAGTGAGTAGTCGGTAAGGGGCTTCGCACCATCCGACACAGGGTCAACATGGATTTCCAGCCCGTCATATTGTATGCGTATGCTGGCGTGCTTAATATGGCTGATAGTTACTTCCTTACCGCTTTTCGTGGTAAAGGTGTCGCTCTTCTGGGCTGCCATGCATCCCACGGTGACGATCAAACCTAAGGCAATGCTCATCAATGTCTTTTTCATGTCTATCATATATTATCTTTTCAACTCAATGACAAATCTTGCACCCTTCTGATAGCTGGTATCCAGGCGGATGGTGCCGCCGAGGCGTGTCATCAGACTACGGCAGAGAGTGAGTCCCAGGCCTATGCCCTCCTTGAAGTTGTCCAGCTTGACGAAACGCTCAAATATACGTTCAGCCTCGGCGGCCGGAATGCCGCTGCCAGTGTCGGTAACGGCAATTCGCAGATGCCCACTGTCAGTAGTAGCGGCCTCCAAGATGATAGTGCCCTGCTGGGTGTATTTAATGGCGTTGTCGACGAGTGTCACCAGTGCCCGGCGTAACATGTCGCGGTTGGTAACGACGGTAAAGTCTGGGGGCAAGAGACTCTTCACCACCATACTCACGTCGTCAGTAATAAACTGGCGTTTCTCCTGGGCCATCTTTTCAAGCAGGTTGTTAACGACAACGGTGTCTTCCTGTGCCACTACGCCTGTTGACTCGTTGAAAGCTAGC
>Ga0310691_10005837_pt1 | contig 13300 bp, 17 predicted proteins | sample 176DNAGHGlowgp2_FD_203887 | JGI IMG/M metagenome (GOLD analysis project Ga0310691, IMG submission 203887) | Sheep rumen microbial communities from Palmerston North, Manawatu-Wanganui, New Zealand - 1766 DNA GHGlow gp2 (v2) (version 2) | ecosystem: Host-associated > Mammals > Digestive system >... | reverse complement strand
GATAGCATTCCGCCGCGAATTATACTGTAACACTCGATGATTTTACGTTATCGTTATCGGTGTACCGTCAAATTTAAAGCAATTGATTGCGCGCGTCTCTCCTCCGCTGCCGCTGAAAGTCGCGCCGATTTTAAAAAGACAATTCATTAAGAATAAAACATTTGCAGTATAATTTATAATTTCCGTGCTTGTGTTGTATGCTCCAAGCATACAATTATTGAATATTATTCCCGTACTCGTTTCAACTTGAATTTTTCCGTACCAAATTTGACATGAGTCAAATACAAAGCCGTTTTCGCTTACACCTCGACATATAACTGCAAAGCCTTGGTTGTTGCTGCTATGATTGATCGTGCAGCCGATTAACGCTCCGTGACCGTTGTTGCCTGATTGGTCTTGATTTCCAATGATATATACACCTACGGAGTTGTTCGAAAACGAACAGTTAACGAACATATTGTTGCCCGATAAATTTAGTAATCCGATGTAGTTGTTATAGCACAGAATGTTTGTATAACGCCCGAATTCGCTATAGTCTTCTGCTAAAATACCGGCAAAGCAGTTAAATATACGGCAGTTTGATGCTGTGATAGAGTCTGCAACCCATGTCCCTGTTGCAGTTCCATAGATTCCCGCAAGTGCAAAGCCGTCAATAGTTACGTTGTCGATTTTTATATTATACTTAAATGGTAAATTATCATGGTTGCCTTGTACCAAGATACCGCTTCCTGATCCTCTGGAGTCCGTATGTCCGTTTTCGGAATGTATCCGCAGATTTTGTATATAGCAGTTTGCGCCCGCTACAATTGCGTTCTCACCGCTTGCCGCTTGAATAATTGTCGAATCTCCTGCCCCTTTTATTATAGAGCTGTCCGGCATAGTGATAGCTCTATTAAGATTGTACGTGCCTTTGCCGAGTACAGCAATGCCGTATTTATTAAGGATAGCTTCGATTGTGTCTGCGGCGCTATCGGTCGATGGAAGTATTGTAGGCAAAACGGTTTCCTGACTTTTAACAGTAGCAGATTTTGTTATCGTAAATGATATATCACCGTTTACGGTATACCCATTATAAATAAAAAGCCGAATTAGCATACCGGTAGCGTTTTCGGGGATCGTATATTTTTGCGTCCGCCAAATTTGCGCTTCATTCGTATAAGAGTTATTAACATATGAAAAGATATCTACATAAACATTTGGTGTTGTGCTTGTTATATTGACATTAATGATATCTCCGGCTGAAATGTTTGCGGGGAAGCTATTTGTAGAGCCAAAAATATTAGAGGAGTAATAATCTCCGCCCGTCGCTGTTCCTTCTACATGAGCAGTTTTCCCGTTCCATGTTAAGGTTATGCCGCGCCATACTCCGCTGATATAGGAGCCGTCCTCAAAAATATCTATTATTTCATTGTCGTACAAAACACCCTTTAAATACAATATCTCATCCCCCGCTGCTTTTGCATCGGCGGCAGCCCCGCGGACGGTCAAACTACTATCAATCACCGGAGTGGTTGGCTGCGTAATATGTGCCGCAAGCCAGGCGGCTGTTTCATCGGAGATTATCGGCTGCATAATTTCCCCGAGTTCACCGCTTGTCTTCATTGCGTCCAACTTGTTGTTAATCTCTGTCTGAACATCCAGATTTTCAAAATAGCTATCAATCCAATCTTTCAGATTATTGAAAGCTGTTTCGAGATCGGAAAACTGATTATTCATGAACTCCTGATAATCCGCCCATTGCTTGATGATCAGCTTCATGTTTTTGAGCAGCCAATCAAGATTGATATCTCTTGTGTCAAGATATGGAAAGTCGTGCCCTATCATTTTAATACCCCCTTACTTGTTGCCGGTTAAAAAATAGCTGACTCCGTAAATCTGCCCTGATCGCTCCCACGGATAATCAGAGATAAGTCCCATTTCTATCGTGTGCAGTTCCTTCGGACAGTGCAAAAAGCGCCCCTGGCCAATATCAATACCAACATGCCGCCCAGTTCCGCCGAAAGTCGTGTATAAAATATTCCCCCACGTACCGGCTGCCGGGCTTGTCTGGTTAAGACTCTCGTTTATATAGCCGGTGCTCCAGTTTGTAACACCGGTCAGCTGATTTATAAAGCCGCTGCAATCAATCCCAATCTTTCCGATGGAAAAATCAAAAATCTCTTTTATCTCATCGTCCGAATACCTGGAGAAGTAAACCGGTTCCGCCGCCATAAGCGCCCGCATGGCAGCCGCCGTCAAAACGCATCCCTTCGCGCCGTAAAAATATGCATAGCTGTCTTTATCGGCGTACATATCGCAAGCGCGGGAAATCAGGTCAAAGCAATTCAGAGGCGTATATATAGGCTTTTGTATCTTGCTTGCGTGCGTCTCATTTACCATCATCCGCCGCCATCCTTTCATACAATTGCGTTATAACCAATGTATTGTTGTTTATCGCTTCCGTTAGTTTCTCCGTTTCATCCCGGTGCATTTCCCGGCTTTCCTTTATTTCCGCTTCATAGGAAGCCCGTAAGGACTCCATGCGGGTATCGTTCTTATCTTCACGATATTTGATATACCAGAAAGCAAGGATAGATACCGCAATCGGAAAACCAAGTTGCTGCACAATCTGTACAATAGCCGCAATCACTTCTTCCATTTCCGCCCTCCTTAATAAATCAGTATGCAAAGCTTTTCCCCATAAAGCCGCGCCACGTCATCAATAAAATTGTAATATGCTACATCGTCCCGTTCTGATTGTATCATCTGTTGCGACGTCGTAACGCCGATATTTCCGTGTATCCTCCCTTCATGTTTATTTTCATCAGTTCCCGTTTGCTTGTCCGCTCGGTCATTATATACACGCGTATCACTCCGATCATTATATACACGTGTATCAGTCCTCCCGTTGTAAGTCGTCGTTGTTGTGTCCGGATCTTCAATAGTTTTTTCGCTTGGAAAATAAGCACCTGTATTATCAGCGGAAACCTGGCGTTCTATGGAATGCTGCTCCCTGGACTCCGTTTCGCCGCCCGCCATCGTCAAAGTATCTCCGCCCGCCATCGTTAAAGTATCGCCGCCCTCGTAAGTCGTCGTCAAGTCGGGCGTTCTGGTATCCGTCCAGTTTTCATGTCTGTCGTAATTCTCAATCGGGTTGTATTCAAGCGACAGCGTAGCGTAAAGCTTGTCTATGGTATATTTCAGCGAAGCGGAAACCGCTTGTATATGCGCAAGCAAATATTCCGGCTCCGTATAGATCGGCGTAAACTGCCCATACTCAAGCATAAAATAATCCAAAAAGCGTTGCCGCGTGCTCTCGTCCGGATAATAAAATGCGCTTGTAAAATCCGTTTCGTCGAGTGTGAGGCTATTTGCTACTATCGACTGTAGCGGGATCCTCGGATACATTGCCATTGTCAAAGTCCTTTCCCTGATAAACAATATCAGCTTTAATATTGTAATCAGTCGCGGCATTGAACCGCGCAATACAATCTTTCAACGTCCGCTCCCAGAGGTCAGGGCGGACACTCGCCGGAACATTTAAAGCCGCCTGCTCCGCCTGGATGATCCGCTCTTTCTTCGCCCTGTTGACAACCGGAAAACCGATTGCACTATGGAACATATCATTGATCGTCTGTAGATCATCCAGGACATCCCCGACAATATAATGCTTTCGAATATCGCTTTCGAATATCTCCGCGGGCTGACGCTCTTCCTGCCCCCGCGGCGGGCGCTTGGATTTGATCGTCACAATGATATCGCCGTTTAAGATGCCCTCGACGGCTTTCTCAAGTGTCATGCTGTCCGCTTTATTGTCCGCCTGCAATATATACCCATTGCGGGACAAAATAGCAGAGTTGTCAACGGTCGCAAAAAGTGTCGCGCATTTCCCGGCATACTGTGCGCATATATCCGCGAGCGGTGCATAGTCCGGCGCTACCTTAATAATATATGCGCTTATCTCCCTGGTATCATATACAGGCGCGCCGAAGCTGTCGCGGTTCGTCCTGTCCGATTCCCGGAAAAGGTTAAATTCCATTCTCCCGTCCTCCGGATTGAAGTAGCCATTTTGGACAAGCACGGAAGTCGGAAAAGAAAAAACGTTCCGCCCGGCTCCCCATACGCACGGTTGCGGTATCCAGCCATCATAGGACGGGGAATTGACAATTGCTACCCATCCACGGCATAAGAGATTCCAGAGGAAAAACTCATAGTTCCATTCTTCCGGAAAACTGTCAAAGCGGAAGATCCCGAAAAGTTCTTGCATGAAATACCGGAAGAAAAAGTGGTAGTCCAGTGTGTTAGTTTCGTGCACGGTCGCGGGCTGCATCAGGCTCTCAATTTCGTTAGCCGTATCATACAAAAACGGTATAACGCAAGCTCCGCCAGCGCTGCCCAGAGCAGCGCCCACGCGCCGCCGGTATGCGTTTACTGACTCACTCATAGAAGAACCCCCTTTCCATATTCGCGTTTATCTCGTCAAGTTCTGTTTGCGTCGCCGGTGCTATCACGGAAGCATTTGCAATTTTCAGATATCCCGGATAATTTGCCGGTGTGCCAAGTGCGCATAGTGGTAATCCCTGAGCATCCGGAGCCGGAGGCATGATTGTGTAATTGACAATCGTGCAGATAACGAGCTGACCCGCAACAAGCGCCGAGCGCGAGCCGCCGGAGCTGGCGCGCTCTACCTGCGGAATCGCTCCTATTGCTGCCGACATAACGCCGTTCGCCAGATCGCCCAGGGATGCTGGCGGATTTGCCGCGATAGATGCAAGCGCGTTACTGATCCCGGACTTTGTGACGGAAAATCCCGCATCACAGGACAGATCACAGACAACGTAGCAGTGTATCCCGGCATAGTCCACGGAGTATGACAGGCAGCCGGTTATATCCATTTCCGCAGTGATCGTCAGAGTTGCATTTGTCGCGAGCGCGTCAGCATCCAAAACCATGTTGCCATATCCGGGAAGATGCAGCGTGATTTTCCGGTACATATTGCCGTTTAGATATGTGCCGTATGTCGCCGCCTGCGGATGCTGCGGAACCGTCCACGTCAAAACGCGAATAAAAATTGAATTCCCGGGTTGTATTAAATGCCCTGTCACTCCCGTATTGGTAAAGCCTAAACTGATTTCTGTTGCTGCTCCTGTAACCGGTGCTGGTACCCATTTAGCGTTGATTATATAATCGTCCGGATTTAGTATCGCGTTTGAAACATCCTGAACAACCGCGTCCCACACGTTATAATAATCTACCAAAAATCCGGAAGTGTAAACGATCGAATAAAGCCGCTGCCATGCCGCAGCATCTAACATATAATAGGCGTTCCCGCTTTTTCCCGCGCAGCAGACAATGAAGCTTCCTACGCCGCTAAGTCCCAGGGCATCGGAAAGCCGTTGAATAGTAGGCGACGTTTGCGCCACTGCGAGCGGGTCGGGAATATCTCCGGCATGAGAATGCGAGGAGCGGAGAATATAACAAGGCGTCGCGCCAATTTCCGCTTTAAAGCTTGCCAGCACATCCACTTTCCCCGTAATCTCCCAATGTCCATGCACAAAAGTCGTCGCCGTAATCCAGTAATAGCGCCGCATTGCCGGAACGTGCATATAATTTGCCGTGATCGGAAAATCTCCCTGAAAAGTGAAAACCGGCGCGTATAAGTCACTCGGATCCTTCAGGCTGCAACTCGCGGATGCCTGGACAGTAAAGCCCGTTGCCGTACTGTTTTCCTTTTTTGAAATAGTGCCAAAGTCTACTTGATAAGCCATTGTTACCCCCACTATAAAAGAACGGAGCACGTTTCCGTGCCCCGTGCAAAGGGATTGAGTTAATCCAGTGTCACAATAAGACAATTTTCCGTCCAGTCCAAAAGGCTTCTGTATGTGTTATGATACCACGTATTCTGAAAACCGAAGCGCGCATTGTACGGCTCCGGCGCTGTCCATGTATCAATATTTGCCGTTCCCATGAAATCACGATCGGTCAGAAGTGCTATTACGTTTCTGACGGTGCTGTCTCCGATATTAACAACAGACCCATCCCCGTATAAGATATTGGCCTGCCCCTGTACCGTTTCCGGATCGTCCGGACTCTGCCAATAATTAACTTCTTCATAATCGCCGATATTAGGCAGCCTGTCAGGATTATATAATCCCGCTTCATTTGCCCGGAAATAGGTTGCGTACTTCGTCAGGATATAAAGTCGCTCGAATCCCGCCGGTGTGTGCCGGTCAACCGCTTTTCCCGTCACGTTTGCGTGAAAAATGACGCTTGCGTCGCGCATCATTTTGCGCAGCGTATCAATGGATGCTTTCAGCCAAATGAGGAACTCTCTGAAATTGGATGGCTGCATGATATCCTCTTTTGTGAGGGACAGCCCGGTATCTGCATTATAGGCAGTCAGCGCCTTAAAGTTCATGCGCGGGTTGACGTTCTCCCCCGCGTAGTATGTGACGGCTCCCAGAATCGCATTGTTGATAAGGGATCTTTTTACGCTTATGCGGTCAAGCTTCATCCGGTTTGCACGTTCGGTTGCCAGCATCGAGAAAAACTCCGCTACTTCCGACTGAGAGTTGAAAGCCGAATTTACCTGATTTCTGAAAATCGTCCATTTACGGGCAAAAGTATTTCCGCCAGATACGCGCGTTGCGAGAAAGTCCTGCGGAACCGGCGCGGAACAACATGCAAAATTGGGATTCTCTTTCGCTGCTTCGGCTGCAATATTCCACTCCTCATTATCCAGAGGTTCCGTTGTAATCGGTGTTAATTTCCTCAGGTAGTCGCCGTACTTCTGCTCGTCCCATTCCAAACCAAGGAACGGTTCAGAGATCGGGCGGACAGCAAAAAGCGTCTTTGCAAGGACGCCCTCAAGCACTCCGTAAAGGTTGTCCTGGTTGGTAGGCAGTGCGGTGCCAAAAACCTGAACCATGTTTGCCCATGGAATAGTGCCGATTGCTTTTCTGCCGGTTGCCTGTGCGTAAGCTTCGGTCAGGATAGGAGCAATCTGCTGATAAGATAGTCTCGCCATTTTTGTGTTTCTCCCTTCATTATATTATAGTAGTTTTGCCAGCGCGTCCGTCAGCGTCTCCGTTTTCGGGTTTTCGCGCCGGGTGCGCGGATCCTGCTTTTCCGGCTCTGGTTCCGGTTCCGGATCGGGCGCGTTCTCTGTCTCCGGTTCAGGTTCCGGATCGGGCGCGTTCTCTGTCTCCGGTTCAGGTTCCGGATCGGGCGCGTTCTCTGTCTCCTGCGGCGGATTATCCGGAGGCGCTGCCGGTTCCGGTGGCTGCGTGACTGACAAGCCGATTATTGTGCGCACTTCGGACGCGCTGAAACCGGACTTTAAAAGTGACGCCGCGTACCGTAAATCTGTAATAGCCATGTATAACTCCTTTCAAAAACGGGTATAATCCCGGTTCCCGTCACGGTGCGCGGGCGCTTGTCGGCGCTGACTCCGCAAAGGATTATACCCGATTATCATTATAATGAATTCTGTTTAACTGTCAATCTTCAGCAAGTCTCTCATAAACAATTTTTCGTTGTAAGACGAAAAAAGGATGCCATCATTGAGATAATGGAAATAAAGATAGCCGTAGTCGTTCCGGAAAAGCTCTCGCCCGGCTGCGGTGTTTTTGTATACCGGTACGCCGTTTATAACATCGGAGTCAAAAGCGCGGACATAGTACAGATCTTTGGTTTTGTGCTCCATCAGCATGACTTTTCCAATGACAGCAAGCGGCGTATACTGTCCGATCGGCTGCGGGCGGCATCCGGAAAAATCATCATTGACAAAATTATTTTCGAAAGCCATAGTAGAATAGTCCGTCCCGGTTATGATTTTTTCTATCGCTGAAATCTCTTTCATTTTCCGTGCTGCCGGAGAATCCATGCAAAGAAAGATAGATATGTCGCGCTCCGGTAGCTTTCTGTAGTTTTCCCCGGTTTCCATCATGGACATAATGACCCGGATCAGGCGGAGGCTCTGCAAAATTGGAACGCCCAGGTTATCAGAGTTCCCAAAAAGCCATTGTTTCAATGGGCGCTGTCCTCGCATTTCACGGGCGCGGTTTAACGTCATAATGACATCAAAATACATCACGTCGGATTTTCCGTAGTTCTGGATGATCTCGCCCGGATGCTTTATAAATTCATCATAGATCAATTCCGGAACATAATCCAAATTAAAGCCGCGAATGCTTCCGACTTGTAAGAGAGAAACGGCGTAGTTCACGGGCTTTCCCTTTGGTACTTCCTTTCCGTCCTTTTCCGTATAGTCGGCATATACACCCGCGACGTTGGACTTCGGCAGCATCTTACAAAAGTATCTGCTGCCAACATCCCGATTCAGCGCACCGAACGGTGAAAATTCATTGATAAAGATTGTGTCAATTTGCTTTTGGGTCGTCCGCATGAAAATATAGGGAATGCCGTGATTATGATTGTAAAGCATCTTTCCATAGGTTTTTCCGGCGTTTCGCGGACCTATAACGACATTCAGCGTGCTGCTCAATCGCTCCAGCTTGTCAAAGTCAAGCCAGCCGTCACGTGTGTATAGTTTCGCCATCTTCGTAGCTCCCCTTATGAAAGAAAGCTGCTCTTTCAAGCAGCTTTACATTTTAGACAAGAGACACATTCATAAAGACGCGCCCGGATTTACTCTCGGAACGAAAAAGAGAAAACTTGAGGTTGTGTGTCTCCATGAAGTCGATAGCCTGCAAAATGGTACTCTGCACGGTCGGGCTTTCCGTTGAGTAGATCGCGCCATCCGTCGTAATAATATGCATGATATCTTTCTCTTTCACTTCTCCCCGGATCTCCTTTGTATCCGTCAGGATAACAAGCCGGTCAATGTCCAGAATCAAACCTTCCGGCTGGTTCTTCAGAAGCTCCCCGGTTCCCTGCGAGAGGTTGAAAATTTCCTGCTTTGTAAAGTCTCCATACTGTTTTTTGATTTCCATTGTTTTATCTCCTTTTGCTTGTTTTTTCGCGCTTCTTTGCGCTACTGTCATTATAAGCCGTTCTGCTTGTTTGTCAAGTTATACCAAGTTCTTCGCCTTCAATGAGTTGCGACATTTCTATCAGTTCGTCAAGTTCTGACAGACGTGCTTTTAATTTTCCTGTCCCGTCCAAAATGCTGCCAAGTGTGATAATCCTGTCAGTTGCTACGACGTTTGACGCAAGCCATATATCGCACTCTGTCCCGTCGTCTCCTTTTACGTGCTGCACGTGCGGCGCTCCGTCTATATAGTGCATCGTGATGCCGCCAGCCGGATCGAAAAGAAAGCCGGGAACAAAATTCCGGATATCGTCCTTTAACTGCGCGACTTGCCTTTTCTCAACGCCCGAAAGCGTCATATGCAAACCGGTGCTGTCCCGATAGCAATACTTTTTCGCCCCCTGTGTGACAAACTCTTGTATGCGGTCTGTTTCGGTTTCACACTCTATCACGCCCAGATAGAAATCTATACCGTGCACGTTTACATGTGCGCCGAGTTCTTTTGCAATCCGCCGCTTTTCCTCGTTCAGCTTCTCAACGCGCGCCCGAATTTCCGGACTATACTCGCATTTGTCGGAGTCGGTGTCACAGTACCACGTATTATACCATCCGACGGTATTTATCAATTCATCTAAGGCTATACGCCCCATACTTGCCGTATGGACTCCCCAGAGGTAAGGCGCGACACTGGCAAGCTGATTTTTCCATAATTTCTTCTGTATTTTCGGGTCGTCAAGGTCTGCCTGTTTCGGTTCTTCCCATTTGTATTCATCGGGCAAATAGGTATATTCATCGTGCAACGGGTTGGTGTAGCACATGCCAAAGATGCCATTCAGCAGCCCTTTATATAGTGCGTAGTCCTGTTTATATCGCGCGACTTCTTCCTCTGGCAGTCCTGCATATTTGATTTTATATTCCAGTTCACATTTTCCCCGGAAAACTTCTATTACAAAATTTCGGAATTCCTCTGGCAGCAGTCGATATTCACAAGAATAAGTTTCTCCAAAAATGATATCATCATAAGCGTATTGTTTCCGGAAAAGTTGGAAGCTGGGCATATCGAAAGCAATTATCAGTTCATCCGCGCAAAGAAGCCTCCCGTTGTACTCAACGCGCCCCGGTCCGGATGCTATATAGTCAGCCGTTGCGCATGTAACGCAAGGTATCGGCTGAATCGGATTTTTCAGCCGGACATTGGTCGCCATGATTTCCGTAATATAGTAATCGCCCTCGTCCTCAATCTCTTTAATTAAATTTTCGTCTACGTTCCGCTCAAACCGGAGTTTTCCATACGGGTATTTTTTTGTTGTAAGCTGGCACGGATAGCTTGACTTTATATCATAACTGTCGCCGTCGTGTAGGATCGTCCCGACGGGGTGCGACATCGAAGCCAGGGTATCCCCGCCCTTACATAGCCGCCGCACAAGTTTATATTGCTCCGGAGTCAGTGCCATTTCCGCAATGAGATTCTTATAGCTTCTGTTCCCTTTGGTTGCTTCTTTCAGCCGCCGCCGGATATAGCCGGTTGAGGTCAGCGGGATAGTGGCTACGTTATCGTTCGTTTGCTGCATGGATAGTTTCAGCGCCCTATACAGTCCCAGGACATCAACCACGCAATAGCCTAACTCCGTTTCGGTCAATTCGGATAAAGGCGTTCTTTCTATTTTATAGTTGAGATCGCCGGTCATCTTCGCATAGCCGCAATCGGGGAAATCTGACAGCAATTTTGCGAGACTTCGGTTTGTCAGCTTATAGCTACAACGAAACTCAATTTCAATTCCCTTTAGGCGGATTGTGAGGACTTTCCGATTTTTGATTGCGAAAATATCATAATGATATCCGCCCATAGTCAACGCGCCAAGCATAAAAGCAGCTTCAAAAGAGAGGTTGTGCACATAGATCGCAAAAATAGCATGAGTTCCGCTCTTTGCGTAGTGCAGATTGATCCGGCGCAGCAACACAATAAAATCATCCCAGGAGCGCCCCATACATACGGTGTCCGCCGAACAGAATTGCCAGATATACATGTATCCGTAGCCGTCAAGCGCGCCGTCGTCTACGCTGTCTATATGCGAGGTTGTTTCTATGTCAAAGGTGCCAAACTCGAGCCGGTATTTACGCTTCTTCCGGGTGTTGTTGTCCTTAAATTGGAAATCCGTTCCCAGTCTTTCGACCGGGAACGTGTGACAGTTGTATAAGCGGATGCGCTCATCTTGCAGCGTGATGTAGTCTTGCATGATTGCTCCTATTATGCGTTCTTCTTTTTCTTCTTGTGAAACTCGTCTTTTATTTCTCTATACGTCAGTTCTTTATTGGATGCCAGCAGCCCGGCGACTTTTGCAATATCCCGTTTTACAGCGCGTTTTGATCGGTTTTGCTGCCCTATTAATATTCGCATCATATCACGATATGACATCACCTTGTTCAGCTTGTTTTTATACATTGCGTGTAGTTCGTCGAAAAAAGTAGCCGGATCCGCGATCTTTTCCGCTCCCCCGAATACCTTTGCTTCTGCTCCTGCCGCCCTGGCAGCGTTCCGCGTATCATCAAGCGCTTTTTTCAGGTCGGCGGGCATTTTCGTTTTCGCTTCTTTGGCTTTCTGCTTCTTATACTCTTTGTATAGCCCTTCCATCTGCCGGACACTGCCGACCCGCGAGAGGTCGGCAGACAGGAAGTTGGAAAGTTCTACGGTGTATGTTTCAAGCTGCTCTTTTGACAATTTTGTAGGATCTTCCGGAAAACGCTTTTTCTTGTCTCCAAAGGATTGCCGGATATAGTATTGATAGAGTTGTAAGCCCTGGCGGGGTGCTTCTTCTGCTTCTGCTAAGTAGCGCTCAAGGCGGACGGCTCTTTGGTTCGCCTGTTTTGCAAGTCGCCTATATTCCCGCTGCTCTTCCGTGAGTAGTGTCCCGCGCTTCATCTTTTAATTTCCCCTTTCCGTAATATAAGCCGCTCTTCGCCGCATGATACATAGCTGCCGCATAGCGTCCATCCGTTCCGCATCAACCTTTTTGCGTACTTCACACGAATTCGCGCCAGTCTCTGACGCTCAATAGTGTAGATTGTAGCCGTGCGCGGTGTGTGCATATATATGCATCCCGACCAGGTGATTTTTACGTTGTGCTTACGCTCCGCGGATTCAATAAAGTTCCTCTGTTTTCTGGTAAGATCGTCAATAGATACTTTCGTCGGTTCTCCGTTGGTATAGTATACCATGCAATAATCGATTATATCAACGGTAGCGCCGTAAAAATAGCGCGGTGTTTGGGGATTTTCGAAGTGTGCAAAAATCATGTTTATCATAACTTTACTATTTCCTCCATGAATACAATGTTTTTAAAATTATCTACAATCGGCATTACAATCGCCAGATCCTCCATTCCATGAATCAAATTATCTATTTCAACTAAATCGTGCATTATATATATCTTCAAGTATGCGCGCCCGCTCTTCAAGTAACCACTCGTCAATTTTTCCATTAGAGCATGCCATCATAGGCGGCACTTCGCGCATATGACGCGCGCGGCGGAGCTTGTGAAATCCGATGCTGTAGATTGTCCGCTCGGATGCGTGCCATACTTCCGCAAGGTTGCCGTCTTCATAAATGTATAAAATTGTGTGCATGTGATACCCCTTAAATATCGAATCCATATGTTACGGACATCCGGCAGCAGGTCAACCAGAAATTCAAACGCGGATTGCTACATTTCATATATGGACAGTCGCGCCCGGCGCGGCGTTCGCTCCTGATTCTATGCATCGCATAGCGGTATATCTGGCGGATACTTCCAGCGGCGCTTGTTCCGTCATCATCATAAATTATTAAGGTGACAGTTTTCATCTTCTCCCCCATTCCTCACTAAAAACTATTTCAGTATCATCATTCCCGTTTTCATCTACAAAATGACAGAACCCTCCATAGCTTTTCATTACTTCCCAGTTCCAGCGCTTGAGCGCTTCTGTCGTATCAAGCAATTCCAGCGGAATGCGTACAATCTGCAAATCACCGCAAACGCCAAGCATAACGCGATAGCGATATTTGCGTGTATCATAGGTGCCATACAAATTTACCTTTGCTTCAAATTCTCTTGTCATTTCTTCAATACTCCTTTCCGTTACTGTCTATCATACTCAATCAACGCGAAATAATAAACATTATCGTCGAAACGATCCAGATGCAGCGCATAACGCCATTCTTCGTTCTTTGTACCATCTGCCATGACATTATCGGAGAAGAAATCGACATCATTTGCATACATCCATTCAAACGTTTCTCCCCATTCTTCATGCCCCGGATATTTCTTCATAAACCGGTTAAGTGCCGTCGAG
>Ga0310691_10005836_pt1 | contig 13300 bp, 10 predicted proteins | sample 176DNAGHGlowgp2_FD_203887 | JGI IMG/M metagenome (GOLD analysis project Ga0310691, IMG submission 203887) | Sheep rumen microbial communities from Palmerston North, Manawatu-Wanganui, New Zealand - 1766 DNA GHGlow gp2 (v2) (version 2) | ecosystem: Host-associated > Mammals > Digestive system >... | reverse complement strand
AAGAAATATCGACGGAAACGATACCGCTGGCTCATTCTTCAAATGTTTCTTTATGCAGCCATTCCCAAAGTTTACTCTTTATGTGAAGGGGTTGTATGGAAAGCCAGTATCGTATGTATTGAATTGCGCAGATTTTAAAGCTAGTTTTGATTGTACCACTGGTAACTTTAACGCAACGGCTACTATGATAGGTTATGCCTATGCATTGTTAGGCCAAATAAATATAGGGTCATTGCTAACAGCACCTTTAGATGAGTCTTTTGGCAAGGAGTATTGGAATAAGAAAGTTGACAATGGCGATTATACCGTGACTGGTGTCAATGGCGAGCCAATGAAAATGATAACACTTACAGAACTAGTAGGAAGATTCAATGGTGTTAAGAAGTCATTGGCAGAAATGGACAAGGAGAAGGAAGCTGCAATACAAGCAAACACTAGTGATACGGAAACAGCAAATAGTACTTTATCTAGTATAGGAGAAATTGAGAAGCTATTCAATAAAGCCGTTAATGATACGGAAGATGAAGTTTATATTTCTAATAATGCTAAACTTTTTGTTAATAGCGATAAAACAGCTTTTGTTATAGGTTTCCCTTATGGAGAAGCAAAGAGAACAAAAATATTAAGAGATAATATAAAAAGAATTTTTGAAGAGATTAAAGAAGCTTCAAAAACAACAAATATAGATATAAGCGGTTTAAATGCCTCTTCTGGAACATCAGGGCCAGCTATTGGTAACACAAAAACATATACAGACCTTGCAGGTGTTATTACTGATAAAAGCCTTCTAGACAAAATTAAAGTTTATGATGATAATAAGGAAAATTTAACCACAACAAATTGTTATGAAAAGCCTAGATATGTTTTTGCTGTAATCGGAAATCTAGAAAAGAAAACAGAGAAACAAAAGGAAAAACTAGCCCAGCAAGAAGAGGTTATTGTTGCTGAATTTGAGGAAAGAAGGGATAAACTAATTGAGGAAGCGTTAAGGTTTAATCCTACGATTGAGAATATCGTTAGGATTATCTTTGCGTGTCTTGACACGTATGTGCATTGTGTTGATGCTGCTGCACAATTGGCAAATGGGACAAGAAGAACTTTGGCTGACTTAAAACTTGTAAAAACTGACTTAAATGTTAGTACAAGTGGAAATGTCCCAGCGTTTCCTAGAGTTGCGAGAAAGAAAACAGAAAAAGGAAAAACAATTCTTGTTGATGATTGGATTGGAAAATTGGGTGTAGATTCTAATATAGCGCCAGAGATTAATCTTGTTAATGGTATGCTTAATGCGGCTCAAGAGATTCAAGAGACATTCTCTAAATATGAATCTGGAGAAACCATTGATTATACTAGCACTGATGGTTCATCTGCGTCTTTAAGTGTACAGTATCCATCAGGAACTATTGATATAATCAATAACGGAAAATGGGTTGGAAATTGTGACACCAAGAACTTTGGTTCTGTAGCAAGTGTTATGACTCTTCGTGCTTTTTCGACAATAGGTCTTAATAGCACAATATACGGAGAATCTGATGCGAAGACCATAGGTAAATTAGATGGGCAGAGTTTTGCTTTATATACAAAGAATATATCTAATGACTTCATTAATGCTGTAACTGGCGGTAGTTTCACCTCTGATGGTGTTATGAATGCAATTACTGACAAATCCCAAAATTATCAGCAAGAAGGCGTTTGGCCTTGGCCAAAATGGAATTTGGATAAAAACGCTCTAGTAGTATCAGTAAAAGATGATAAATTACGATTGAATTATTCTTTTGTTAGGAGAAACGATAAAAAGAAGACCTATTCCTATAGCATACCTTCTTGTGGTATAAATGGAGATGGAACAAAGACGAAGAGCGTAGGTTCTTCTATTAGTGACAATGGGAATAGCAGGATTAATGGCTCTCTATTTATAGATAAGGATTTCAATAAATACATAGGTAAATATGACCTTATGGATAATGAGGAGGTAAAGGGGCTATTCAAATATTTGGATTATTCTAAGTTTAATGGGAAAGTTGGACACATAGAAGTTCGTGATTACTTGTTGTGTGAAAGAATAGAGAATTATAGCGGCTTACAGATTGAAAATCAAATACCCTTACCAAATATACCTAATGTTGGCAATTCAACGTTTAACAACAAAGGCCATATACACGATAAAGTTTGGTATTTGAAAGATGGCGATGAAAAAAAGATAGATTTTAACTATGTTACTGATGTTGATACAACAACTAGAAGTGGACTGTATTTACCAGTTTTAGCAACAGAAAACCTTAACTCAACTACTCTTTTTTTAAGGGCTTCATACATTAAAGAAACAAATGAAGACGTAAAGGCTTATATGATTCTTAGCCAATTAGTTTCAACTGATTATAATTGCCTAACAGACTTTGCTAAAGCCATAACGAAAAAAGAAAGAACAAAAGAAAACATAGGTGGATATGCTAGATATTCAGAGGTATTATTGTGTGGCTGTGCATTGACGTGTGATAATGTACCTATTACTAATAATGCATCAGATAGGTATTCCACTTCATATTATATAGGCCAAATGCAAAGGCAATTTGATGGCGTTAAATCATCCATTAAATCTGTATTACGTTCAGAATATAAGAAATGGAAGGATGAAAATCTACAAAAGATTTTTAATGGGCTAGAGTTAAGGCATAAGAACAATTCACCATTTACTGAGGAAGAGGCTAAAACTTTTGTTTCAACATTTAAGACCGAAAAAACATTTGAAAATATAAAGGGCAAGTATCAAAGTATGGAGGCATACTTTGAAAATGAATTTAGTGAAGGTTTTAGAGAAAATTATTTAACAATATGTTCGCCTGGGCAAGCATTACAGTTAATACATCGTGCTAGCTCAAATATTGCTGATTTACTTGCTAGAACAGCAACACAAGTATGCTTCTGGCAGTTGACATCTGATAAAATAAGTGCTGATGATAAATTAAGTTTTGGAAGTTCTAGTTATAATGGTCATACTCCATTATTATCAACATCTGTGCTTAAATCATATTTTGATGGGTTTATCGAAGCATTGAGGGGTAGTGAAATGGTTGCAAATAATGATGTTAACATTATTCAGAATAAGGTTGAACTAAAAAACGTTAGTGATGAAAATATACAGTTAGCATATTACCAATATTGTAAGATTCTTTATGACAAATGGTTGTCTAATAAGGGTGGCAAAACAACAGTTGCCGATGACTTCATAATGAACAATTCTCCAGAATGCTTTGTTAATCACAATGTGTTCTATATTGACACGTATTACAATAAGATTGGGCAATCCGTTAAGGTTAACCTAGAAAAGTTGGTAGAACTTCTTACTTCAACTTTTAAAGTTGATGGTTACAATATTATGTCATTCTTCTCAAAATTATGCGGAGATAACAGAATGTCAATTCAAACTGTTCAGAACTTTTTAGATTTAACTGGTGAAGGAGACAGTGGCGATAAACTATATAATATGTTTACCCCAATACCTTATACTAGCGAATTAATGAGCGATATAAATAAGTATCCAAGTTTTATTTTCTTATATGTATATGAGCCATCAAAGAACGCAAATATAGATAGTAATGGGGATTACAGAAACGATAGTTTTGATATCAGTGGAAGAGATGGTTCGCTTCCAGAGGTTATATCAATAAGAGATGCTGAACAAGGGTATAGGATTCCAGCTTTTGGTGTCACTTATGGTATGCAAGACCAAAGTTACTTTACCAACATTGATATTAGTATGGATAATCCTATCACCACTGAAGCTGCCTTGAAAGCACAGTATAATATTGCTGAACAAGCGGTTGGTAAGGAAGATGGCGGAGAAAACAATAACAATGCTACATTCTTAGGGCAAGATTTGTTTACGGTACATTCTAACAATTCATATACGTGTACAGTAACAATGCTAGGGTGTGCATATATACAGCCATTGATGTACTTCCAATTAATGAACATTCCATTATTTAATGGTGCTTACATAATATATAAGGTAACGCACTCGATAACGCCTGGGTATATGCGTACCACTTTCCAAGGTTCTAGAGTTTCAGATATTCAATCTCCAAAGATTGATAAGATTCTTTTTGCAAAGAAGAATAGGCAGTCGAATAGTATGTATGGAAGTACGCCTGAGGAGACTATGGGTAGGCAAGCATCATTAATGAATAATTGTGAATATAAGAAGTTCCCAATAGAAGGATATGGTGAAGGTTTAGGCCCTAAAATAGACGTTGATGTTAAGGTTAAGGATTTAGGTTATCAGATTCCAGCTAGTGCAAGCACAAATGCACCAGATGGCGTCCAAACTTATATAAAAACTAAGTTGGGCCAATCAATACCATACAAATACAAAATTAATGGTGAAATTACCGTTTTAGATTTGTTGTGTATGACTGCAATTTGTGAATCTGCCACACTTCAAAACGGAAAGATGGATAAGTTGAGTGTGCAATTGGCAATGACAGTGGCATATAATAAATTCCTAAGTGAAGGTAGGAAATGGACATTTCTAAATGGTGTACAACACGCAACTTATGCTTGTAATTTTACCTCATTAGATGATTTCATATTAAATACTGGCTGCGGTAAGGGTTCTTATAATGTAAGTGAGTTAAAGTCTGCTGTTAGGGAGGTTTTCGAAAAATCGCCAAGCGTATTGGTTGGTAAGGAAGCAAATGTTAACTATCCAGCAAAAATAAGAAAAAATGGGCAAATAACTAGCGAGTTGACACAAAACCAAGCAATAAAGCTTGATGATGTTAGGCGTTTGATTTATTATATGTGCCCAAGGTACTATTTGAAAGATAACGAAACAAAATATGCACAAGGTGGTGAATGGAGTGCCGAGGCTCAAAAAGCTTGGCCTAAAAGAACGTATTGGTATAATTCGACATATGGTGTTCAGCAAGATGCAAACAGAAGAGCTAATTGTGGAATGATATACACTGGTGACGACTTTAAATGGGAACCGAAAGAGGTTTCTGCTGATAAACAACAAAAGGATAAGGATAAATCACCTTCAGAAAAGGCGGTAGGATTGTTTAATGCAATTTGTGAGACGTGCAATTATTCCGAAACCATACATCTTTCAGATTTTAAGATTGAACCATTTGCTACGAATAAAGATGCGTTCTATATGTCTTGTTCCCCTGCTAGTGGTGCGGCTCAATTATTCGATATTGTACTACAAGCGTACAGTAATGAGTGCTCTCGCATAGTTTGGTGCTGCGAAAATGATTCTAGTGAACTACCGTATAAGATATTCATTTCAACGGCAACGCATAAGACTGATAAATATCCATATACAATTTTAGATGTTGGTGTTGGTGTCAAAAATGAAGAAGGCAAGCATCCATTGCACAAGTTTGATGAAAATTATAAGGGTGCTCACGAATTATTCTATACTAGTGTTAGGAAATCATTCCATACTGTAACAGAAAGCAATTTAAAAGAATTCCAAAAGAAGTATAAAAACTTTGCTTATGATTCTGGTAGCAAGAAAGAAACAGTAGATAAAATCAACAAGGCTCTTGATTTTACTATTGAAAGTTGTGCAATTGGTGGTGACGCAATTCTTGGTGATGTTATTCCAGAAAATGTATTTAAAAAGAACTACCAAGAATACGATGTAAAAGGTGCTTGCCAATGGTGTCAAAGCCACGCTAATACTTCTTCAACACATTATTGTGCTAGGTATGTCAGAGAGGCGATAATGAATGGAGGCAAACTAAAGATGAGTGGTTGGCCTGGACTCGCAAAGGATTATCACTTGAAGGGATTCTTAAGTAAAAATGGCTTTAAGTATTTAGGTGAATTAACTCCTGATTACGGGCCAGAGCCAGGCGACATATGTGTATATTACCAAGACTCTAACAAGAGCAATCCGGGACATATTTGTATGTGGACTGGTATACAATGGTGTTCAGATTTTAAGCAAAAAAATATGGTTGTGTATTCATCTAATGCAAAGAAAGGGTGGATATATCGATTTGATGGAAAAACTACTTAAATGCTATGATAGAAAATTTTAAAACGATATCAAAAGAAAAAATACTAGTTCAATCATATGGTTACGAAAATGGCGTAGAGGGGTATACTGACAACGAATTGATTTGTGACAGCGAACTAGCAGATAAACTTGTTAGAGTTAATAATAAGTTAAGGCCTATAGGTATGGAAATAGTTGTTATGGATGCCTATAGGCCAGCTATGGCGCAATATTCACTTTATGATGAAAGTGTTGCATCAGCATCTTCTACAATAAAACCAAAATCAAAGCATAATACTGGTTTCTGTGTTGACCTAACAATAAAAAACAATTCGAACACTGAATATGACAAAGGTATATGGAATAACATTATGGGCAGTTTTTATACTATGAAAGGTAAAGGTAAATATAGGCCAAATAATAGGTATTGCTCATTTTTAAGAGGTATTATGATGAGTGAAGGGCTAGTGCCAAAAGACGATGAATGGTGGCATTTTCAATTAAAAGGAAATTATTTCCCACAAGATGATAATGATTTTTTAGCAAACGGAAAAATTGCTGGATAATTTGTTTTTCTTAAAAAGTTTTTGTATTTTTGCCAAAAATCATTTAAACAGATGCAAAAACTTGGCTATATCGTTACGAATAGTAGTGTTAGAGAGATTCCTAATTACATAGACGTTGTTTCTTCTTTGGATGAAGTGGAAGATAAAACAAAGCCCATATTAATTATTGGATATAAGAATGCAAAAAACGGTATAAAGGACTTTTCTATATTACGTAAGAGCGTTAACGATAGGCTATTTTGGACTTTTGGCAAAACAGAAAATCACGAAGATTACTTGACAGATATAAGGAATTTTTGCCAGTATTGCGTTAGGTATGCTATTTCTTCGGTTGAGTATACATATATAAATGTACTTACGATTAGCCGTAATACGATAAAAAAAATGCTTCAGAAACTTTCTTCTGAGGATGAATTGTGTATTTATATTGGAGAAGGAATGGTGTACTGTTGCAAGGGCAATAAAGTTGCTGGTGTGTCATTAAGCATACTATCCTATTGCGGTATTGATTACCAACGTGTAGCAAAAATTGTTACAAGGAATAAGAAAAACAAAGTTTTCTTCTCTGCGAAAGGTATAAGTTATGAACTTATGAACACTATGAAAAATAACAAGTACGCTTTGGCGTATTTTTTGTCAAGTTAAAAGATGGATAAAACACAGAAGGCTGTATTAATAGGTGCGTTTGTTAAAAAAGAGAGGATATTATCTTATTTTGAGTTTTTGAAAAGGAGATTCAATCTTTCCATAGATATGCTATATGTATACGAAATTGACAACAACAACTATGAATACATTGTAACGTTTAAGACAAGAAATAAGGACATATTCTTGAAACAAATAAAAAAATCCGTAGTTTTACACGTAAAGAACGGAAGCTTATTTTCAATTAATGCCCTAAATAGAATTATTGCTATTGAGAATAATGGGCAAGAAAACATTAATTATAATTTGGATTGGGATAAGTATAAAGATAAACTTATGATAGTAACAAATAATGAATTAATTGTTACAAATATACGAAAAATAGAGGATAAGTCAGTTTTTTTAAGTTAACGAATATTTATTGTTATAATTAATATATTTATGATGCGATTTATATATAAAAATATAAAGCAAATAAGGCCAACGGTGAAAAATTATATACCCTCGCATAAGAAAGCAACTGTTGTGGAAGAGAAACCTACGACGGTTGAAGAACCTCTTATCGTTGAAGATGTTGTAATAGAAGAACCTATTGAAGAGGCTCCAAAGGTTGTTAGAAGGAAAAAACAACCTAAAAAAGAAACTGAAGAAGTTATCGTTAACGAATAAAACAATGATGGATACGAAGAGCAAGATTGAAATGGCACAAGAGATTCTTGCTACGAGTCAAGAATGTAAGCCAATAATCCTTAAAAAGGATAACAGCATTATTGAAAGAGCTGATAAAATAATTCTTACAGATGACAATAGGGAGTTGCTTAGAGACTAATGGACAAGAAATACCTTAAAGAACAGAATTTATACGAGGCGCATAAGCAATTTATGCGCTTATGTGAACGTACATATTTCCCAGAGTCATTAGAGGAAGATGACAATGACGATATGTCTCAAGAACCACAAGAAGACCAAAATGTGGATGGTGATATGCCCACGATGGACGTGCAAGACCCAAATATGGGTGGAGAACAAGACCCTATGGGCAATCAAGACCAAATGGATAGCCAACAGCCAACGGACGGAGGTATGCCTCCTATGGATGGCCAAGACCAAAATATGGGTTCTGATATGCCCCCTATGGGTGGTATGGGTATGCAAGACCCAAATATGGCTCCTACTGTGGAACCACAAGAGGATGAGACAGTAATCGACGTTGAAGACCTAACTGATGCTCAAGAAGATATGAATAAGAAGGTTAATACCGTTGGTAGAGACCTTGGCAAGATGGAAGATAAGATTTCTCAACTTATGGCTTCCATTGATGATATGATGCATCGTATTGATAGCAATAACGCAGAGATTCAAGCGTTCAAGCAAGAGTTTGAAAAGAGAAATCCAACTCAAACGGAGAAGCTTAATCTACGTTCACTTGATTCTTACCCATTCAATGTAAATGTAAAGGATTTTTGGGAAAAGAAAAACGGAACTAGCAACTACGATGTTTATACGAATAACGACGAGAGGCCAGATGACAAGCACTCTCTTGAGATAACTAATAGCGACGTTGATGATTTTGATGAAAGAACGATAGCTGATTCTTTCAAGATTGACGACGATTTACAACAAACTATAGAAAAAATTTTTGCATAAATGGAAAAGATACAATTAACAGAACAAAGCTTACATAAGATTATTAAAGAATCGGTTGTTAGGGTTATTAACGAAATATCAAAAGACACAAAGTTTTCCGCATATAGGAAGATGCTAAATAGACTTGGCGATATGCGTTCTAACGGAGGGTATACGCCCACTGAGATTGAGCATATGCATAATAGAGCTAAGAATATGAAACGCGCTTATGATTCAGATAGGTATAAGGCGATGGGCTCTCCAGAAAAAGACGTTGCGCGTCAAGCAAAGTTTGACAGAGACGAGAGAGACGCCATTGAGGGTAACAGAACTTACGGAGACCATTATGGCAATGGTAAACGTATGTGGAGAACGATGCCTAAAGAGTAACTAACCACAATAAAAATGATTGGCTTGCGTAGTTAACAATTTGTTTAAATGCGCAGGCTTTTTTGTTAAAAAAACCTTATAAAAAGTTTGTTTTTTCCCAGTTTTTTTTGTATATTTGCACAAGAAATTTCAAAATAATTTTAAACAAAATTTTACATTAATGACAAATTTACTAAATGTAAACATTATGGCTGAAGAAGTTATGCGTCAACAAGAGAGTGAAGCAGCAGCCAAGCAAACCCCAACAACAAAATTTGATGTTAAGAATTACCTTAACACAAGACTTGCAGACAACGAGGTAACAAAAACCCTAACTATTCGTTTGTTACCATTTACCCCAGAGGGTGGAAGCCCATTTTTCAAAGTTCATATGCATCAAGTACGAGTGAATAAAGAAGTATCTCGTAGTGGATGGAAGACTTTCCCTTGTCCTACAAAGAACAAGTTGGGAAGCGAATGTCCATTCTGTGAAGTTGCTAGTGGTGCTAGGGCTAGAAAGGGTTCGGCAGTAACCGAGGCCGACAAGAATCATTGGGCTGATGTTGAGTATGCAAATCGACCTAGTGAGTTTTGGATTGTCCGTTGCATTGAACGTGGACACGAAGAAGATGGCGTTAAGTTCTGGCTTTTCCGTAATTCAAAGAAAGGTGATGGCGTTTATGACAAGATTATGAACATCTTCCATCAACGTTATAAGAAGGCGAAGGAAGTTGGTCGTGAAAACAATATTTTCGACTTGAATGAAGGTAAAGACTTGCTTATAACGATTTCTAGAGATACAAACGGAAAAACCGTTTATAATATCACAGATGATGATGAGAAAACTCCATTATCAACCAATTATGACCAAGCAGAAGCTTGGATTAAGGATGCTAAGAAGTGGAATGAGGTGTACACTGTTAAGCCATTTGAATATATGGATATTATAATCGATGGCGGCGTTCCTGTTTATGACAAGGAACAAGGAAAGTATATTGAGAAGACTGAATATGAAAAGAAGAAGGATAATAAAGCAAAGCAAAGTGCTGAAATTCCCACTGAAGACTTATCAGTTGCCCCAAAAGCTTCAATTGTAGAAGATGCACACGCACCATTTGAAGAAGATGATATTCCGTTTTAATCTATGGCAGCAAAACTTAGATATATATACGGAACAATGGGCTCTACTAAAACAATGAGGTTGCTAGCAACAGCCTATGACTTTGAACAAAAGGGCATAGGCTTCTTGGCAATCAAGCCAGCAATGGATGATAGAGACGGAGTTAATACCATTAAGTCTAGAATAGGAATAGAAAGGGAGTGTATTTCTTTTGATTTTAGCGTAAATCTTTATGAACTTATAGAAAAAAGAAAGGACGATATAAAATGGGTTCTTGTTGATGAGTGTCAGTTTATGACTGAAAAACAAGTAAACGAATTAGCTTTAGTCGTTGATAATTTAAGCATAGAGGTTATGTGCTATGGCCTTAGGACAAACTTTTTAGGTAAGTGCTTTGATGGCTCAAAAAGGCTTTTTGAAATTGCTGATGAAATTGAAGAGGTAAAAGCTTATTGTTCTTGTGGCAATAGGGCTAGTTTTAACGCTAGATTTGATGAAAATGGTAACTTTTGCAATGTTGGTGAATCTATTTTAATAGGAGGCGATTCTATTTACAAACCACTTTGTAGAAAGTGTTTTTTCGAAAAAATGAATTTAAATAGTAAAATTTAATGATGAAGCAAGCAATTAAAAAGAAAAATCCTTTACAGAAACCTAGTATTTCTAGCATTAAGGAAAAACTAGGTTTGGTGTCTTCTAAAACAAATAGGGTTGTTTCTAGTGCAGAAAAACCACAAGAATTTATAGTTATGCCAGAGGCATTTGTTGAAGCAACAAAGTTACCCGGCATACCTATGGGTGTTACTACACTAATACACGGTCATTCCAATACAGGAAAATCATTGCTTAAAAATTGCCTTATTGCATCGGCACAAAGGCAAGGAATACTTCCAGTGATAATTGAGACTGAGAATAACTTTTCATTTAAATTTGCGATAGCTTGTGGAATGCAAGCTACACCAATATATGATGAGGTTGAGGTTGAAAAGGTAGACCAAGAAACTGGAGAGATTACAATTGAACTTGAGAATAGAATTGTCGAGTACGAGGGAAATTTCCTATATTATGACAGTGAGATATTGGTTGAAAAGTACGGTGATTTTGACCATTCTCAAGGAAAAAGAGTTAGTAAGAGAAGAACAGAGCCTGTTATTGAGGACATTGCTATGTTAATGCACGAATTGTTAGATATGCAAGCAAATGGAGATATTCAACAACCATTATTGTTTATTTGGGATTCTGTTGGTTCAATATCATCGTTCAGGTCAGTTACTAGCAGAACAACCAATGCGATGTGGGATGCTGGGGCACTATCCGTTGCGTTTAACACACTTCTTAATAACCGAATTCCTTCTTCAAAAAAGATTTCTAGCCCATACACAAATACATTTGTTGCGGTTAACAAGGTTTGGTTGGATAGTATGACAAGTCCAGTAGGACCTCCAAGCTTACAAATGAAGGGTGGTAACGCACTTCTTTATTCTAGCAGATTAACAATTCTACTAGGTGGAACACTAAAGGCCGCTACTAAGAAACTTAATGCAACTAGTAAGGGTGAAACATATACATATGGTCTTATAACTAAGATTAAGATTGTTAAGAACCAGTTGGATAGCCCATATGGATTAACATACGAAGGGACTTTCTGTTGTGTGCCAAATGGAATGGTTTCAGAGAATAGGCTAGATGAATATAAGAAGAACAATGTCTCTTTAATCCTTAAGGAATTGCAAGAATTGGCTAAAGGAAAGGACAAGGTGATTACTGCTGAAGATATTGAGTTTAATGAAGAAGACTCTGAAGAATAAAAATAATTAGGAGGGGATAATGCGTCCCCTCCGTTTTAAATGTTTTATAGACGAGTTTAGTCAAGAATGAGGCAAGTAGTTAGAAAAAACATAAAAGAAGCGCATAACATATCCTCAGAAGAGCCGTTTTATACTTTGCTTATAGATGGTAATAGTGTTATGAAAAGGTCGCTAACCAACACTAGATTGGGTGAAGACGGAAAAAACTATGGTATGATTGAACAATCAATAAAGTTTATTGAGAGGGTTCTTTTGGACCGTAATTTCTCACATTGTTACTTCTTTATGGATGGCGAAGGTAGCGGTCAGCTTCGTGCTTATTTGTATGAAGAATATAAAGCAAACAGAGATAAGCATTATTTTACATCCGCCATAAGTGAGTACGACAAGCAGATTAATGATTATGTTCGAAATTGTATAGCATATCATAATAAAAAGCGTTCTCAAATTGAGTTGAAACGAGGTGAAACAGATGACGAGGCATTTGAAAGACAAAAGCCAATACTTGTTGCCATTCTAGAAAACCTTTTCGTTAGAACTATGGAACATAGAGATGTCGAAGGCGATGACCTTATTGCGTATTATGTAAAACACAAAAAGCCTAATGAGAAGATATACATAATAAGTGGGGATAGAGATATAACACAACTTATTGCTGACGATGTTGCTGTGTATATATTAGATAAAGGCGTCTACGTTTCAAAAAAGAATGACAAGGAAGTTTTAGGGATACCTTCAGAGAACATTGTACTACAAAAGATGATTTGTGGAGATGCATCTGATAATATTAAGGGAATTAAGGGTGTTGGTGAAACAACCTTGAAAAAGCTATTTCCAGAGATTGTGACGAGGCCAATGACTTTAAACGAAATAGTGTCACAAGCAAAGGAAATAAACGAGCAGAGAGCAAAAGAAAAGAAGAAACCGTTACTTGCTTGTACTAATATTATTGATAAAGTGACTGATGGTGTCCAAGGCGAAAGGATTTATGAAGTAAATAAACAAATTATAGATTTATCAGAGCCATTATTAACAAAAGATGCTAAAGAAGAACTAGATGCAAATATGGATTCTCCTTTAGACCCAACCGATAGGAATTTTAGTAATATATACAACATTGTACAAGAGTTTAAAATAAGCTTCTTGTATGATGAAAATA
>Ga0310691_10005835_pt1 | contig 13300 bp, 12 predicted proteins | sample 176DNAGHGlowgp2_FD_203887 | JGI IMG/M metagenome (GOLD analysis project Ga0310691, IMG submission 203887) | Sheep rumen microbial communities from Palmerston North, Manawatu-Wanganui, New Zealand - 1766 DNA GHGlow gp2 (v2) (version 2) | ecosystem: Host-associated > Mammals > Digestive system >... | reverse complement strand
CATTCAGGGCGTTGAAGGCGGGCCGGGTACCGAAGAGGTCTCCCGGGCAGTCATCTATCACGGAGACTATAAGGTCGCCATCCCGGCTGAGATGGCCGTCAGTCCGCCCGAAGATTCCCGCGGCCGCTACGCTTCGGATGTAATGCATCAGATGCTCACCCGCAGGCTCGGTGCGGAAGTGGATTATATCGTGAAAGCCGTTGATCCCAAATACCACGTCGCTGTGGGCAACAGGCTTGAGGCAATGATGGCAAAGCGCAGCCTGTATTATGCCAGAAACCGCGACGGAAACCGCCGGGTCCGCGCAGGCGCATGCGCCGAAGCCCGTGTTGTCTCGGTGATCCGCCCCGGAATCTTTGTGGATATCTTCGGTGTGGAGACCTTTGTCCCGCTCGCCGAGCTTAGCTACCAGAGGATGATGGATGCCACGACCGCCTTCCAGCCCGGGCAGCGTGTCCTTGTACGTATTCTTCGTATTCAGGGGCAGCGTCCGAGCGAGATCACGGTGGAGGCCTCCGTCAAGCAGGCGGGCGAAAACCCCTACGAGAAGGCGGTGCGCAAGTATTCTGTCGGGAACCGCTATGTCGGCACCGTGAGCATGGTCAACACCACCGGTGTCTTTGTAGCACTCGACGGCGGGATCGACTGTCTCTGCAACTACCCAAGGCGCGGCCGTCCCCCGAGAGGCGCACGCGCTACCGTCAAGATTCTCGGCATCAGTCAGGACACCAACCGGATATGGGGCGTCATCACGCATATCGCCCTTCCTCAATAAGCCATGAAAGATACTATTTTCAATCTGACCGATGAAGAAATCCTTCATCACCACATACATGTGGATAATGCCCGCTCGCTCATTCAAGCCCAACTGGGTCTGGGAACAGAGGAAGACGGCACGCTGAGCGGATACTATGGCGGTTTCTACCTGATCGTAGGCTTTTCTCATCTGCACCCGCTCATGGTCTTCTCATTCTGCAGACCCTTTACGTCAAAGGCGACGGTGAACACATACCGGTCCCTCAACCGGGCGAATATAAGCAGCATTCTCGGCAGCCACTCCCTCAATCTGGATGTTGGCTGCTATTGTTTTCGCGCAACGCACTGGCTGTTTGAGGATCTTTCCTCCATACAGCTTCAGCGTTTTATGGATCGATGCCTGGCCGACGCGCAGAAAGGCTATTGTGCCCTTCTGAGCAAGAAATAAGGAAAAACTGGAGGTTAAAACATGAACAAGTCCCAGCAATTTGAACAGAACATCCGCGAGCTTCTGGAAAATACCACATCCTTTGATCTGGAGCATCTCTCCCTGATGGAGGAGATGGACTTTACCGCCCTGATGCAGGCGGTCCGTCACCATGCGGAAACAGTCTTTGTCTACCGGGTAAACAGCGCGCACGACATTGGACGGGATTACCGCAGCACGGAGCTGTTTCCTGTCCGGGCGACACTCTTGTATTCACGGCTTGCTCCGTATTCCGACAGGGAGCAAGGCGCTGTACGGCTGCTTGAGCTCTGGATGCTCACCGACGGCAGCTTCGCCGTTGTGGCCAACATGCAGCTTGTGATCGGCAGCGGTGTGATCATAAGCGAGTACCGGACGGTGAGAACCACAGATATTGCGGCACTCCGTGCAGAAATGCCCATTGATCGCACAGCGCTCACCAGGAGTCTGCTCGAATTCAGCAGGGCCTACCTTCAGTCGTCCCTTCCCCGCTATGAACTGTAAAGGAGTCAAAACCATGAACGGCCGCTCCCCTCCCCGTCTCCCCCGTGCGCCTCCTGGATGCTTTGAAGATGGACAAACTATCAGAAATGTATTCAGGAGGTACACTTGCAACACATGAAAACACCTTTGCGCAGAAGAGTGTTCTCTCTCTTCTGCGCTGTCCTTTTATTCTGTTCCCTGCTTGCCCCGGCTGTATATGCAGATAACGCGGTCATCTCGACCACTACGATGTATTCATACTTTCAGACCTACAACACTTCCGGGACTTGGGTCGATCTGCAGACTCCGGCACACTGGATCACGAGTACCGGCGAAGTGGCGTACTGTCTCCAGACCAGCAAGGACAATCCGTATAACGCCGCCTACACCAGTATAGACGGCGAGCTGGTCTATGACGATTATGTACTCGCGGGTCTTCGTGCGATTCTGACCCATGGCTATCCCGCCGATGACGGCGGTTTCGGCGACCAGCCCGCGAGATACGCAACCGCCAACGCCATCAGATTCTGGCTGGCCGAATGCCACGCGGACGGGGTTCCTCAGTATCTGAATCTGACGGTCAACGGTCAGTGGATACGCGGAAAGTCCGGCTGTGAGGATCTCTTTGACTGGTCTCTCTGGCTGCTTGAGCTTGCGCGCTCTCAGTCCATTGCCATGAGCGACGGCAGCCTTACCTTCAGTCCCTCGGAGATCAATCTTGTCCAGAACGGTCAGTATTTTACCGGCACCACTTACCTGACCAAGAACATCTCCGGCGAGTACAGTCTGATGGATGACATGCCGGACGGCAAGATCATCACCGGCCACACCGGGGTGCAGAGCGAAAACCTGACCATTCAGATCCCGGTCAGCTACCCGAACAGCAGCTATACACTGTGCGCATACGGCTTTGATGAAACACCCGCCGCAAGGCTGTTTTTCTGGGCGCCGTCTTCCGCAAATCAGCAGAGGATCGTGACCTATGTCCTTGATGACATGGAAAAGACCTTTGTTCGTGGTTTTCTAAAGGTGAACACCCCCGGCGCGACAGTTCAGCCGCAGAAGGGCTCTCTTCAGATCACCAAAACCGACACAAACGGCAATCCCCTGTCTGGTGTCGGCTTCACGCTGTATGGCAGCAGCAAGCAGGTTATTACCACGAAAACAACCAACGGATCGGGTGTCGTGCTCTTCAGCGATCTTGAGCTTGGCAGCTACTATTATGCCGAAACCTCCGCTCTTCCCGGTTATGTGCAGGATTCGACCCTCTACCCCGTGTCCATCTCCTCCGCCGGACAGACGGTGCAGAAGACCATGACCAACAGCATGGGCCAGGGCAGCCTCAAGATCGTCAAGACCGATGAAAACGGCAATCCTCTCAAGGGCGTCAGCTTCAATCTGCTGGACAGCTCCCAAGGCGTCTGCGGCAACGGCATCACCGATGATAACGGCGAGATGTTCTTCCCTATGGTCTCACTGGGCGACTACTATATTCAGGAGACCGAGACCCTTCCCGGCTTCATCCTGGATACAACGCTGATTCCGGTGTCCATCACGGCCGGCGGGCAGACCGTGACCAAGACCGTGGTGAACCATGGCGGCCGCGGCAGTCTGCGTCTTTTGAAGACCGACGAAAACGGCACGCCGCTCAAGGGTGTGGGCTTCAACCTCTATGGCAGCAATCAGGAGAGGCTCACGTTTGGGTATACGGACGATGACGGTATCCTTGTCTTTGACGATTTGCCGCTCGGCACCTATTACTACGCCGAGGGCTTTACCATTCCGGGCTATGCCGCTGACGATACGAAATATCCTATCCAGATCACCGAGAACGGTCAGGTCGTCTCCAAGACGGTTGTCAACTACAAATCCGCCGGCACTTTGAAGATCCTCAAAGTCGACTCCGAGACCAACACGCCGCTGAAGGGCGCGGAGTTTACAGTCTATGACATGTCCTTCCACGAGGTCGCCAAAGGGACGACTGACGAAAGCGGCATGGTCGTTTTCCCCGGCCTCCCGCTCGGATACTACAACTACCAGGAGACGAAAGCCCCTGACGGCTATGTTCCCACCGGCAGCGCCGAGCAGATCCTCTTTTCCGCAAATGGGCAGGTTGTCACCAGGACGGCTCTGAACAAACCTGCACGCGGTTCCATCAAAATCACCAAGCAGAACGATAAGGGTGAGCTCCTCGGCGGGGTCGTTTTCACGCTCTACGATGAAAACAAGAACGAGCTTCGCACCGGCACAACGGATGAAAACGGCGTCGTTCTCTTTGAAAATCTCCCAGTCGGCAACTATTTCTATGCCGAGACTTCGGAACTTCCCGGTTACATTACCTTCCACTCGCTCATGTCAGCCAGAGTCGGGTACGCGGGCGCTGTTGAAGAGATCACTTTCACGAACCACACCGCCTATGCGCATATCCGTGTCATCAAGACCGATGAGTACGGCGTTCCGCTCCCCGGCGTCCATTTTATTCTCACAGATGCGGCAGGGACAAAAGTAAACGAGGGCGACACTGACAAGGACGGCAAGGTGCTCTTTGCCTCTCTTCCGCTTGGGACATATTTCCTCAAGGAGACCTCTGCTCCCACAGGTTATGAGCTTGACGATACGCCGATGCAGATCAGTCTGACCCAGAACGGTGATCTCATCACCAAGACGATCACCAACTCTCACAGTACCGGCAGCGTCTCCATCCTCAAGACCGACTCCGTGACCGGAGCCGCTCTGGCGGGTGCCCACTTCAAGCTCACAGACGCATCCGGGAATCTTGTCAAAGAGGGAGATACCGGATCTGACGGTAAGCTGACCTTCAGCGGGATCCCTATCGGGACTTACTACCTGAGCGAGACCGCAGCTCCGAACGGCTACGTTCTGGATTCCACCCCGGTCACTGTTGAAATAACGACCGGCGGACAGACTGTGAGAAAGACCTTTGTAAACGCTCCCGCTGTCGGCAGCATTGCCGTCACGAAGACCGACGCCGCAAGCGGGGCCGCATTGCCGGGTGTACACTTCAAGCTTGTCGATACAAACGGCAGCACCGTCAAAGAGGGCGACACTGATTCAAACGGTAATCTTTCCATCAACAATGTCCCCCTTGGGAGCTATGAGCTGATCGAAACGGCTACCGTCGACGGCTATGTGCTCGACAGCACTCCTGTTGTCGTTGAGCTTACGCAGGCCAATCAGACCGTGACGAAGAATCTCACCAATGCCAGAGCGCGCGGAAGCGTTCTCATCCGCAAGACCGCGTCGGATACCGGGTATGCGCTGCCCGGCGTGCAGTTTGAGCTTCTGGATCAGTCCGGGGCCATCGCTGCAAGCGGTGTGACCGGGTCTGACGGTACGCTTCTTCTGGATAACCTGCCTCTCGGTTCCTACTCTCTCAAAGAGACTCAGACCGTTTCTGGGTATGCGCTCAAGGCCGAAAGTATTCCTGTAAGCGTCACGCAGCACGGCAAGACGGTCGAAGTATCTGTTACCAACGATCCTGTCATCGGCAGTCTGAAGATCATCAAGAAGGCAGCCGGTGAGGATACGCCTCTCGCTGGCGCGGGCTACAGGCTCTTCAGTCAGGACGGCACGCAGCTCAGTGAAGGCTATACGAACGACGCCGGTGAGCTTCTCTTTGAGGGTATTCCTTACGGCAGCGGGTATTACTATCAGGAGTTTGCCGCCCCCAAAGGCTTTGTCCTGGATGATGGCAAATATCCCCTTACGGTCACGGAAACCGAGTCTGCCATTGTGAAGACGCACGAAAACCGCCGCCGCGAAGGCACCCTGCAGGTACTGAAGCAGGATCACCAGGGGCAGCCCCTGAGCAGCGCCATGTTTCTGCTGGAGTACTCTCAGGATAACGGGAAAACATGGACGCCGGTCACAAGCCGCGCATCCGGCGATACCGTCACCCTCGGCGGCTGCACCAGCTTCGGCCTCACAAACGGCCAGCTCGTTTCGGGTGCCGACGGCAAGGCTGTCTTCACCGGGCTCCGCGCTGACGGCAGCACCATCTACCGTGTAACTGAGACGCGAGCGCCCCAGGGTTATTCCCTGATGGCGGATCCACTATATGTCGGCACGCTTCCCGTCGCCGTTTCCGATGCGAATATCGCTGATTCCGAGACTGTTGACGGCACTGTCTATACCTATTCCTTATATGTAACAGCGACAGACAATCCCATCTACCGTCTGCCTGAAACCGGCGGTCACGGCTTCAGGCTCTTCCCCATCGGGCTGTTCTTCTGAGCAGCCCCTTTTCAATACTTGTTTAATTTAAGGAGAAACACCTATGAAAACACTTAAAAAAGCCCTCGCACTCATCATGTCCCTCGCAATTCTCTGCTCGATCCCCATCACCGCCTCGGCAGCGACGGTTCCCGAAGCCACAATCGACACGACGAAAACCGGCAGCTTCAGTCTCTTCAAGTATGATCTTACCTCGGCTGAGAAGGACGGCATCTGGGATTCCTCCTATGTCAGCACCGGTGTCAAAGATGAAGACGGTGTTGAAGCCATCCTCGGCAATTCCAGCCGGGTATCTTCCCTCAACGCAAACGGCACCGCCTATGGTTATGCCGTCCCGGGCGTTGAGTTCACTTACCTGAAGGTTGCGGATATTCACACCTACACCAAGACTGAGGACGGCTCCACCTATACGGAGCTGCTCTACGGGATCGCCCCTTCGGAGAAGAGCAACGTCTTCCTCGCCATTCTCGGTCTGACGACTGAGGATCGGTATAAGCCCGCGGATGAGACGACCGGCGGCCAGTCTATGTATTATTACCAGTCGGACAAGCTGATCTCCGGTCTTCAGACTGCTCTCGCGGACAATTCCACTGCCGTAAAGAACGCGCTGGAACAGTATATACACACCTGCGGCGGCACCGCCATGGGGGAAACCGATGCTTACGGCCACACCTCCGCAGATAATCTGCCCCTTGGCCTGTACCTGCTCGTTGAAACCCGCGTTCCCGAATCCGTTATTGACACGACCGATCCCTTCCTGGTCTCCCTGCCCATGACGGCCGTCAACGGCTCGAACGCCGAAAACGGCGGCGATGCCTGGTTGTACGATGTGACGCTGTATCCCAAAAACCTGACCGGTATTCCCAGTCTGGAGAAAACCCTGCGTGAAGCCAGAATCGACACCGGAAAGAACCACGGCAGCACCTCGGATATTACCGACGGCTACGCCCATACCGCAACCGCTTCCGGCGGCGACCTGATCGACTACCAGATCATCTCCACCCTCCCCAGCATCACCTCGCAGGCAAGCTACCTCAGCGAATACACTTTCGTGGATACTCTGTCCAAGGGCATCAGCTATATGAAGAACGACGTTCTGATCGAGTTCTTCAAGGACGCCAATTGCACCGACCATATCTGCTCCTGGGACGAAAACAGCGGGAAATTCACGGTCGCATACAATACCGGAGCCGACGGGAAGAACGTGATGACGATCTCCATGACGGCAGCCGGCCTTGCGGATATAAACAGCAGCAATGCGGTCTACACCGGCAATGACATGGTCAATTCCGGTTACTCCGACTGCACAATGCGCATCACCTACCAGGCAAAGCTCAATTCGGACAATACCGTGAGCTACGGTGACGCCGGCAACAGCAATGCCGTCGCGCTCCAGTGGAAACGTAGCAACACCAGCTACTATGACACCCTTGTGGACGACTGCCATCTCTATGTCTACGGCATCGACGCGGTCAAACGCTTCTCCGACGGCCAGGGAGATTTCTCCAAGGTTGCCTTTGTCATCCACAACGATACGGACAACTGCTTTGTGACCGCCGCCTTCAACACCACGGAAAAGGTCTGGTATGCAGTCGGCCATGCTGCCGAGGCGACCTCCGCCACCCGCTTTGTCCCGGACGCCTCCGGCAAGCTGATTATCAAGGGGCTGGAGGATGACACCTACTCGATCACCGAGGTCACGACCAGCAACGGCTATTCCCTGCTCAAGAACAGCGTGAAGATGGTTATTGCAGACACTGAAGCCGCGGCAGCCTGCGGGATCTACTCTACCGACGCGCTCGGCCTCATCCAGAACGATCCCCGCTATGCCTCTGTCAATCCCGGCCTATATAAAAACATGCCCCAGAAGCATCTGGAGCACAAGCCGCTCACCGCGGCGGCAACCGTTGACGGCAATCCGGTGAACATGAAGCCCGACGGCGAGTCCGGCAATGCATTTGTTCCCTTCGTCTGCGTGAACACGAAGGGCTTTGATCTGCCCCAGACCGGCGGTCACGGTTCCTATTGGTTCCCCATCATCGGCCTTTCCGGACTGGCTCTGGCCGTGTTCGGCATCGTGCTTCTCAGCAGGAAGAAGACTGCCAAAGACAATTAAATAATCTCGTAGCGGAGAGGCTTTCGGGCCTCTCCGCTTTCTTCAGGAGGATTGCATGAAAAGAACCGTCCAATTCGCACTCCTAGCCGTGGCTGTCCTGCTGGCCGTCGGCATCACGCTCTATCCCCTTATAGCAAACGCCTATACCGAAAGAAACCGGAGTCTGATCGAAACCGAGTATACCGAAGCAATAAGCCAGATGGACAACACGGCTCTGGAAAACGCCATGCAGGCAGCGAGGGCGTATAACGCCTCCCTGCGGGGTGTAACCGGCATGACCTTTTCCAAGGAGGCGGTGGAGTATGCCTCCGCAAGCTATGAGCAGCTGCTGAATGTCCATCAGGACGGGATTATGGCCTATGTGGAGATCCCGAAGATCTCCGTCAATCTCCCGATCTATCATGGGGCCGGGGATGATTCCCTGAACCGCGGTGTCGGGCATCTTCTCGGCTCAGCCCTCCCGGTCGGCGGCGAGGCCACCCACTGCATCCTCACCGGACATTCCGGACTTGCAAAGGACAAGCTCTTCTCAGATTTGGATAAGCTCGAGGTCGGAGACATGTTCTTTATCCATGTTTTGAACGACACACTGGCTTACCGGGTTAAGGAGCTTTTCACCGTACTGCCCGAGGATACCTCCCGTCTTATGATTGAGGGTCAGCATGATTACTGCACACTCATCACCTGCACGCCGCTGGGCGTCAACACCCATCGCCTTCTCGTACGCGGCGAGCGCGTGGAATACGCGGCTCCCGAGGAGCTCGTGGAAATGACCGCTTCGCAGATCCCGGATACGCCCGCGGGCTCGACCTGGCTCAACGCCTATCTCCGCGGCGTATTCCTCGCGCTGCTTCTTATCATCACCCTCGTGATCGTTGTTCTGACCCTGCGCGGCCTGATCCTTTTCCGCCTCGGCAGAGCGTACCGCCGGCCGTTCGGCAGGAAGAGAGGCCGCCACGAAGTATATTAAAGCATTCCTTCTGGTGCTGCTCATGATCCTCGCCGCCCTGAGCGTCTATTTTGCCTTGACGCCCCTGATCTACAGCGCCCAGAAAACACGCCAGATGAAGGAGGACACGCAGGCCTTCTATGAGCAGCTTGAGAGTATGCAGATGGAGCAGGAGCCGCCGCGCACAAATCCGAACGATCATGTGCCCATCCCCTACGAGAATCTCTATCTGGACATGCGGGACTATAACAAATGGCTTGACGCCACAAAGCAGTCCGGTCTCAACAGCCGGGAGGCTTACCAGGACTCCTACTTTGATCTCACTGCATACGGTCTTCCCGATCAGGTCTTCGGCGTGATCCGCATCCCAAGAATGGATCTGGAGATGCCCCTGTACCTCGGTGCCAGCTACGAAAACATGTCAAACGGCGCAAGTGTCCTCGCGCAGACCAGCATCCCGATCGGCGGTGAAAACTGCAACAGTGTGATCGCCGGGCACAGGAGCTGGAACGGGTATAAGTATTTTCTGGATATAGAGCTGCTGCAATACGGGGATGAGGTTTACATAACTAATCTTTGGGAGACCCTGACTTACAAAGTCGTGGATATTAAGATCATCAACCCCAATGATGTGAATGCCATCTTGATCCAGAAGGACCGGGATCTTGTAACGCTGCTTACCTGCCACCCCTATGGCTCCGGCGGATTGTACCGTTATCTTGTCTTCTGTGAACGGGTAAAAGAAACAGCGCCCGCAAACACGGGCGCCGAACCTTTACAATAGCAGCTTATAATCCCTGCGGCCATACAGGATCCTTCTGATCTGTACCGTATCGCCGGATACCACATAGAAAACCAGATAGTTGCCTACGATGAGATATCTGTACCCCTTTGCCGCAAGAGCAAGGTCGCGCGGACGCGGACAGCGCTCCGGCATCTCGCGAAGACTCAGGATTTCCTCTGTGAGAAGGTCATAATACTTCAGCGCGGCTTCCTGGGACAGGGTATTCAGATAATCTACGATGTCTGACAGATCCTGTCTGGCGGCCGGATAGATCTTCACCTTATACACCATGGACACGTCCCCGCATCTCTTTGGCAACGGCATCAAAATCCTCGCCCTCCGCGCCATCTGCAATCTGCTGCTCGGCGATGGCGAGCTTGCCGTAGAGATCGATGGTGGCCATCTGGCGCTCGTACTCCTCCAGATTCATGACGACCATGTCTCCGGTACCGTTGCGGGTTATGAAGACGGGTTCTCTGGTCTGACGGCAAAAATCTGAGATTTCATTGGCGTTATTCCGTAAATCCGAGATCGGTCGAATACTCGGCATATTCAACACCCCTTTCCCAAGCTCATATTAGCATTATTATGAGCATATTTCAATATATATTTTGCTAATTAACTTTGCAGGAGGATAACTTGAAAAGAAAATTCCAAAGCCTTTTTCTGCCCCTTGCGCTGCTGTTTGTTTTTCACCTTCTCCACTCTCCGCCCGCCTTTGCCGATACCGACGGCAGTGAGATCCAGGTTGTAAGTCCGTCGTATCTGGAGGTTCAGCTGGGTCCGGCCTTTGCCGGAACGGAGTTTCAGTTCCGCACAGATACCGGGATCTATCCCGGCCTGATTCAAGTTGGCGAGGACGGTGTTCTTCGTCTGGAGATCGGCGGCAGCAGCCATTATATTCTGTCCAGTGTCGGTACCGGCATGACGACACAGGGCTATATTCCGCAGCCGGAAATCACTTTTCCGCCGTTGAGCACACCCTATGTGCCGGACTACCAGCCGGCCGCTCAAATTGCGCCGGCCACGCATGTCGAATCCGGAGTACCGACCACCCCAGACACTCAGACAGATCCCGGTAATCCGATTCAAACAGCTCAAAGTACTCCCCTGCCGGTTCAGCCAGTTCCGGAAGAGTATGTTCCGGAGCAGATAAGCTATGAACAGCCTGTCGAGGAGATAATTTATTATGAAGAGGATGCTTTTCCTGCTGTCCCAATGGACTATCTGCTCATTCTCATTGCCGGTTTGCTCGTTTGCATCGCGGTGCTGATCTGCCTGAAGCTTTCGTCGCCCAAGAGCTCGGACGACGATGATTTTGATGATTATGACGAATAAGGCTTCCTCAGACTGAGATGGATGCTCCTTCTTGTTGAAACCGCCGATTTGTTCTTGATATTTATAAATTGCATTGACTTTCGGCACTTTTGATAGTATTATGAGGATGAAAAGAGACCTGCGTCCAGGCTCTCGATACTTCGGAAGAGCTCCCGGAGTCAGACTCCTTCAGGTGGAAGGGGGAATCGTTACGGACGCATGAAGAATGACGTCTACAATGTCGCGGGTCTCTTGTTCAAAGCCGTAAGGGCACAATAACGCTTACAGAGTCATCAACCGGGTTTCGTCCCGGTCTGATGGCTCTGTTTGCTTTTGCGCCTCTGCGGCTTTTTCTTTTTCGGAGGGAAAAGTGAAAACCAAAAAAGTGAAGCAAAAGAAGGGTGCCAGGCGCAGACGCATGCACTGTCCCTACTGCGGCAGTCCCGTGATCTACCGCACTGCCGACGGGATCTATAAGGAAAATGCAAAGCGTGCGATGCTTTTTGTCTGCTCCCGCTACCCTGCCTGTAATGCCTATGTGCGGGCCAACAAGGTAACGAAGAAGCCGATCGGCACACTGGCCGATCCTTCGCTCCGGCGGCTGCGCAATCAGGCACACAGGTTTTTCAATCGCCTGTATGAGTCCGGGCTTATGTCCAAGGGCGAGGCATATAACTGGCTCTCGGTTCTGACCGGGATGCCTGAGAGCATGGCCCATATAGGGTTCATGGGTGAATACAACTGCAGGCTCATCATCGACGAATCCAAAAAGCTGTTGAAGAGACAGCATATCTCATATTGGAAAGGAGGAAAAAGATATGACTCTTACTGAAGAGCAGCGTGGGCAGGTCGAAGCCAACATGGGTCTGATCGGAAAGGTCCTCAAGGACAAGCTGCGCGGGAGCTCAGCACTGGGAGTCTATACTCACGAAGATCTGTTTCAGATCGGCTGTGTCGGTCTGTGCAAAGCTGTTGCCGAAGATAAAAAGACCGGCTGCTTCTCCACCTTCGCCTATCGTCTGATCTGGAATGAGATCTGTGACGCTCTGGTGCTCGGCAATCGCTACGCAATGCACGAGGCGCCGACAGAGGATTTATCTGATACACATCCCACAGCAAGTGAATTTGCATCCTCTAATTCACGCCTTGAGCTGGAAGAGCTCCAGCGGCGTTTATCCAGGGATGCGCCGGCCGGGATCCGGAAAGGCATGCAGGTGCTGATCCTCAAAGCTCACGGATACACCAGTAAAGAGATTGGGGTTCAGCTGCAGCTGCCAGCCAATGCCGTGCGCACGCTTGCTTCCCGTACACGCGCGTATATCCGAAAGCTCCCGGAATACGCGGCCTATGTTGAAGGAGGCCACGTTTGAAATTCGCGGCTCGGCTTCTGGTTCCCCTTCTGACGCTGGCGATCTGTGTCACCGTCTTCAAGTCTGTTTTCTTCTGGGGGTATGTCCCCAGTTCATCCATGGAGCCCACGCTCAAGCGCGGCAGCATCATCTTCGGCTATTGCCATTTCAAGGAGCTGAAGACCGGAGACATTATTGTGTTTGAGCACGATCACAAGCTTCTGGTCAAGCGCATAGCCGCCTGCGGCGGCGACATTGTCATCATAAACGATAAAAGCTGTGCAGTCCCGGAAGACAGCTTCTTTGTACTGGGAGACAATGCGGACAATTCTCTGGACTCACGCTACTGGTCTGACCCGTTTGTCCCGCTGAAAGATGTCATTGCCCGCGTCTTTGCATAGTTCACGCCCGTCGGCTGCTTTGAAAAAGATAAGCAGTCGGCGGGCATTTTTGTGCTTTTTAACTTATATTCGTTATCTATACTTACTCAAAAATAATCTCTGACATCATGTGACAATAATTGCGTCCCTTTCTGCACCGACGGAGACATAGCGGATCGGGCAGCCCACGGCGGATTCTACGAAGGCAATATAGTTCCGTGCTGCCTGAGGCAGATCTTCAAGATGGCGGCAGGTTCTGATATCACAGTGAAAACCAGGCAGATACTCATAGATCGGTTTCGCTGCATTCAGATCATCTATCACCGTGGGAAAGTCCTCAACGCGCTCGCCTCTCACATCGTAGGCAACGCAGACCGGGATTTTTTCCATATAGGACAGCACGTCCAGCTTCGTCAGTGCAAGAGCGGTGCATCCCTGCATCCTGG
>Ga0310691_10005834_pt1 | contig 13301 bp, 10 predicted proteins | sample 176DNAGHGlowgp2_FD_203887 | JGI IMG/M metagenome (GOLD analysis project Ga0310691, IMG submission 203887) | Sheep rumen microbial communities from Palmerston North, Manawatu-Wanganui, New Zealand - 1766 DNA GHGlow gp2 (v2) (version 2) | ecosystem: Host-associated > Mammals > Digestive system >... | reverse complement strand
CGTAGAGGCGCTGCCTGGTCATGAACAGGCTGCGTTTCTGAGCCTTCAGCGACGGAGAATTACGCAGCGTGCCATCCAGAACCTGGTCAAAAAATATGCCGCCTACGCGGCACCTCTCAAACCAAAGCTCAGTCCCCACAAGCTTCGCAGCACCTATGCGACGAATCTGTATCAGGAAACAGGAGATATCTACCTGGTTGCGGATGTGCTGGGTCATTCCTCCGTGGATACGACGAGAAAGCATTATGCGGACATGACGGATGCCAGAAGAAGGATGGCTGCGGAACATGTTCATCTCCCGGGAGATCCGGCTTTTCAGTCAGAAAAGAGGAAGGATTCATCGGAATCCTGAGGCTTTTGTTCGGAGTCACCGGTACTTCCCCACCGGATTTCATCAATGAGAACGCCTCTGTAATCCGCCTCAGCGGATAAACACTGCATACAGTTATCGCAGATTTTATCCGGATTCAGATCACAGCGGTCGCATTCACCGCACCCGATACAGGTACGGTCGTACAAAACACATGGCCGATTCATGAGATAATCGCCTCCCTCTTTTCATTATATGCCCGGTAGAAAGGATGGTCAAGCCAGCTTGCCCGGAACGATCATGCTACGCCCCTTTACCGAAGAGGAATATCATGCGTTTTATCGCGGATATGTCTCGGACGGGATGCTCCGTCAGGGCCCCTATACCTATGACCGCGAGCAGGTTTCCAGATCTTATCGGTACGAATATGGCGGTTTTCGTCCGGATACCGTGAATTATGGCATCCTGGAGGATGGAAGGCCGGTTGGCGCTTTTCAGCTGAAGCGCATCAACCACGAACGCCACAGTTGTGAATTTGGGATCCTTTTGCAGAATGTTGAGGCAAAGAATCGCGGCATCGGAACGGAGGCCCTTCGGATTGGCCTGAAAATGGCCCGGGACGAATACCGGATTCGGACGATCCGGGGAGATACGATGAGCGTGAATCTTGCCATGATAGCGCTGTTCAGAAAATGTGGGTTTCACTTGCTTGAAGTGGTATCCTCATGCTACACTCTTCCGGATGGGCAGATTGCGGACTGCCTGATTTTTGAAAAAACCTACGATCAGACGGAATGGAGAGAATAATCATGTCAGCCAAGGTGATCCTGTTTCCCGGAAAAGAAAAGAGAGTCTTCGGGCGTCATCCGTGGATTTTTCGGAGTGATATTGAAAAAACAACCGGTTCCTGCGAACCGGGAGATATAGTCAGCGTTTATGCGGCCAATCATCGCTTTCTGGGCAGGGGCTTTTATAATCCCCAGAGTCAGATTGCGGTTCGAATGATGACTTATGAGGATGAGGAGGTTGACCGGGATTTCATTGCGCGCAGAATCCGGGAAGCCATTGCGTACCGGAAAACCTTTGCCGACCTGAAAAGCTGCCGACTGATCTTTGCAGAGAGCGATCGCCTGCCTGCGTTGATTGTGGATGCTTTTGATGATATTCTGGTGCTGCAGTGCCTGGCTCTGGGCATGGAACGCTTCAAGAGCATGGTGGTTGAGATACTGGTAGAGGAGCTGCAGCCTCGGGGCATCTGGGAAAGAGATGATGTTCCGGTACGCAGGCTGGAGGGCCTGGACATGATAACGGGGCTGCTTTACGGTGAGGTGCCGGATCGATTCATCTTTCGGGAAAACGGAATTCAGTTCTATGTGGATGTCAAGGAAGGACAGAAAACGGGCTTTTTCCTGGATCAGAAGGAAAACCGCGCAGCCATTGCCCCCTTTGTCAGGGATAAGGAGGTGCTCGACTGCTTTTCCCATACAGGTTCATTTGCGCTGCACGCAGGCCATTACGGTGCCGCTTCCGTGACAGGCGTGGATATCAGCGATTACGCATGCGTTTTTGCAACAGAAAATGCCAGGCTGAACGGTCTGGATGATCGCGTGCACTTCGAAGAGGCTAACGCCTTTGACTATCTTTCAGAAAAGAGCCGGGCACACCGTCAGTTTGACGTGATCATTCTGGATCCGCCTGCGTTTACAAAATCCAGGGCAACCATTGACAGCGCAGTCCGGGGATACAAGGAAATTAACCTGCGGGCGATGAAGATGCTCCCACCGGGCGGCATCCTGGTTACCTGCTCCTGCAGTCAGCATATGACTCCCGGGCTGTTCCAGAAGATGATCAGTGATGCTGCCAGAGACGCGAAGGTGCTGCTTCGTCAGATTGAGTTCCGTACGCAGGGAAAGGATCATCCCATTCTGCCCAGTGCGCCTGAAACGCACTATCTGAAATGCGGGCTGTATCAGATTCTGGGCTGAATGCAAAGCAGCTTCTGATCGTTTTCAGGCTTTGATCTCAATTCTTTTTTATCTCATATCCAAGGTTTCGGAGATCGGAAACGTTATTCCGCCAGTCGTTGCGCACCTTCACCCAGAGCTTTAGATTGACGTGAACATGGAGCAGGGCTTCAATATCCTGCCTTGCTTCCGAACCGATTGTGCGGAGCATCTCACCCTGATGGCCGATGATGATCCCCTTGTGTGCTGCCCGTTCACAGTAAATGGTGGCATGAATTTCCATGAGATCATCCCGGATATTCTGAATGCTCATCATTTCCACACCGATGCCATGGGGCACCTCATCCCGGAGATGGCGAAGGGCTTTTTCCCGGATGAGCTCTGCACAAAGAAGCCGCTCAGGCTGATCCGTCATCATATCCTCCGGAAAATACTTTGGACCCAACGGCAGGTGCTGCCGAAGGCAATCGGTCAGCTGTGCAAGGCCATCCCCGGTTTTTGCGCTGATGGGAATGATCTCATCATACCGGGCGGATTCAAAGGACGCCATGATAGATAATATCTGTTCCGGATGAATGAGATCCAGTTTATTCAGGACAAGAATCCTTGGGCATCTGGCACTGCTCATCTCCTCCACCAGATTGCGGTCTTTATCCGTGATATGGGACGCGTCCAGCAACACCATGAGGCAGTCCATGCCCTCCATGGCGTCATGCACGGAGTGCATCATATAATCGCCAAGCCTGGTCTTCGGGTCATGAATGCCGGGCGTATCCAGAAAAACCATCTGATCCTGCTCGTGGGTGACGACACCCATGATCCGGTTACGGGTTGTCTGCGGTTTGCTGGAGACGATGGCTATTTTTTCCCCGATGAGGGCATTCATCAGAGAGGATTTGCCAACGTTGGGCCGGCCAACGATGGTGATAAATCCGGAACGAAAATCACTGCGCGTTTCTTTCATATTCATCCGATACTCCTTAACCCAGTACGTCTGAAGGGCCAAAGCTGCCTGGCAGCAGCTCCCTCAGGTTTTTTTCCAGAACCGTCCCCTTCTGGTCTACTGCGATGACGCGAAGATCCGGCGCAAATTCGTTAAGAACCTGCCGGCAGATGCCGCAGGGCCAGGCAATGGTATTCGCAGCAATGGCGATCGTATCGAAGCGGAGCGCGCCCTCGCTGACGGCTTTAAAGACCGCGGTCCGTTCGGCGCAGTTGGTTGCGCCGAAGGACGCATTTTCGACATTGCAGCCCTGAAAAATACGTCCATCGACAGATAGCAGGGCGGCTCCGACCGGAAAATGAGAATAAGGGGAATAGCTTCGCTGCATGGCTTCCCGGGCAAGCTGAATCAGCGTTTCATCGGAGACCGGAGATGGGTTGGATGCATCTCTGGAGATTCCGACGGATGAAAGGATTTTTTCTTCTGTTTCGCGCATGACTTTGCGTTCCTCCTCTTCGATGTGGTCATACCCCATCAGATGGCAGATGCCGTGAACAAGCAGATAGGCCGCCTCCCGATCCACAGAATGACCGTATTCCTGAGCCTGGGCGATCACATGGGGAACGGAGATGATAATGTCTCCGAGAAACACCGCATTGCTTGCGTCATCATATTCACGCTGCAGCAGGGGAAGACTTTCGCGGGCGGTTTTCCCTGATCTGTATGATACAGTGGGAAATGACAGCACATCTGTCGATCTGGCAATCCCGCGATGGGACTGGTTCAGCGCTTCGATGGAATCATCATCGCATAGCCTGACCGAGATGGCGCATGGAAAAGGGATTCCCTCTACGTCTGTGCTGCGATCCGCTGCAAGCTGAAGCAATGAAAGCATGTCGGCAGTATCAGCAGTTATATTCGAATCCAGCGTCCAGTCAATGAGCATTTGTGTTTTCCTCCTCACCCTGTGCCGGCTTCTGCTCCGGAGGCTCCTGCGCATGAACCGTGTCCGGTGTCCCTGAGGAAACGGTATGCAGAACGGTGGGATATTCGATCCGCTCATGGAAAACACCGCGGAGAATGGTTGAGAAGGCCTCACAGATCTGATCGATATCCCGGAGCGTCAGCGGAGAATCACTGAGCTGACCATCCTCCAGCTTTCCGCGGACCAGGCGCTCAATAAACTGATCGATGGCCCTGGGTGTCGGATCTTTCATGGAACGAACCGCAGCTTCAATGGTGTCAGCAAGCATAACGATGGCAGCTTCACGGGTCTTGGGCCGGGGCCCATCGTATCGGAATTCACGAATGTCGACAGGACTGCCGTTGGACATCTGCAGGGCCTTATGATAGAAGAACATAACGGCGGTATCTCCATGATGCTGCTGGATGATGCTCTGGATTTCGAGCGGAAGGTGCATCTTCTGTGCGAGGAGAACGCCGTCCTTCACATGGCTTGTCAGAATGGCCGCTGAAATATAGGGGTCTGTTCTCTCGTGCGGATTATCCCCCATCTGGTTTTCTTTAAAGTAGGTAGGCCGCTTGAGCTTCCCAATGTCATGATAATATGCGCCGGCTCTGGCCAGATAGGAATTTGCACCAATTCGTGCAGCGGCGGATTCCGCCAGGTTCGCAACGATGATGGAATGGTGGTAGGTTCCGGGAGCCTCAATCATCATGCGACGCATGATTTCCTGATTGGGGTTGGTCAGATCCAGCAGCTTGGTGGGTGTCGGAAGCCTGAACAATGTTTCAAATACGGGCTGCATCGCAAAGGCCAGAATGCCGCTGGTGAGATTGCCTGCAATGCTCCACGCGCTGATCTGGAGCAGGTTAATGGTATCGGAAGAGGAAATATACTTGATGGAAAGAAGACATATTTCACAGAACAGCGCAGAAATCACGCCTGCGAGCAGTGAACGAATCCTCTGAGGATGTCCCCTCAGGAACCAGAGAGCAGCTATATTGCCTGTCAGTGTCATCAGCAGCAGGAGAACAACGTCGTAGATGCTGTAATCCGCACCGACAGCTGCGATGCCGGAGAAAAGGATTGCCAGCGGAACCGTCACGCAGAGGCCGGCTCGCTCATGAATCAGCATCGCCAGCAGAATGGCGGCAAAAGCGACGGGTGTGATATAGAGGCTTGGGAGAGATCTGGACAGTTCTCCCAGGAGAACACTGAGGACAAGAACAATGACCGTAACGACCGTACGCTTCAGATCTGAAAGCACATCCGGCGCAAGCATCTGAAGCAGCAGAAGAAATGAAACGAAGGCAAGAACGACCAACAGCAACGAACCGCCGTAAATGGAATAATCATAGCTGTTGTCATTCAGCAGACCGAGGGAAGAAAGCATGGAAAGCTGGCTGCGCGTGATCCGGTCTCCCTCTCTGACGATGTTCTGTCCCTGCAGAAACAGGGTGGGTTCAACCGTATCCCGTGCCTTCTGCCGGGCTGCATCTGTGGATTCCTGATCGATGATCATATTGGGCTTGATGCAGGTTCGAAGAAGCGTGGGAATGATGTTCTGCGTGAGGGACACATCAAGACGATATCCGACGATCTGCAGGATGGTCTGAATGGACTGAGACACCTGCCCCTCTCTGATGGTCGTATTCAGAGAGTTTTCTGTAGCAGTGGTGACGGTACTGACCATTTCATCAAACAGTGGGGTGTCGATGCGAAGCAGGGTGGCAATCTGATAGCGGGTATAGCTGATCTGATGGAGAAGATCCAGCGCGTAAGCGATTTCTTCGTCTGTGAAGGAGTCGGGGACCTCGCTGTCCGTATTGCGAAGGGTCAGACCGTACTGCTGTACGGTTCGAAGCTCCTGAAAAGCACTGTCCAGAGAGGCAAGAACTTCCTCCTTGACCCCCTCCTGAAAGTGATAAATCGGTTCCACAGCCGCCGCGGCAGCATTTTTCCGATCCTCAGTGGTCACTTCGTCGACAACATCCTTGGGTGCGTTTATGGTCTCATGAGAGATGGAACCTACGGAAAAGTCATATTTTTTCGGCGTGCAGGCGCTGACAAAGAAAAGAGAGAGCAGCAAAAAAGCGACAAAATAGACCAGCGTGCAAAAGAACGCAGAGGAATGAAACCAGGATTTGAGCCGATGGTGTAGCGGCGCCTTTTTTCTGGAAGGGTTCTTTTTTTGCTTGGCTTGACTCATGGATTAACCTCCTCCCGGATGATGGTGTTCCGGAATGGTTCCGTTAAGGCTGCGTTTCATCGGACCGGCCTGGGGCATGCGTTCCCTCGTAGGCTTCTACAATTCGCTGTACGAGTTCATGCCTGACGATATCCTTTTCGGTCAGGTGCACAATGCCGATGCCGGGGATATCCCGAAGAATTCGTACGGCCTCTGCCAGTCCGGACTGCCTGCCGGCAGGAAGATCCGTCTGCGTGATGTCACCGGTGACAACAATTCTGGAATGAAAGCCCATTCGCGTCAGAAACATTTTCATTTGCTCACGGGTCGTATTCTGTGCTTCATCCAGAATGATAAAGGCATCTGAAAGGGTTCTGCCCCGCATATAGGCCAGCGGAGCGACTTCCACGATTCCCCTCTCCATCATTTTTGTGTAGGAATCCGGCCCCATGAAATCATACATGGCGTCATACAGCGGACGGAGATAAGGATCAACCTTCTGCGCAAGATCACCTGGCAGGAAGCCCAGTTTTTCACCGGCTTCCACCGCAGGCCTGGTCAGGATGATGCGCTGCACCTCCTTGTTTTTCAGGGCAACGACAGCAAGAGCCATAGCCAGATAGGTCTTGCCGGTTCCGGCAGGACCTATGGCAAACGTAAGCTCATGGCTCCGGATGGTCTGCACGTACTGCTGCTGCCCGAAGGTTTTACAGGCGATTTTTTTGCCGCGGTGCGTTACGGCGATGACATCCTTCAGGCTTTCCAGAACCTGGTCAGCCTTCCCTTCCCGAATCATGGACAGAACATAGCGAATCTTCGCGCGATCCACGGGTTCTCCCTGGTCAATCAGACGGAGCAAAATGGTGATGGCGTCCCAGGCCAGCAGGGCATCCTCATCCTCCCCGGAAATGTTCAGCTGATTCTCGCGCAAACGAATGGAAACGGAGCACTCCTGCTCAATAGATTGAATGTTCCGGTCGTTGAGTCCGAAGAGAGAAATATACTGATCTAAGGTATCGAAAGGCAGAATATGCGCATGATCACTGGTTGACAAAATCCGGAACTTCCTTTCATCATGAAAATCAGATCATAAAACAATGATACGACTTTTGCCTTTTTTGTCAAGAAAACGATCCGGCAGGAGCGTTCAGAGAGGCAGGATGTACGAGAAAAAAACAGGTTTTTCTGTTTTCCGAAAAGAAAAACGTTTGACAGAAGCAGGAAACTGTGTTAGCATCCGAGTAATTTCATATGAAAGACGATGATGGAAGGAATTCCTCCTGGTTGAGCTTCAGAGAGCTGCCGGTTGGTGCGAGGCAGTGCGGCACCTGAGGGTTACTGCTTCCTGAGTTGGTTCTGTGAAAAGAATCTGAGTAATGGAATCCGGTCGCCCCGTAATCGGCTGAGAGCTTGTTTTGAGCTCAATAAAGTGACCCTTCGTATGGAGGGTAATCCGGGTGGTACCGCGAAAGATCTTCGTCCCTGAAGTTTTTCGGGGTTATTTTTTTGTAAGGAGGGTATTCCCAATGGTCCAGATTCGACTGTCAGACTGTACACTCAAGCATGATGAGAAAAATCTGCCTCTGAGTTTTCGGGAAAAGATAGAGCTTTGTAAGCTGATTGACCGGCTGGAAATCGATCAGATTGAGCTGCAGATGATCCGTAAGCCTAAGGCCGATCATCTCCTGATCAAGTCCATTGCTTCGGCGGTTCAGCATGCGGCCGTTGCGGTTCCTGTTCCCCTCTCGCCGGAGGAGGTGGAGAAGACCTGGAACGCCGTACGTGAAGCCAAAAAGCCGGTGCTGCAGGTGGAGGTTCCGACCAGCTCCGTACAGATGGAGTATCTGCTTCACCTCAAGCCGGCAGCCTTGAAGGCGAGAATGGAAGCAACCATTCAGGCCTGCAGGCAGCTGACGGATCGGGTTGAGATGATTGCGCAGGATGCGACAAGAGCGGATCCGGCGTTTCTGCGGGAGATGATTACTGCGGCTCTTCAGTCCGGGGCGACATCCATCACGGTATGTGATTCAGCCAGCTCCATGCTGCCGGAAAATATTGCTTCCTTCATTTCCGGGCTGATTCGGGATATTCCCGCGCTGAAGGAGAAAGCTCTTGGATTTTCAGGTTCCAATCAGCTTCACCTGGCGGATGCCTGCGCCGTCTCTGCGATTGAATCCGGCGCAGTGGAAATCAAGACGGAAGCATTCCGGAGAGAAGGTATTTCCCTGCTGCATCTTTCCAGAATTCTGCAGACAAAAGGGTCAGAATTCGGAGTCTTTGCGCAGATGAATCATCAGCAGGCAGGACGCATCACTTCTCAGATAGAGCAGCTCTGCAAAATGGTGGGCAGCAGAGTTTCGGATGGCAGGGATGCCGAAACGCATGAACCGATGCTCAGTGCTCACGATTCGAGGGAAGCCGTCCTGAAGTCTGCGCAGAACCTCGGATACGATCTTTCGGAGGAAGATGCGGAGAAGGTCTGGAATGCTTTCTGCCAGATCGCTGAACGGAAAGAGTACCTCTCTCTTCATGAGCTGGACGCCATTATTGCCACGGAAGCCATGCAGGTTCCCCAGGCATACACGGATGTGAATTATGTGATCAACACCGGCAACGCGGTCGGTGCGATGGCCCACATGAAGCTTCGATTTCACGGGCAGGAGCTGGAAGGCATTTCGACCGGGGACGGCGTCATTGACGCCGCGTTCCTGGCGATTGAAAAGGCCATCGGCAGACATTTCGAGCTGGATGATTTTCAGATTCAGGCCATTGCAGAGGGCAGGGAGGCGATGGGCGAAACGCTTGTGAAGCTGCGCAGCGATGGGAAGCTCTTCTCGGGTCGCGGTATCTCTACGGATATCGTTGGTTCCAGTGTGATGGCTTATATCAGCGCACTGAACAAAATTGTCTTTGAGGAGGAAGATTCATGAATCTCTCTTTTTCAACGCGGGGATGGGACCGCCTTTCCTGGACTGAAATCATGCGGGACGCAACAGATTACGCATTTCAGGGGATAGAGATTTACAATCTGCAGTGCTGTGAGCGAATGACAGACCGGTCAGGTCCCTTCCATCTCTATCATCAGATGGAGACAGATCGTGCCCTCCGGGAGAATCATCTCCGGATTCCCTGCCTCGATACGTCCATTGATCTTGCTGCTCCCAGGGATTCATCTCTGGAGGGACTGATCCAGATAGCAGCGAACATGCATATTCCATATCTGGCAGTCTGCGCACGGGGAACGGACGAAAAGCAGATCAGAAATCAACTGGATACCCTGCTGCCCATGGTGAAGGAGAAGGGGCTCTGTCTGCTGATTAAAACGGTCGGCATCTTTTCAGATACTGCCCTCCTCCGTGACTGGCTTGATTCCTATGCGGTGGATGAGCTTGCTGCTCTCTGGGATATGCACCATCCCTATCGTGATCACCAGGAGTCACCGGATCTGACGATTCGAAATTTAGGCGCATATGTGAAACATGTGCACCTGAGGGATTCCAATGAAGATGGAAGCTATAATCTGATTGGTGAGGGCACCCTGCCCATCAGACAGATGATTCAGGCGTTGGCCTCCATTGACTATGACGGCTTCATTTCCCTGGAATGGAAACCGGAATGGATGGATGAGCTGACAGAGCGTGAAATCATTTTTCCGCACTTTGTCAATTATATGTCACGCTTTGAGAATCCAAGGGGGAAGAAGAAAACCCTCTATTATAATCATGACGGTACGGGACGGTATGTATGGAAAAAGGACGAGCTGATTGACGAGACCTTCGGGCAGGTGCTGGATCGGATGGCGGAGGAGTTTCCGGACCAGTACGCGATAAAATATACCACGCTGGATTATACCCGCACCTATCAGGAATTCCGGGACGATGTGGAAACATTTGCGCGCGCACTCATCTCTCTTGGCGTTCGGTCCGGGACCAAGGTAGCCATCTGGGCAACGAATGTCCCTGCCTGGTATATTACCTTCTGGGCCTGCTGCAAAATCGGGGCAGTGCTGGTGACGGTGAATACTGCCTACAAGATTCATGAGGCGGACTATCTGCTCCGGCAGAGCGACACGCATACCCTGGTGATGATAGAAAGCGCCCTGGACAGCAATTATCGGGCCATCATCAACGAACTGTGCCCTGAAATTGCTTCTTCCAAGCCGGGAGAACCGCTCCACTGCAAACGCCTTCCCTTTCTGCGGAATGTGATTACGGTCGGTTTCAGCCAAAGCGGCTGTCTAACCTTTGAAGAGACCATGAAAAGGGCTGATTCCGTGCCTATGGAGACATTGAACAGGATGTTTTCTCAGGTGCGTCCGGATGATGTATGTAATATGCAGTATACATCCGGTACAACTGGCTTCCCTAAGGGCGTGATGCTGACCCATTATAATGTGGTGAACGACGGGAAATGTATCGGGGATCGGATGGGCTTGTCCACGGCTGATCGTATGATGATTCAGGTGCCCATGTTCCACTGCTTTGGCATGGTGCTGGCCATGACAGCAGCCATGACACATGGCGCTACGATCTGCCCGCTTCCCTATTTCTCCGCAAAAAACGCGCTTGCCTGTATCAATCAGGAAAGAATAACCTGCTTCCATGGTGTCCCAACGATGTTCATCGCCATGTTTAATCATGAGGATTATCGGAAAACCGACTTCTCCTATATGCGGACTGGCATCATGGCAGGCTCCGGGTGCCCGCCTGAACTGATGAAGCGCGCCGCTCAGCCGGATGAAATGAACATGCGGGGAATCGTTTCTGTTTATGGGCAGACAGAATCCTCCCCGGGCAGTACGATGTCAGCCTGGACGGATTCTCTGGAGCTCAGGACGGAGACCGTGGGGTACGCTTTCCCCCACGTGCAGTGCAAGATCATAGATCCGGAAACGAAGCAGGAGGTACCCGATGGGGTGGACGGTGAGTTCTGCTCCAGAGGATATCATATCATGAAGGGCTACTATAAAATGCCGGATGCGACCGAGGGAACCATCGATGCAGACGGATGGCTTCATTCCGGAGATCTGGCCAGGAGAAACCCGGACGGAACCTTTCTGATTACCGGCAGGCTGAAGGATATGATCATCCGGGGCGGAGAAAACATCTATCCCAAGGAGATCGAGGAATTCATCTATACGCATCCGGCTGTGGCGGACGTACAGGTGATCGGCGTGCCTGACGCAAAATACGGAGAAGCAGTCATGGCGTGTGTAATTCTGAAAGAGGGCGAAAAGCTCACGGAAAAGGAACTGTCCGACTATATCCGGGGACATATGGCACGGCATAAGGTGCCCCAGTATATCGAATTTATGGATGCTTTTCCGATGAACGCAGCGGGAAAGGTGCTGAAATACCGGATGCGCGAGGAGGCTGCGGAAAGGCTTGGGCTGAAGGGCGCGGCCGGAATCGATACTGCGGGAAATCCGGGACGCAGCCACTGAGAGGGGTTAAGCCTTTTTCAGCAGATACCGGAGTGTTGCCGGCTCATTGAGAATTCTGCCACAGCCCAGGACGACACAGTCCCGGGCATCCCTGGAAACCTGGCAGGGAATCTGAACCACCTGACGGATCGCTTCTGCCAGCCCATAAAGGTTTGCACCTCCGCCGGTCAGGATAATTCCGGCTTCAAAAATATCAGAGGCCAGTTGCGGCGGTGTACGCTCAATCACCAGCTGGATTCCCTCAATCAGTTCATTCACGCAGTCGATGAGGGCTTCATAGATTTCGTCTGATTCGATGGTCAGATTCTTGGGCAGCCCGGAAATCAGATTTCGGCCTGTGACATCCATCATCACCCTGGGGGAGCGCCTGGATGCGCCTCCCAGGGTGATTTTGATCTGTTCGGCCGTTCTTTCGCCCACAAGAAGATTATATTTCTTCCGAAGAAAGCGAACGATATGATCGTTCATGAGGTCTCCTCCGGTGGGGATCGTGGAGAGGACGTTGACGGCACCGTTATAGAGCACGGCAATGTCCGTGCAGCCTGCGCTGATGTCGATCAGCAGACAGCCGTAGCTTCCCTGAAACTGAGCTTCCGCACCCAGCGCTGCCGCTATATTCTTATCGAGCATCTGAGTGCGACGCACGCCCGCATCGAACATGGAGGAGATCAGCGCCTTTTTCTCCATTTCCTTCACGCCGTTCGGCACAGCCATGACAGCCCTCGGACGGGCAAAAGTGTGCCGACCGATGGCGCGGAGCAGAAAATCACGAAGCAGCGTGCTGGTCATTTCAAAATCAGTCATCTCTCCGTGCGCCAGCGGCCGGACCAGCTGTATATTGGCTGGCGTACGGCCGATCATCCGATATGCTTCTGTTCCCAGCGCAATGACGTTTCTGGAATCACGGTCCACAGCAGCGATGGCTGGTTCACGGAAGATGATTCCCTTCCCTTTCATGTATATGACGACATTCGAAGTGCCCAAATCAATTCCGATATCATTTACCTGAGGCATAGTCACATTCAACTCCCAATGATGCTGAAAAATCCGGCTCGTGCCCGAGAAAGAGCGCCGTTTCCTGTCTCCAAAAGGATTCGGACAGCCACTGGCATGATACCATGCTGAACCCAAATTGACAACCGGGAACGTTTTCCTGTTTGACAACTCCCGGTGAAACAAGCATAATAGAAGATGAGCTTCATTGGCCTTCTTCACCGACGGCGATTGCCCTGACCGCTTTCATCATCGGTGGTCAACGATGAGGCCGCCCCGCGGGCAACCGCGGCTTGCAGTTTTCCGATCGGAAGAGGTGAAGTACATGTCCATCCGAATCCTCTCTGTGATTCCCGGTTCTCTGGCATCGCAGGCAGGCATTCAGGCGGGATATCAGCTGGAGAAAATCAACGGGGAATCCGTACTGGATGAGATTGATTTCCAGGCGCTTTCGACTTCTTCCAGGCTTTCGCTCGAAATGTTGACGGAGAAGAGG
>Ga0310691_10005830_pt1 | contig 13303 bp, 12 predicted proteins | sample 176DNAGHGlowgp2_FD_203887 | JGI IMG/M metagenome (GOLD analysis project Ga0310691, IMG submission 203887) | Sheep rumen microbial communities from Palmerston North, Manawatu-Wanganui, New Zealand - 1766 DNA GHGlow gp2 (v2) (version 2) | ecosystem: Host-associated > Mammals > Digestive system >... | reverse complement strand
TGTATGAGAGTCCCTCTCTTACATACAAATCAATTGCTTTCTCAAAGTAAAGATCTCGTGTCTTGGTTTGATACTGAAACATTGTGACTCGTGTGTTTTGCGAGTCAACTTTTTTCAGGGAAAGACACAAGTAACGGAGCGATGATTTATGAAGGCGTTTCCCATTTGAAATGTGCGCAGATTCCGTTATCTTTGAAATGAGATAACTTAAAACTTATGCTATGACTTTCTTTCTGATTACGACCGATCATCTTGAAACCTGTCTGTGGTTCCGGGATGATGAAGACTTCAAAGTAGGGATGAACTATGTAGCGACTGTTGCTTTCACCCTCGGGATTGATGTCCTCGCCTTTATCTTGATGTCCAATCACGTCCATTTCGTCCTGGCCTGTTCCAAAGAGGAAGCGTGGCGTTTCATCACGGAATTCAAGCGTCTGTATTCCCATTATCTCAGCCGGAAATACAAGGTCCGGGAGATGTTGCGGAGGAACGGGGTGGATGTCAGGCCGCTTGTCCTCGGAGACGAATCCCTGGAGCGGGCAATTGCCTATGTACATATGAATTGTGTTGCCGCCAACGTCTGCCTCAATCCGGCGGATTACCGCTGGGGAACTGGGAATTGCTTCTTCCGGTCAACTCCGGACAAAGGAATCCGGTTTGGAGAGCTTTCCCGCAGGGCACGCCTCCGCATGTTGCACAGCAGCCAGAACCTCCCGTCCGGATGGATCCTGGGAGATGACGGATATATCCTCCCGGGATCCTATGTAAATGTCGGATTCTTAGAAAAAGTATTCCGCACTCCAAACCGGATGGGTTATTTCCTGCAGAATTCCTCCAAGGCCAGACGGCGTCCGGACTTGAAGGAAATGGAGCTGCCCTCTTTCCGGGACCAGATCATCCTTTCCGCCATTACGGACCTATGCCAATCCCTGTTTCATCAGCGTAGCATACAGAATCTGGACGAGGAGCAGTTGCCCGTCCTGATTTCCCAAATCCGGCGCCGGTTCAGCGCCGACGCCAACCAGATTGCCCGGGTGACGGGCATTCCCTATCAGGAAGTCGCCCGGATGCTTCAAGGATTCTAGATCCTCTGCTCCCGGATGATGCCGGCCCGCAGCATCCACATCTTCTCCAAGTGATCTTTGTGTCCCAAATCCCGGGACACAAGTAGCAAAAACACCGGGAAAGTGCGACTTGTGTCCCTCTAAATGGGACACAGTAACCACTCGCCAGGTCAGCGAACGCCAATGCAACTCCATGAAGGCTAGCCAGAAACGCGAGGTGATGGTAAACCGGGTTAGGCGGAGGCGGCGCGCGAGCGGCTGACCAGCGCCACGCCGCCGAAGACCAGCAGCGCGGCGAGCGCCTTCTGCCAGGTGAACGCATCCATCCCGATGGCAATGCTCACCCCGGCGGCAATCATCGGCTGCAGATAGGAATACATGCTCACCAGCGTCGGCCGGAGGCGTTTCTGCCCCAGCGGAATGAGGAAATAGGCCACGAAGGTGGCGAAGACGATCACGAACGCGATTTCCCAGCCCACCTGCGGGGTAACGGCGGTCGGATCCAGCCGCATCAGCCCGCCCCAGGAGAAGGGCAGGGAGAGCAGGAGCGCGAAAAGGAACATCCACTTCATCAACGTAACCACGCCGTGGCGCGAGATCAGCGGCCGGAAAGCGCCGAGATAGCCTGCGAAACTCAGGCCGTTCAGGGCCATCAGCAGCACGCCCAGCGGCCGCGTCCGGTCCGGGCCGCCCGTATCGTGTACGGAATTGAAGATCAGCAGCAGCACGCCCAGCAGGCTGACCGCGACGCCCGTTACCTTCTTGCCGGTGATCGGCTCCCCCAGGAACAGGAAGGCGAAGCACATCGTGTACACCGGGGTCAGCGAACTGAGCACCGCCGCATCGATGGACGTCGTCATCCCGATGGCGGCGAGGAAGGTCAGCTGCGGCACGAACAGGCCCAGGAAAGACGCCAGGGCGATGCGCAGGAGCTCCCGGCCGGACACCCGCTCCTTGGGCAGGAACAGCGACAGGGCCCAGAACAGCGCGGTGGCGCCGATGGCGCGCAGGGTGAACAGCACGATCGGGGACACGGCGCCGCTCTGCGCGATATCCTTGCAGAAAATGATGTTGAATCCGAAGATCGCATAGGCCCCCGCGGCGGCGAGGTGCCCGCTCCAACTATTTGCGCGGCTGTTCATCGGCGACGGAATGGCCCCGCTTCTTCCAGCGCTCGAGGGCCAGCTGCTGCATGTCGCGGACGGTATCGTTCTCGTCCACGATCTCGCTGCCCAGCAGGGTCTCGATCACGTCTTCCAGCGTAATGATGCCCTGGAAGCTGCCATACTCGTTGATGATGATGGCGATCTGCTCGTCCTTGCTGAGCATCTCGTCCCAGATCACGTCCAGGGTGGTGTCCTCGTCGAAGGTGGCCACGTCGCGCCGGATCTCGCCGAGGGTGAGGTCGAACTTGTCCTCGGCCATCAGCTGGAGCGCCTCCATCCGCAGGATGTAGCCGGTGATGTACTCGTCGTTGTCGGCGTACACCGGGATGCGGCTGTGGTGGCGGTAGCGCTTGTTCTTATAGAATGACTTGAGCGTCATGGACTCGGGGGCGATCTCGCAGACCACCCGCGGGGTCATTACGTCGAAGGCCTTCACCTCGTCCATCGAGATGAGGTTCTGGATGATCGTGTTCTCGTCCTCCTCCAGGTCGCCCTCCTCCTCTGCGACGTTCGCCATCGCGCTCACTTCGTCGCGCGAGACGGCGGGCTCCTCCGCATCCTCCGGCGTGATCAGGCCGGAGAGCAGCTCGATGAGCAGCACCAGCGGATACATCAGGAAGATCAGGCCACGGATCATCACCGTGGCGAAGCCCATCAGGGACTTCCATCGCGTGGTGCCCAGGGTCTTCGGGATGATTTCCGAGAAAATGAGGATGAGGATCGTCATCACGGCGCTGACCAGGCCGAACCACTGGGAACCGAACAGGCGGGTGGCCTGGCTGCCCACGCCCGCCGCGCCGATCGTGTTCGCGATCGTATTGAGCGACAGGATGGCGGCGATCGCCCGGGAAGGGTCCTGCTTGTACTCCTTGAAACGGGCGGCGGGCTTGTAGCCTTCCTCCTCCCGCATCGTGATGTAGGAAATCGGGGTGGACATCAGCGTCGCCTCCAGGATGGAACAGAGGAACGAGACGGCCATCGCACCGAGCAGGAAGAGCAGCAGGAGCGCCATACGGGTTTTCTAGAAGGGGAAGATCTTGGTCAGCCACAAATATCCGAGGACAAAACCCACGGCACCGATGATGATGCCGACCCGGGCCATATCCTTGGTCTCGACCAGGCCGGTGGACGCGGCAATGGCGTTCGGCGGCGTGGAGATCGGGAAGAGCATGGCGATGGAGGCGCACACGGCGATGAAGGAGATCATCGCCTGGGTGCCGCCCAGGGCCAGGAACTGCGCGTTGTTGGCGGCAGCGGGATCCGCCATGCCCTCGGCCACCACGATCAGGATCGGGATCAGCAGGGCGGCCGTTGCGGAGTTGGAGATGAAGTTCGACAGGAAGTAGCACACGAGGCCGGCAACGATGAGCACGAACACGACGGACATCGAGCCGAACGGGATGGCGCTGATAAGCACCTTGGCAAGGCCGGTGCCCTGCAGGCAGGTGCCGAGGGCGAACCCGCCGGCGACCAGCCAGAGCACGCTCCAGTTGATTTCCTTGATGTCCTCGCGGGTGAAGATGCCGGTGGCGGTGAGCACGCCGAGCGGGATGAGCGCCACGACGTTGGAGTTGATCCCGGTCCACTGCTCCGAGGCCCACAGCAGGATGGTGCCGATGAATGTGACCCACACCACGGTGGTCTTCCAGTCCTTTTCACGCTTGTTCTCGGGAATCTCCAGCTTGATCTCCCGGGACTTGAACGGGAAGAACAGCTGCAGGAGCACCCACGCGATGAGGAGCATGATGACCACGAAGGGGATCATGCGTATGGCCCATTCGCCGAAGGTGACTTCGCAGCCGGCCTCGGCGAGGAACTTCACGGCGGTGGCGTTCGGCGGGGTGCCGATCGGGGTGCCGATGCCGCCGAGGTTGGCGGCCACCGGGATGGACAGCGCCAGGCCGATCCGGCCCTTGTCGTCCTTGGGCAGGACGGCGAGCACCGGGGCCAGGAAGGCCAGCATCATCGCGGCGGTGGCGGTATTGGACATAAACATCGAGAAGATGGCGATCACGAGCAGGAAGCCGAGCAGGACCATCTTGGGATTGGTGCCGAAGGGTTTGAGCAGGAAACGCGCCAGGGTGACGTCCAGGCCGTATTTCTCCGCCATGATGGCGAGCACGAAACCGCCGAGGAACAGCATCACGACCGGGTCGGCGAAGGAAGCCATCAGGCTCTTGTAGTCCACGAGCTGGCCGAATTCGGGCTTGCAGAAGAAGCCGATGCCCTTGTTCGATACGGTCAGCAGGGCGATCACGATCACCAGGATGGAGGTGGTCCAGTTGGGAATGATTTCGAAAATCCACATCAGCGCGGCGAAGACGAACAGGGCGATGACGCGCTGCTGGACGACGGTCAGGTCGGCGATTCCGAATGCGCTGAGCGGGAGGGCCCACAAAAGAATCGTGACCACCAGCACGATGGGCAGGAGGACACAATACTTGACAGAAAACTTGCTGTTGGACATAAAAACTAGGTAATACTCCGTCTATAAAAAGCGGCGCAAATTTAGGCAATAATATAGAATAAAACAAAGAAAGGCACAGATGAAAAATAATGGTTAAATTTGCATCATGAACAACCCGCTGCTGACCCCTTCCCCCCTGCCCTTCGGCGCCCCGCGCTTCGATGCAATCCGTGCTGAGCACTGGCTGCCCGCCTTCCGGGCGGCCATCGCGGCCGGCAAGGCGGAAGTGGACCGGATCGCCGGCAATCCGGAGCCGCCGACTTTCCGGAACACCGTCGAGGCGCTCGAGTTCGCCGGGGACGCCCTGGAAACGGTCAGCGGCCTGTTCTTCAACCTATTGGAAGCCGAAAGCGACGACCGGATGCAGCAGACCGCCGAGAAGGTCTCTCCCCTGCTGACTGGATACGAACTCTATATCTCCCTGAACGCCAAGCTGTTCGCACGCATCAAGGCCGTCTACGACGCCCGTGCCTCGCTGGACCTGGCCGCCGACCAGCGCAAACTGCTGGAAGACAGCTACAAGGACTTCGTGCGCAGCGGCGCCCTGCTGTCCGAGGCGGACAAGAAGGCCTACGGCGAACTCGAGGAAGAGCTCTCGCTGCTCGAACTCAAGTTCGGCAAGAACGTGCTCGACGCCACGAACGCCTTCACCCTGCACCTGACGGACGCGGCGGACCTGGAAGGGCTGCCGCAGTACGTCCGCGACGCGGCGGCTCAGACCGCCCGCGAAAAGGGGCTGGACGGCTGGGTCATCGACCTCACGCACCCCAGCTACGTCCCCTTCCTGCAGTTCAGCGCCCGCGCCGACCTGCGCGAACGGCTCTGGCGCGCCTACAACGCCCGCGCCTTCGGGGGCCCCTCCGACAACCGGCGGATCTGCCTGAAGATCAGCGACCTGCGCCGCCGTATCGCACAGCTGCTCGGCTATTCCGACTGGGCCGCATACGCCCTGGAAGAGCGGATGGCGAAAGACGTCCCCGCCGTGCGCCGCCTGCTGGACACCTTGATGCTGCCGTCCCTGCCCGCCGCCCGGCGGGAGGTCGCGCAGCTGCTCGCTTACGCCCGGAAGCACGGCTACCGGGAAGCGCAGATGCAGCCCTGGGACTTCAGCTACTGGTCCGAGCGCTACCGCGCGGAGCATTTCGCGCTCAGCGAGGAGGAACTGAAGCCGTATTTCCGCCTGGAAGACTGCATCGCGGCCGTCTTCGGCCTGGCCACACGCCTGTACCGCGTGCGTTTCGTTCCGCGGACGGACCTCCCCGTCTACCACCCCGACGTGAAGGTCTATGACGTGCAGGATGCACACGGGCGTCACCTGGCGCTGCTCTACGCGGATTTCTTCCCGCGGTCCGGCAAGCGCGGCGGCGCCTGGATGACCAATTTCCGGGAGCTCTCCGCCCCGGGCGGGCTGGAACGGCGGCCGCTGGTGAGCATCGTCACCAACTTCAGCAAGCCCGCCCCCGACGCCCCCTCGCTGCTCACGCACGACGAACTGACCACCTTCCTGCACGAATTCGGCCACGCCCTGCACGGAATGCTCGCCGAGGGGCGCTACCCCTCGATGACGGGCACCAACGTGGCCCGCGACTTTGTCGAACTCCCCTCCCAGCTGATGGAAAACTGGGCGTTCGAGCCGGAGTTCCTGCGCCCGTTCGCCCGGCACTGGAAGACCGGCGAGCCCATGCCGGAAACGCTCCTGAAGCGGCTCGTCGCCGCGCGGAACTTCCAGGCTGCCTACTTCCAGGTGCGCCAGCTGCGCTTCGGCCTGCTGGACCTGGCGTGGCACACCCTGCGCTCGGCGCCCCTCTGCGACGCCGCCGAACTGGAACGGGAAGCGCTGGCCGGCTGCGCCACCCTGCCCGACATCCCGGGCAGCTGCATCTCCACCGCCTTCAGCCACATCTTCTCCGGCGGCTATTCCGCCGGCTACTATTCCTACAAGTGGGCGGAAGTGCTCGAAGCCGACGCCTTCGCCCGTTTCCGCGAGGAAGGCATCTTCAACGCCCGGACCGCCGCCTCCTTCCGGGAGAACATCCTGTCGAAGGGCGGCAGCGAGGACGAAGCCGTCCTGTACCGCCGCTTCCGCGGGCACGACCCCGACCCCAAGGAACTGCTCAGAAAACTAGAAATCATATAGATATGAAACCGATCATCAACCACTTCACCGACAACGACCTCTACACCTTCACCTGCCAGTACTACATCCTGGAGACCTACCCCCGCGCAGAGGTCGAGTACACCTTCTTCGACCGCAACCACCAGATATACCCCAAGGGATTCGACGCCCTGCTGCGCGAGCAGCTCGACCATATGGCCGAGGTGCGCATCACCGACGAGGAGGTCGAATACATGAAGACCCGCTGCGTCTTCCTCCCCCTGTGGTATTTCACCTACCTGCGCGGTTACCGCTTCCGCCCGGGCGAGGTCAGCATCCGCCAGGACGAGGAAGGGCACCTGGACATCCGCGTCCGCGGAAAGTGGTTCTCCGCCATCATGTGGGAGATGCCCATCCTGTCCTGCATCTCCGAGCTGATGCACGGGTTGCGCGGCGACTTCGAGCGCTACGACGCCGCCCACGAGGAGGCGAAGGCGCGCGCGAAGACCGAGCGCATCTTCGGCAGCGGCCTGGTGCTCGGCGACATGGGCACGCGGCGCCGCTTCAGCTTCGACCACCACGACATGGTGGTGCGCGTGATGAAGGAGGTTTACGACTCCCGCAGCGACTGGCCCGGCAAATTCACCGGCACCTCCAACGTCTGGCTGGCGATGAAATACGACTGCGTGCCCCTCGGCACGATGTCCCACCAGCTCATCTCCTTCGAGGAGAACGTCAGCGGCGTGTTCGAATGCAACTTCAACGTAATGAAGAAGTTCAGCGACGTCTACGACGGCGACAACGGGATCTACCTGTACGACTGCTTCGGCGACGAGGTCTTCTTCTCCAACCTGTCCAAGCGGATGGCGATGATGTACAAGGGCCTGCGCGTGGACAGCGGCGACGAGTTCGAGCAGACGGAAAAGATCATCGCGAAATACAAGTCCCTGGGCATCGACCCGGCCACCAAGCAGGTCTGCTTCAGCAACGGCCTGGACATCGACAAGGCCATCAGGATCCACGAGTACGTGGCCGGCCGCGTACAGGACTCCTACGGCGTGGGCACCCACCTGACCTGCGACGTCACGGGCGCCGACCCGATGAACATCGTGGTGAAGCTCACCCGCGGCCGCATCACCGAACTGCGCGAGTGGCACGACTGCGTGAAGCTGTCCTGCAACCTGTCCAAGACGCTCGGCAACCCCGAGAAATGCGCTTATCTGGCCAGCCTGCTCCGGGCTTCCGGGGAGTAGTCCCGGAGGCGTTCCGGGAAACGTTTGGAATCTAAGTTTTTTTTCCTATCTTTGCAGCCCCGTTTTTTCGGGGCTATTATTTTATTATCAAACATTAACGAAATGATCAAACAGTACGAAACCGTTTTCATTGCAACTCCCGTTTTGTCTGACACCCAGATGAAGGAAGCGGTTGCCAAGTACACGCAGCTGATCACCGCCAACGGCGGAGAAATCGTGTACGAAGAGGACTGGGGTCTGAAGCAGCTCGCCTACCCCATCCAGCACAAGACGTCAGGATTCTATTACCTGATCGAATTCAAGGCTGACCCGTCTTTCGTGGCCACCCTCGAGACCCAGTATCACCGTGACGAGCGCATCCTGCGCTTCATCACCGTCGCCCTCGACAAGAACGCCGTCGCCTACGCCGAGCACCGCCGCCAGACCCGCGCCGCCAAGGCCGCTGCCGCCGCCGCTCCGAAGGAAGAGGCCGCCCCCGTGGCCGAAGTCGAAGCCGAAACCGTTGAAACCGAAGAATAATCAGGAGGAATCATTATGGCTAACAACAACGAAATCCGTTATCTGAACCCTCCTACCGTAGAGGTTCGCAAGAAGAAATACTGCCGCTTCAAGAAAGCCGGCATCAAGTATGTCGATTACAAGGACCCCGAGTTCCTGAAGAAGTTCCTCAACGAGCAGGGCAAGATCCTTCCCCGCCGCATCACCGGTACTTCCCTGAAGTTCCAGCGCAAGGTCGCGCAGGCCATCAAGCGTGCGCGCTCCATCGCCCTTCTCCCGTATGTCACCGACCTCCTCAAATAATTGAAGCGTTATGAAGATCATTCTCAAGAAAGAAGTTGCCAATCTCGGCGAGGCCGGAGATGTGGTAGAAGTCAAGGCCGGTTACGCGCTCAATTATCTCGTCCCCCAGGGATTCGCCGTCGTCGGCACGCCCTCCGCGCTCAAGCAGCACGCCGAGACGCTCCGTCAGCGCGCCCATAAGGAGGCCAAGCTCGTCGCCGACGCGCAGGCCCTCGCCGCCAGGATCGAGGCCGCCCAGGTGAAGCTCACCGCCAAGGTCGGCGAGAGCGGCAAGCTCTACGGCGCCGTGACCGCCGCCCAGGTGGCCGACGCGCTCACCGCCGCCGGTATCGAGACCGACAAGAAGAACGTCACCGTTCCCGAAATCAAGGAGACCGGTGAGTTCGAGGGCAAGGTGAAGTGCTACAAGGGCGTCTTCGCCGCCGTCAAGATCCTCGTCGAGGCCGAAGCCGCCGCCGAGTAATCCGACCGGAAAACCCTTACCGAATAATATTTATCGAAACAGGCAGGCCCCCGCGACCTGCCTGTTTTTTGTTTGTCCGCCATTTTTCCTATCTTTGTGCTTACGACTGAAACGTAAACTTTCACAGATATGTTCAAAGGACAACCCAAAGGCTTGTACGCCCTGGCCCTCGCCAACACCGGCGAGCGCTTCGGCTACTACACCATGCTGGCCATCTTCCTCCTGTTCCTGCAGGCGAAGTTCGGCTTCACCGCCGCCGCGGCCGGCCAGTTCTATGCCATCTTCCTGGCCGCCGTGTACTTCATGCCGGTCCTGGGCGGCTGGCTCGCCGACAAGATCGGCTTCGGCAAATGCGTCGTCACCGGCGTGTCGGTAATGTTCCTGGGATACCTCCTGCTGGCCATTCCGACGGACGCCTTCCAGGGGCGCGGACTCGCCCTCACGATGATGATCGGCGCCCTGCTGCTCATCGCCGTGGGAACCGGCCTGTTCAAGGGCAACCTCCAGGTAATGACCGGCAACCTGTACGACGATCCCAAGTATTCCGCCAAGCGCGATTCCGGCTTCAGCCTCTTCTACATGGCCATCAACGTCGGCGCCATGTTCGCTCCGACCGCCGCCACGGCACTGACCAACCGGCACCTGGCCGCTTCCGGGCTCATCTACAAGGCCGACATCCCCGCGCTCGCGCACCAGTGCCTGAACGGCACGCTGCAGGATCCGTCCGTGCTCCAGGAGCTCCAGGCCGCGATGCCCGGCAGCGACGTCGCCGCCATGAGCCTGAGCGATTTCAGCCAGTACTACATCAACCACCTGTCCACCGCCTACAACCTCGGTTTCGCGGTCGCCTGCGTGTCCCTGGTCTTCTCGATGGCCATCTACTTCGGCTTCCGTTCCTGGTTCAAGCACACGGACGTCAACGCCAAGCAGGCGGCCGCCTCCAACGAGAACGTCGTCGAGCTCAGCCCCAAGCAGACCAAGGACCGGATCGTGGCCCTCTGCTTCGTGTTCGCCGTGGTCATCTTCTTCTGGATGGCCTTCCACCAGAACGGCTCGTCGCTGACCTATTTCGCCCGCGACTACACCCAGGATACCGTCAGCGGCCCGCTCCGCATCGGCTTCAACATCTGGCCCCTGTTCCTGATCGCCGTGTCGGTCTATACGCTCTTCGGCGCCTTCCAGTCCGAGTCCTCCAAGGCGAAGGCCATCTGCGGGGTCGTCACCCTGCTCCTGTGGGGCGGCGCCTACGCGCTGTATTCCGGCATGGATTCCGTCCTGCACATCCTGCCGCAGCAGTTCCAGCAGTTCAACCCGTTCTTCGTCGTCGCCCTGACCCCGGTTTCGATGGCCATCTTCGGCGCGCTCGCCAAGAAGGGCAAGGAGCCTTCCGCTCCGAAGAAGATCGGCCTCGGCATGTTCGTGGCCGCGCTGGGCTACCTCATCATGCTCGCCGCCTCGAAGGGCCAGCCGGCGCCTTCGACCCTGACGGCCGTCGGCGGCGTGTCGCCCGACCCGGTCGTCCCGACCTACCTGATCAGCACCTACCTGGTGCTCACCTTCGCCGAGCTGCTTCTCTCCCCGATGGGCATTTCCTTCGTGTCGAAGGTCGCTCCGCCGAAGTACAAGGGCCTGATGATGGGCTGCTGGTTCGCGGCCACCGCCATCGGCAACTACCTCAGCTCCATCCCTTCGATGCTTTGGGACAACGTTCCGCTGTGGGTCAACTGGACCGTCCTGATGGCCCTCTGCGTCATCTCCGGCATCGTGATGTTCTCCTTCCTCAGGAAACTGGAGGCCGCCACCGCCGAATAGACCGTGCTCCGGCATCAGAAAATACTCGCCGCAGGAATATCCCTGGTGTTCTTCACCGGGATATTCCTGTATTTTTTCTATAAGTTCACGGACCGCTGGGGGGCGGCGCTGGTCGTCGCGGCCGGGCTGACGCTCTTCCAACTGGTCCTCTGGATGCCGGCCCGCAGGCACAGCCTGCTTTCCTTCGTGGCCGCATTCATCCCCGCCGGCGTCTTCGCCCAGGTCTTCGCCACCGGCGGACTGCGCCCCTGCGCGGGTCTCTGGACCGGCATCGGCCTGACCGTCGCCACCCTCGTCCTCAGCCGCTTCCGCTGGCCCAAGTCGCGCAGTTCCACGCAGACCTGGACCGGCATCCTCGCCGCCCTCGTCCTTTTCAGCGCCATCGCCGGAATCCTTTCCGTACTGTGATCCGGCGCCGGACCCATATTGCCAAGCACTCCGATTTGCCACGAGGGCGAAAGGGCGCCATCTTGACGATATCCGCGGAATTACGTATATTTGCATAATATGCGAAAGATTGGAACCTGGCTGATGTTGGGGCTGCTCCGGCTGCTGGGGCTGCTGCCGCTGCGCGTGCATTACGCGCTGGGCCGTTTCGTCGCCTGGCTCGCCGGCGACGTCCTCCGCTACCGCCGGGACGTGGTGATGCACAACCTCACCAAAGCCTTCCCCGATCGCAACGTCTGGGACCTCAAACCCATCCGCAAGGAGTTCTACCGCCACTTCGGCGAACTCGTTGCCGAGACGGTCTGGTTCGGCGCCTGCCGCAACCCCAGACGCCTGCGCCGCGCCCGCCTCGTGGAGATCGAGAACCCCGAAGAAGCCGCGCGTCTTTTCGACGCGGCGCCCAGCATGGTCGTAATGTACTCGCACTGCGGCAACTGGGAGCTCTACGGCGGCATCGAATCCTACAACTATTCCGACACGCCCGTTCCCTTCACCGAGCAGAATTTCTGCGTGGTGTACCGGGAGATGTCCAGCCGGATGTGGGACGACATCCTGCGGGACAACCGCTTCGCCCCGCTCAAGGACCGACGGAACTTCCCCGGCTACATCGAGTCGCGGGACATCATCCGCTACGCCTTCTCGCACCGCGACGAGAAGAAGGTGTACAACGTCAACACCGACCAGCGGCCGTATTTCGTCTCCCCGGGCAACCTGGACGTGGACTTCTTCGGCCAGCGGGTGCAGACGATGACCGGCGCCGCCGCCCTCGCCCGCAAGTTCGGGATGTCCGTGGCGTACCTGTCCATGCGCCGCGAGCGGCAGGGGCACTATCTGCTGCATTACACGCCCATCTGCGAGGACGCCTCCAAGATGAGCGTACAGGATATCATGCAGACCTACTACACGCTGTTGGAAAAGGACGTCCGGGAGCAGCCCGGGAACTACCTCTGGACCCACCAGCGCTTCGCAAGGATCTAACACTTAAAACAATAGCTTATGACCATCAAAGATCTTCAACCAGCCGTCGTCTGGAACAATTTCTACGGACTCACCCGCTGCCCGCGTCCCTCCAAGCACGAGGAGGTCGTCCGGGAATTCCTGCTCAAATGGGCCAAGGAGCATAATGTAGAGGCCTTCGCCGACGAAACGGGCAACGTGATCATGCGCGTACCCGCCACCCCGGGCTACGAGAACCGCAAGGGCGTCGTCCTGCAGGGCCATATGGACATGGTGCCTCAGAAGACCGCCGACACCGTGCACGATTTCCTCAAGGATCCCATCGAGACCGTCATCGACGGCGAGTGGGTCAAGGCCAAGGGCACCACGCTGGGCGCCGACAACGGCATGGGCGTGGCGCTGGCGATGGCCGTCGCCGAGGACAAGAGCGTCAAGCACGGTCCCATCGAGGTGCTCGTGACCTATGACGAGGAGACCGGCATGACCGGCGCCGAGGCCCTCAAGCCCGGCCTGCTGAAGGGTGACATCCTCCTCAACCTCGACTCCGAGGACGAGAAGGAACTCTGCATCGGCTGCGCCGGCGGTCTGGACGCCTCTGCCGACTTCAAGTACCGGAGCTTCCCCACCCCGCGCGGCTTCGCGGGCTACAAAGTCACCATCAAGGGCCTGTCCGGCGGCCATTCCGGCATGGACATCTCCCTGTACCGCGCCAACGCCAACAAGGTGATGGTCCGCGCGCTGATCCCGCTCCTCGAGCGCTATGGTGCCAAGGTGGCCG
>Ga0310691_10005829_pt1 | contig 13305 bp, 11 predicted proteins | sample 176DNAGHGlowgp2_FD_203887 | JGI IMG/M metagenome (GOLD analysis project Ga0310691, IMG submission 203887) | Sheep rumen microbial communities from Palmerston North, Manawatu-Wanganui, New Zealand - 1766 DNA GHGlow gp2 (v2) (version 2) | ecosystem: Host-associated > Mammals > Digestive system >... | reverse complement strand
TCATGCGCATGAGCCGCACCATGGAAGGGCTCACCGAGACTTCCGTGAACCTGGCCATCGTCCGTACGGAGAAAGGCGCCATCACCATCCACAGCCTCATGAGAAGTGCCGTGGATTCCTCCAAGGCCTATCTGGCAGAGCGCATCCGTTGCGTCTATGAGCTGGCCGGGGCCGACAAGATAGAATTCAAGGGCGGTTATTCCGGCTGGACGCCCAAATTGGACACCCCCATCAACAAGGTGATGATGGAGCAGTTCCAGAAAGTTTACGGCCATCCCATGAAGATTATGGCCACCCACGGCGGCCTGGAATGCGCCATCATGGGTGCCAAATACCCTGCCTGGGAGATGGTTTCCGTAGGTCCTACCATCAAGTACCCCCACAGCCCGGACGAGAAGGTGAACATTGCCTCCGTAGAGCGCACCTGGAAATACCTGAAAGCCGTGCTCGCCAACATCCCAGTCAAACAATAAAGTAATTGAAATATGTTCAAAGGACAACCCAAAGGGCTTTTCGCCCTGGCACTCGCCAACACCGGTGAACGGTTTGGCTATTACACCATGATTGCCGTGTTCGCCCTCTTCCTCAGGGCCAACTTCGGCCTTTCTGCAGGAACGGCGGGAACCATCTACAGTTCCTTCCTCATGCTGGTGTACTTCTTCCCCCTCATCGGAGGTATCATGGCCGATAAATTCGGCTTCGGGAAGATGGTCACCACCGGCATCATCGTCATGTTCCTGGGCTACCTGCTGCTTTCCGTCCCGCTGGGAGGAGGCACCACCGCCCTGGTAGCCATGATTGCCGCCCTCGTCCTGATAGGCTTCGGAACCGGCCTGTTCAAAGGCAACCTCCAGGTGATGGTAGGTGACCTCTACAACGAGCCCCAGTTTGCCGCCAAGCGGGATTCCGGCTTCTCCCTGTTCTACATGGCCATCAATATCGGCGCCCTCTTCGCCCCCACCGCCGCCATCAAGATCCGCGAGTGGGCCATCTCCATCGGCTTTGACGGAAACGCCGCCTACCACTTCTCCTTTGCCGTGGCCTGCGTCTCCCTCATTGTCTCCATCGCCATCTACTACGCCTGCCGCAGCTGGTTCAAGCACGTGGAAGGCGGTCACCAGAAAGACGCGAAAGCCCAGGTGGTGGACACCCTTACGCCGGAGCAGACCAAAAAACGCATGGTCGCCCTCTTCCTGGTATTCGCCGTGGTCATCTTCTTCTGGATGAGCTTCCACCAGAACGGTCTCACCCTCACCTATTTTGCCGATGAATTCACGGAAAGAAGCACCCAGGGCATTGCTTCCATGCCGTTTGTGGTATGGAACCTGGTTGCAGTGATAGCCATCGTCTACGCCCTCTTCTCCATCTTTGACAAGGAGACTTCGCAGAAAGGCAAATGGATTGGCGTAGGTGTCGTTGCCCTTGCCTGTGCCTATCTCGTTTGGCAGTACACCCGCCTGAGCGGCTCCATCGAGATCAGCGCCCCCATTTTCCAGCACTTCAACCCGTTCTATGTGGTAGCCCTTACGCCGGTTTCCATGGCCATCTTCGGGGCCCTGGCCAAGAAGGGGAAGGAGCCTTCCGCTCCCCGTAAGATTGCTTACGGCATGCTGGTAGCCGCCATCGCCTTCGCCCTCATGGCCTTCGCCTCCATCGGCCTTAACACGCCCGATGTGCAGGCAACGGTACGCGGAACCGCGCAGGAAACCTTGGTTTCCCCCTACTGGCTCATTACGGTATACCTTATCCTCACCTTTGGAGAACTGCTGCTGAGCCCCATGGGCATCTCCTTCGTCTCCAAGGTGGCCCCTCCCAAGTACAAGGGTATGATGATGGGTATGTGGTTCGTAGCCACCGCCCTGGGTAATTTCCTGGTACAGGTGGGCGGTCACCTCTGGGGTCCCCTCCCGCTGTGGGTGGTATGGAGCGTGTTCCTGGCCGTGTGCGTAATCTCCGCCATCTTCATGTTCTCCATGATGAAAAAACTCGAAGCTGCCACAGAATAGGACTTGCCCCGACTTTACATCATATCGGGTCCCAACGGCTCCGGGAAGACAACGGCTTCGTACGACGTCCTCCCGGAGCTGCTGGACTGCTCCGAGTTCGTGAATTCGGACGAATTTGCCAAACACCTCTCGCCCTTTTCCCCGGAGAGCGCCTATATAACAGCCAGCCGCCTGATGCTCAAGAAGGTGAAGTACCTGTTCAACCGCCGCGAAGATTTCTGCATCGAGACCACCCTGGCCACGCGGGCCCTCATCAAGATGGCACGCAGCGCCCAGCAGATGGGTTATTATGTAACCGTCCTCTACTTCTGGCTCAGCAGTCCGGACATTGCCGTGCAACGGGTGGCGGCCCGCGTCAAGGCCGGCGGCCACAACATTCCGGAAGAAACCATCCGGCGCCGGTACATGATGGGGCTCAGCTACCTCTTTCACAACTACATGCAAACCTGCGACAAGTGGATTCTGGCCGACAATTCCACCCCGCCCTTCTCCGTGGTGGCCGAAGGCTCCTCCAAGGGCCTCATCATCCGGGATATGGAGAAGTACGACAAAATCAGGGCTTTGGTGTCGGATCAGACGGAAGACAACACGCCCATCCAGGAAGTTACGGAGCACATAGCCCAAGAAATAGCCAAGGCGCCCTTAGCGCACGACGGCGTACCCTATCAGAATGATTCAGAATAAAGATTATTACTTCCATACCTTCGCAGTAGACCAATCTGTGATACAGAAACTGGTGGAGGAAGCCCTCCTCTCCGGTGGAAGCTATGCAGACCTCTACTTCGAAAACACCACCTACGGCAGCCTCCTGCTGAGGGACGGAGCCGTCACCTCCGGAGGCAACCACGTAGACTTCGGCCTGGGCGTCCGCGTGCTCAGCGGAGAAAAGACCGGCTACGCCTACTGCGAAAGCACTGCCTGGGAAGACATGCTTGCCTGCGCCAAGGCGGCGTCCCAGATTGCTTCCGGAATAGCCGATGTCAACCCCTACGGCACCCCCAACCCCAGCCGAGGAGAGCCCAACCCGGCGGCAGACCGCTACCCCGTGAAGCAGTCGTGGCGGGAAACTCCCATGAGCCGCTTCCTCCCCTTCCTCCAGAAACTGGAGGCCGAAGTGAAGGGGCGCGACACCCGCATTGTCAAGTTGATGGCCAACCTGGCCTTCCAAATGAGCGACATCCTCATGTACAACTCCTACGGAGAGCTCAAGTGGGACACCCGTCCCATGGGCAGCATATCCATGTCTGCCGTCTTTGAGCAAGGCGGCGCCACGGAAAACAAATCTATCTCCCGGAGCTTCCGCTGCGGGGCGGAGATGCTCTCGGAGAGTCTCATCAGGGAAATGGCCGATGAATTGGTGAAGGGCATCGATGACCGTTTTGCCGCCGGCAGGCCCAAGGGCGGCCAAATGCCCGTGGTGATGGGCGCCGGCGCTTCCGGCATCCTCCTGCACGAAGCCATGGGCCACGCCTTCGAGGCCGATTTCAACCGCAAGGGAACCTCCATCTTCGCCGACAAAATGGGCCGGCAGATTTGCCCCCGCGGCATCCAAATCATAGACGACGGCACCCTGGCGGGCAACCGCGGAGCCCTCAACTATGATGACGAGGGCGTTCCCGGACAGAAGACCTATATGGTGGAGGACGGAGTGCTCACCTCCTACCTCCACGACCGCATTTCCGCCGCCCATTACGGCGTACGTCCCACCGGAAACGGCCGGCGGGAAAGTTTCCGCTACGCCCCCATCCCCCGCATGCGGGCAACGTACATGGAGAGCGGCTCGGCCAAGGCGGGAGACCTTGTAGCAGAGGTTTCCAAGGGCATTTATGTAGACGAATTTTCCAACGGGCAGGTGCAGATAGGAGAAGGAGACTTCACCTTCTATGTGAAGGCTGGCTTTCTTATTGAGAACGGCCGCCTCACCCGTCCCGTGAAGGATATCAATATCATCGGCAACGGACCCGCTGCCCTGGCCGATATCCGGGGCGTGGCCGATGACCTGGCCGTAGACCCCGGCGCCTGGACCTGCGGGAAAGAGCAGTCCGTCCCCGTGAGCTGCGGCATTCCCACCGTACTGATTGGGAGCCTGACTGTTGGTGGCGAGTAGCCCCGTGATATGGAAACAGGAGAGGAGGATTTACATAAAATAATGACAGACAACACTTTACATTCCACGCTCACAGAAGCTGAGATAGCGCTGGCAAAGCACTGCCTGGATTACGCCCTGCGCAGCGGAGCCCGGAAAGTGCGCATCACCCTATCCAAGAGCCTGATGAACCTGATCGGCCTGCTGAACGGAGAAGTGGACAAGACGGCCCATGCTCTGGACCGGAGCCTGCAACTTCAGCTTTTTGTCGACGGCAAGTACGGCGCCTTTTCTTCCAACCGCCTGGATCGGGAGGGCCTGGAAGCCTTCGTCAGAACCTCCATCGAGACGGTGAAGATGCTGGAGCCGGATTCCTTCCGAGACCTTCCGGCCCCCGAGAGGCTGGCCAAAGATGCCGTCAGCGGCTTGGAGCTGGACCTTTATGATACGCAGTACCAGACCCTTACGCCGGAGCGGCGGCGGGAGTTGGCTCTTCGCTCCACGGCCTGGCCGCAAGCAGACCTCATCTCCGAGGAAGGCGAGTACTCGGATTCCGTCTTCGACAGCCTTACCATAGACTCCCAGGGTCTGTATGCCCGCCATACGGAAACCTCCTTCGAGATTGGCTACGAAAGTACCGTAGAAGATGCCGAGGGCCGCCATTTCTCCTCTTACTGGTGGGACGCCACGCCCCGCCTGCAGGACCTGGCCCTGGAAGGCTGCGCCCGGACAGCTTATGAGAGGGCCATGGAGCAGATAGGACCGCAGGAAGTGAAGAGCGGGAAATACACCCTCATCGTAGACACCGAATGTGCCTCCAAACTGGTCACTCCCCTTCTGAACGCCTTGGGAGGATACAGCCTGCAGCAGAAGAATTCCTTCCTGAAGGATACGCTGGGCAAAAAAGTATTCCCGGAAGGGCTCACCATCCTGGACTGCCCCCGTACGCCGGGAGACACCGGCTGCCGCCTGTTTGACAGTGAAGGCGTGGCCACCCGGGAGATGCCCGTCATAGAAGAAGGCGTGGTGAAGACCTATTTCCTCAATACCTACATCGCCGCCAAGATGGAGATGGAACCCACCGTCGAAGACGCCACCCGCGTGAAAGTACTTCCCCACGGAGCCTGCAAAAACCTGGAAGAAGTGCTTCAGAAGGTGGGAGAGGGCATCCTGGTCACCGGTTTCAACGGAGGCAACTCCAACCCGGCCACCGGCAACTTCTCCTATGGTATCGAGGGTTTCCTCATCCGGGACGGAAAACGGGTACACCCCATCCGGGAAATGCTCATCACGGGCAATTTCATCGGCCTGTGGAACAATTTGCTCATAGCAGCATCCGACGCCCGTCCCTGCCTGTCCAAGCTGGTGCCCACCCTGGCCTTCAAAGACGTGGATTTCAGTGCTTAAAGTGGTTATTTTTTGAAAAAAATGAAAACGGCCGTTGTCATATTGAACTACAACACCCGGAACTACTTAGAGCAGTTCCTGCCGGGCCTCCTTGCCTCCTGCGAGGGGCAGGACGCCCAGGTTTTTGTGGCGGACAATGCATCGGCCGATGATTCCGTGCCCTTCCTCCAGGCTCATTTCCCGCAGGTGCCGCTCATCCTCTTAGAGAATAATTACGGCTTCACCGGAGGCTACAACCGGGCCCTGGAGATGATTGAGGCCGACTATTATGTCCTCATCAACAGCGATATTGAAGTGCCGGAAGGCTGGCTGAAGCCCCTCACAAACTGGATGGACAGCCACCCGGACTGCGGGGCCTGCGGGCCCAAGCTCCTTTCCTGGCATCAGCGGGACAGCTTCGAATATGCCGGGGCTGCCGGGGGGCTGATAGACCGCTACGGCTATCCCTTCTGCCGGGGCCGGATTATGCAAAAGGTGGAAAAAGACCACGGGCAGTACGACAGCCCGCAGGACGTACTCTGGGTAAGCGGCGCCTGCCTCATGGTGCGCTCCAGCGTATGGAAAGCCCTGGGCGGCCTGGACCAGCGTTTTTTCGCCCATATGGAAGAGATAGACCTCTGCTGGAGAATGCAGCTAAGAGGCTGGAAAGTGACGGTGGTGCCCGCATCGGCCGTTTGGCACATCGGCGGCGGAACCCTCCGCAACGAGTCTCCCTTCAAGCTCTTCCTGAACTACCGCAACAACCTCCTCCTGCTGGAAAACAACCTGCCCTCCACCCTTCACTCCCGCTGGAAAGCCCGCCTCCGGATTGGGGCCCGGATGTGCCTGGACGGCCTGTCGGCCCTGGTTTACCTCTGCAAAGGGCAGGGGGCCTTCTTTATGGCTGTGGTGCGGGCACACCGGGATTACCGCAAACTGCGCCGCCCCGGCGACCTGCTTCCCGACGCCCCAAAGCCAGATGGCTTGTACCCGGGCTGGATTGTCCCTGTAGGACTATTCGGAAAAAAATAGTATTTTTGTAGGATTAAAGGGAAAGTCTTATGAAGATTATCATCGAAGGCGCCGGACAGGTCGGGACGCACTTGGCAAAGATGCTGAGCGCCGATGGAGGCGACGTCACCATCATCGACGACGACGCCGAGCGTATCCGCATCCTTTCCACATCGGCCGATGTAACCACCCTCCAGGGACCATCCAGCTCCATTTCCCTGCTCAAGGAGGCCGGCTGCGACCACACCGACCTTTTCATTGCCGTAAATCCCTTCAAGGACCAGAGCGTGAACATTGTGAGCGCCCTGCTGGCCAAGAAGCTGGGTGCCAAACGGGTGATTGCCCGCATCGACGACGAAGACTACCTCTCCCCGGAAAACAAGCTCCTGTTCAAGGACATGGGGCTGGACCTGGTCTTCTACCCGGAAAAGAGCGCCAGCGACGAAATCCTGCAGCTCCTGAGCCACACGGCCGCCAACGATTCCCTGGACTTCGCCCGCGGAAAACTGCAGCTGGCGGTGTTCAAGCTGGAGGAGGACTCTCCCCTTCTGGACATGAACGTGGCCGAGTTCTCCCGCGCCGTCAAACAGCTTCAGGCCGATGCCGATTTCCGCATCGTGGCCATCTCCCGCTCGGGAACCACCCTGATACCCAAGTTCGACACCGGCTTCAAGGACTACGACTACCTCTATGTAATCAGCAGCCGCCATTCCCTGCCCGCCCTCATCAAGTTCCTGGGGAAAGACCAGGTGGACGTCCGCCGGGTCATGATTCTGGGAGGAAGCGAGATTGGCGTGATGGTGGCCGGACGCCTGGCCGCACAGAAGGTGGACGAGGTCAAGCTGGTGGAGATAGACCCCAAGCGCTGCCTCAGCCTGTCGGCCGCCCTGCCCAGCGAGGTGAACGTCACCTGCGGAGACGCCCGCGACTCGGACTTCCTCCTGGAAGAGGAAATCAAGGGCTACCAGGCCGTCCTGGCCGTGACCGGCAACGACGAGGTGAACATCCTCACCTGCGTGGTGGCCAAGAAGATGGGCGTGCCGCGCGTGATTGCCCAGGTGGAGAACCTGGACTACATCCGCCTGGCCGAGGAGATGGGCGTGGACAGCGTGGTGAACAAGAAGCTGATATCGGCCAGCCGCATCTTCAAATTCACCCTGTCCGACAAGGTGCGCTCCGTGCGTTACATCAGCGGAACGGACGCCGAGGTGCTGGAATACACGGCGGCGCCGGGCTCCCGCATCACCAAGGGCATCCTCAAGGAGATTGACTTCCCGGCCAACGCCATCATCGGCGGGATTATCCGGGGAGGAGACAGTTTCATAGCCGTGGGTCATACAAGAATAGAACCCTACGACCGCGTGGCGGTATTTGCCCTGCCCGACGCGGTGAAGGAAGTGGATAAAATGTTCAAATAATATGAGTTTACAAAGCGAAAACGTTGAGAAACTGGTTCAGAGACGCGCCAAGGCCCGCCTGGGCGGAGGAGAAAAGCGCATCGAGGCCCAGCATGCCAAAGGCAAGAAGACGGCCCGCGAGAGGCTGGAGCTCCTGCTGGACCCCGGCAGTTTCGAGGAGTATGACATGTTTGTACAGCACCGCTGCACCAACTTCGGGATGGAAAAGAGCCACCCCGACGGAGACGGCGTAGTCACCGGCTGCGGCACCATCGACGGCCGATTGGTCTATGTCTTCGCCCAGGATTTCACGGTGAGCGGCGGGTCCCTCTCCAAGACCATGAGCGAGAAGATTTGCAAGGTGCAGGAGATGGCCCTGAGAAACGGGGCGCCCTGTATCGGCCTCAATGACTCCGGCGGCGCCCGCATCCAGGAAGGAATCGACGCCCTGGCCGGATACGGAGAAATCTTCGAGCGCAACATCCTTTCCAGCGGTGTGGTGCCCCAAATCAGCTGCATCATGGGTCCCTGCGCCGGGGGTGCGGTGTATTCCCCCGCCCTCACGGACTTCACCCTGATGGTCAAAAACAGCTCCTACATGTTCCTCACCGGCCCGGCCGTGGTAAAGAGCGTCACGGGAGAGGAGGTGAGCCAGGAAGACCTGGGCGGCGCCTCCGTCCATGCCTCCAAGAGCGGCGTGGCCCACTTTGCCGCCGATACGGAAGAGGAAGCCATCGCCACCGTCAAGGAACTTTTAGGCTACCTTCCCCAGAACAACCGCGAGGACGCGCCCTTCAAGGAGAGCGCAGACCCCGTGGGCCGCGTGGAAGACAGCCTGAACAGCATAGTCCCGGACAATCCCAACAAGGCCTACGACATGTACGCCGTGATTGGTGCCATTGTGGATGAAGGCAAATTCCTCGAAATTCACAAGGACTTTGCCAAGAACATCATCGTGGGCTTCGCCCGCATGGGAGGCAGCAGCGTGGGTATAGTGGCCAACCAGCCCGCCGTGCTGGCCGGAGTGCTGGACATCAATGCCAGCCGCAAGGCCGCCCGCTTCGTGCGCTTCTGCGACGCTTTCAACATCCCGCTGGTAACCCTGGTTGACGTGCCCGGTTTCCTGCCCGGCACCCAGCAGGAGTACGGTGCCATCATCACAAACGGCGCCAAGCTCCTGTATGCCTACGGAGAAGCTACCGTTCCCAAGGTGACGGTCACCCTCCGCAAAGGCTACGGCGGCGCCCATATCGTGATGAGCTGCAAACAGCTCCGCGGAGACATCAACTACGCCTGGCCCAGCGCCCAGATTGCCGTCATGGGGGCCGATGGCGCCGTGAACGTGCTCTACGCCAAGGAGATGAAGGAAGACCCGGAGCATGCCCGGGCCATCTTTGAGGCAAAGAAGAAAGAATACGAGGAACTCTTCTCCAACCCCTACCAGGCTGCCCAAAAGGGCTACATCGACGACATCATCGAGCCCCGGAATACGCGTTTCCGCATTATCCGTGCCCTGGCCCAGCTTGCCGGCAAACACCAAGAAATCCCCGCCAAGAAACATGACAACCTACCTCTTTAATTTCGCGCTCACGGCGGGAGGAGACCGCATGATGCAGACAGACCCGCATGGCTGGACGCTAACCCTGATCAGCGTCTCGGTGGTGTTTGCCGCCCTTATCGTGCTGTACTTCATTTACAGTTTTTCCGGCAAGCTATTCTCCGGTTCCATCAAACTGCCCCGGAAGCCCCGGAAGGCATCGGCCGATGCCGAAGTGGCCGCCGCCATCGCCCTGGCACTGGACATGGAACAGTCCGGTGACGAATACGCCGCCATTGCCGCCGCCGTACACCTGTACCTCAGTGACACCGCCCACGACGTGGAGCCCGGCTTTATCACCATTGTCCGGAAAGAATCCGGCTGGAGCGACAAATCCCTCAATTTCAGAAAATTACCCAGATTATGAAAAATTACAAGTTCAAGATTAACGGCAAAAATTACGAAGTAAACATCGGTGAAGCCGAGGGCCAGATGCTCCACGTAAATGTGAACGGAGCGGATTATCAGGTAGAACTGAAGAATGCCCCCGTGGCGGCTCCCGTGCAAACCGCACCCGCTGCCCAGGCGGCCGCCCCCGCCCCGGCGGCGGCTCCCAAGCCCGCCGGCGCCGGCGTCACCGTCAAGAGTCCCCTTCCCGGCATCATCATCTCCGTAGACGTAAAGGAGGGACAGGCCGTCAAGCGGGGCCAGAAAGTGGCCGTGATTGAGGCCATGAAAATGGAGAACGAAATCCTGGCCGAAAGCGACGGCACCGTTACCGCCGTCTTCGCCCGCAAGGGTGATTCCGTCCTGGAAGGTGCAGACATTGTAACCATCGGCTAATGGATACCATTTTAGACAGCCTTCAGCAGTTCTGGCAGTTCACGGGATTTGCCAACTGCACCTGGCAGCACCTGGCGATGATATGCATCGGCCTCATTTTTATCACGCTGGGAATCGTGAAAAAATGGGAGCCGCTGCTGCTGGTGCCCATCGGCTTCGGCATCATCATCGGCAACATTCCCCTGTTTACGGACCCTGTCACCGGCGTGGGCCTCAAGATTGGCCTGTATGAGGAAGGCTCCGTGCTCAACATCCTGTACCACGGCGTACGCAACGGCTGGTATCCGCCCCTGATTTTCCTGGGCATCGGTGCCATGACGGATTTCAGCGCACTCATCTCGCAGCCGCGCCTGATTCTGATTGGCGCGGCGGCTCAGCTGGGCATCTTCGGAGCCTATCTGCTGGCCCTGATGCTGGGATTCGCGCCCAACGAAGCCGGTGCCATCGGCATCATCGGCGGAGCCGACGGCCCCACGGCCATCTTCCTCAGCTCCAAGCTGGCGCCGGAACTGATGGGCGCCATCGCCGTATCGGCCTATTCCTACATGGCGCTGGTACCGGTTATCCAAAAGCCCATCATGCTGCTTCTGACAACCAAGAAGGAGCGCCTTATCCGGATGAACAAGCCCCGTACGGTGAGCCAGCGGGAGAAGATTGTCTTCCCCATCGTGGGCTTTATCTGCACGGCCTTCATCGTGCCTTCCGGCCTACCGCTCCTGGGCATGCTCTTCTTTGGTAACCTCCTCAAGGAGAGCGGCGTAACCAAGCGCCTGGCGGCCACTGCCGGAGGACCGCTCATTGACATTGTGACCACCCTCATCGGCCTTACCGTGGGCGCCTCCACCCAGGCCGATGTCTTCCTGAGCGGCCGCAGCGTCCTTATCTTCGGGCTGGGCCTGGCCTCTTTCGTGATTGCCACCACCTTCGGCGTGGGCTTCGTGAAATTCATGAACCTCTTCCTGAAGGAAGGCAAGAAGATTAATCCGCTTATCGGCAATGCCGGCGTGTCGGCCGTGCCCGACGCCGCCCGCGTGTCCGAGACGGTGGGCCTGGAATGCGACCCCTCCAACCACCTCCTTACCCACGCCATGGCCCCCAATGTGGCCGGCGTCATCGGATCGGCCGTAGCGGCGGGCATCCTGCTGGGATTTTTGGGTTAAACAACTTGTCATCATAGCCTTATGTTTAAAAAAACCTTATCATTTCTGGCCTTGGCCGCAGTCTTGGCGGCCGCCTGCTGTCCCAAGGAAAGCGGTATCCGCCGCGCCTCTCCCCTCTCCCAGGGCATGAATCCCGTCCGGCTGGCCCTGATTGACAGCACGGTACAGGCTTCCATCGACGCCGAGGAGATTCCCGGCGCGGTGGTGGGGGTGGTCCGGAACGGTGCCCTGGTGTATGAGAAGGCCTTCGGCTACAAGGCCCTGGTGCCCGAGAAAGACACCATGACCTTGGAAACCCTCTTTGACCTGGCCTCCGTCTCCAAGTGCGTGGGCACCACCCTTTCCATGATGCAGCTCGTCGAAACGGGCAAGGTGCGCCTGGTGGACCCGGTAAAGTATTATTTCCCGGACTTTCTCCCTTGGGAGGACCCCGAGACGCACGAAAAGGTGGACATCACCGTGCAGGACCTGATGACGCACGCCTCCGGCCTGGCCGCCTATCTGCCCGATGTCCCCGGCTATGTGGAGCAATACGGCGTCAACAGCCCGGACTCCCTCATGATGTGGATTTCCACCCAGGCCAAGCGCAACTTCCGCCCGGGCACCCATCAGCTCTACAGCTGCCTCAACTTCATCACCCTGCAGAACATTCTCCAGAAGGTGACGGGAGAGCGCCTGTGCGACTATGCCCAGAAAAACGTGTTTGACGTGCTGGGGCTGAGGCACACCACCTACTTCCCGCTGTACGGAGAACCGCAGAGCAATCCCGATGCCGATGCCCTCCGGGAACTTTGCGCCCCCACCGAAGTGCTGGAAGACGGCCATGTCCTGAAGGCCGAGGTCCATGACCCCACCGCCCGCCTGGCCAATGCCGGCAATTCGGGTAATGCCGGCGTCTTCTCCAACGTGGAAGACCTGGCCGTGATAGCGGCCGCGCTGCTTGGCGAAGGGCAGTACAACGGGAAGCGCATCCTCTCCCCCCTCACGGTAAAAAAGATGTTCACCGTGCCGGAGACCAACGCCTACGAGGTGGCCCGCGCCCTGGGCTGGGACACCTACTACACGGGGCCCTACACCAGCGGAGACATCTTCTGTCTGGACGACGTGCGCGGCCACACCGGTTACACCGGCACCTCCCTGATTCTAGACCCTCAGACCAACACCGCCGTCATCGTACTGGCCCACCGGGTGCATCCCAAGGACGAAGGCTCCACCTCCCGCCTGCGTTCCACCATCGCCTCCATCGTGGCCGGCTCCATTCTCCAATAGGATATATTCTGACCAAAAAAAGGTCACAAGCACTTTCACTTGTGGCCTTTTTTTGGTATATTTGCAGAGATACAGATAACACTAAGAATATCAAATAATATGGACAAACTCCAGGAACTGACCCAGAAACTTTACGAACAGGGTCTGTCTAAAGGAAAGGAAGAGGGAGAAGCCCTTCTATCCCAGGCACATAAAGAGGCCGATGAATTAATCAAGAAGGCACAGGAAGAGGCGGCCGCCATCATTGAGAATGCCAAGAAGGAAGCGGCCGGCTACAAGACCAAGGTGGAAGGAGACGTAAAAATGGCCTCCACCCAGGCCCTTCAGGCCACCCGCGCCGGTATCGAGAACATGGTGGTAGCAAAGGCCGTCGCTCCCGTGAAGGAGCAGCTCTCCGGCGCCGCTTTCCTGAAAGAGATCATCTTGACGGTTGCCAAGAATTTCAACGCCCAGGAATCCACAGACCTGGCCCTCGTGCTTCCCGAAAAACTGCAGAAAGAACTGGAACCCTTCGTGAAGGGAGAACTGGCCCAGACCCTCGGAAAGGGCGTGGAGGCTTCCTTCTCCAAGAAGATGGCCGGAGGCTTTAAAATCGGCCCCAAGGACGGCA
>Ga0310691_10005827_pt1 | contig 13309 bp, 12 predicted proteins | sample 176DNAGHGlowgp2_FD_203887 | JGI IMG/M metagenome (GOLD analysis project Ga0310691, IMG submission 203887) | Sheep rumen microbial communities from Palmerston North, Manawatu-Wanganui, New Zealand - 1766 DNA GHGlow gp2 (v2) (version 2) | ecosystem: Host-associated > Mammals > Digestive system >... | reverse complement strand
TCTGACAATTACTTCTACCAAATCATCTACATAACAGAAAGACCGAGTTTGTGAACCGTCACCATAAATAGTTAAATCTTCACCTCTGAGGGCCTGACAGATAAGATTTGAAACTACTCTGCCGTCATTAGGATCCATCATAGGACCGTAAGTATTAAATATTCTTATTACTTTAATTTTTACACCATAAATTCTGTTGTAGTCAAAGAATAAACTTTCAGCACATCTTTTACCTTCGTCATAACAAGCTCTTATTCCAATCGGATTTACATTTCCTCTGTATGATTCAGTTTGCGGATGAATAAGCGGTTCACCATATACTTCGCTTGTAGATGATTGCAAAATTTTAGCATTATGTTTTTTAGCGAGTTCAAGCATATTAATTGCACCATAAACGCAAGTCATAGTGGTAAAAATAGCCTTATCTCCTTGATAAGCAGGCGGAGATGCAGGGCAAGCCAAATTATAAATTTCATCAATTTTATCTTCAATATTCAATGGGTTAATAATATCATGTTCTATAAACTTGAAACGAGGATTATCAAGAAATTCTTTTACGTTGTCAAGTGAACCTGTATAATTATTGTCTACACAAATAATATGATTATTTTCATCTTTAATTAATCTTTTACATAAATTCGAACCGATAAATCCGGTTCCCCCTGTTATTAGAATTGTTTTTTTCATATTAATTCCTTCTTTTTTATATTTTAACATATCAATCTTAGATGTGATTATAAATTTTAAATTAAGTTTTTCAGGTATTTTGCTTCAATTATTCTGTAGAACAGAAAAAATTCTTTTAATAAATGAAAATTTGGGTTTATTTAACAAGGCTTTAAAATCCTTAAATTCATTTTCCGCAAGACATTTTTCAGCCTGTTCCATATACTTTGGTATGCTTTCATCGGGAGTTTGATTGTAATGACATTGTAATATGTGCAATTTATACTTTTTTAGAACAGTATTTAATTCCGGCAGTAAATTCATCTCCTTTAATAAATTTTCGGCTAAATCAATATTTGTAAAGACACAAAAACTTTTATCGGATTTTGCATTGGTAGTTGAGCTATTTCTCAAACGATACAGGTATAAACTCTTGTTCAAAAAGAATATTTCTTTTGCATTAAATAACATTCCAATAACAAATAAATGATCTTCACCGTTTGTGGTTGGTGAAAATTGTAATTGATTTTCTTTTACATAATCAGCTGAATAAAATCTTGTCCACACATGGTAATCAATGTCGACTAACAAATTATCCTTTTTTAAATCCTTCCAATTGTATTTATTTGTTTTTAAAAGATTATAACCAAATTTCTTTTTATATTTTTTATAAAAATTATTTATTTTTTTCTTTTTATGTTCACCAAATTTTGTATAGTTAAATTGTACAACCTGTGCATTTTTTAATTTGGCATAGTTATATAATTCCTCTATTGCATTTAGTTCTAATTTATCATCAGGGTCAACAAATGCAATGTATTCTCCTTTAGCTTGTTCAATGCACTTATTTCTGCCAATGCCTTGACCTTCTCGGTTTTGCTTTAATATAACAAATCTTGCATCATTTTGGGCATATTCTTTTAATATCTCATAAGAATCATCGGTTGAACCGTCATCAATACATATAAATTCCAACTCTTTTAGTGTTTGTCCGATTAAAGAATTAAAACATTCGTCAATATATTGTTCAACGTTGTATATTGGAATAATAATTGATACTTTTGGTTTTTCAAAACATTCTTTTATACATTGATTTTTTATTTTTGTTATATTCTCAAATGTATTACGTAATGCTTGTCCCATTTTGGCTCCGCAACTTATACCGAAAATCCTCTTTAAACAGTATTTCTTTTTCTGATTTAGACTAAAATGATTAATACTACTGCATTAAATTCTAACATAAAAACATAAAAATTTTATTTTACCCAAAATTTTTGTCGATAAGATTGTAACAAATTGTAAATCTTTGATAAATATGTAACAATATTATCATTATATTTTAAAGTTTTAGTAAAATAATATTGAGGTACTTTTATGGGTCAAACAAAAATATGCAGATTTTGCGGAAATGTTATATATAGTGATGCGCAGACATGTGAGTATTGCGGAAGATATCTGTGTAAGCCGCATGATAATCCGGATTTGGTCTGTGCGACATGTAAAGCTCCCGTAAATACTGATGATAATTTTTGTCAGAATTGCGGAGCCGTGTTTAATATACCTGAAAAAACATACGATACTCCAATGGTTGTTAAAGGTAATATGATGGGCATACCTTATAATCTTGGAATATTTTTAACGTCAATTGCTGCGAGTATTGCTATAACTGTATTTGCTACATCGGGTAAAGATACAACAGTCGGTCAATATTTTCTTTATGCCGGTATTGGTTTTGTTGTTGCGGAAATTTGTTTTTATATTTATTTTTTACCGTCAATTATTGCTATTGAAAAGAATCACCCTAATTCATATTTAATATATTTTTGTAATTTATTGTTAGGAATAACTGTCGTAGGATGGTTTGTGGCTTTAACGTTTGCATTGCAATCAAAGAAGGGAAAGCTATAGTTTGTTTTTAAGTTTATTTGCCTCTATTTAACCTCGATTTTTTTGTGTTTTTTGAGGGTTAATTTTTGTCGTCTTTTATAAAAAGGGGTAAATAAAGTATGGAGTTTATAAGTTAATCTAATCCGCATGTTGAAAAAAACAAAATGAAGTAATTTTCTGCATAGATATTGAATATTAGAATGTAACAATTTCTTAATATTTGTAAAAATTTAGGCAATTTTGAAAGTTCAGTGAACTTACATGGGGTACATAATGTAATATATAATTTTAGGAGAATAACATGACAAGAAAATTGTTTTTAGAACCATCAACATCTGAAATGTATGCTAAACTTGCAGCTGAAAGTGCAGAACAGGCAAAGCAAGTAAAAGTGAAATTGACTAAAGAATGTAATTCTTTATTACAAGATATTAAGGAAACACTCTTACACAAAGAGTCTTTTGATAGTGTAATTGGTAATAAAGACAATAAAGCTCTAGAAGATCTCAGAATGGCTTTAATGAATATGCGATATTATCTGAAATAACGATAACATGTAATGTGTCATTATTTTCTCAATGGGACGTGACTGGCTCTTACTCACGTTCGAGCATCGCACTTGCCAAAATCTGCCGAACTCCTGACGAGGCTCCGCCTCGTGGAGTTCTCGATATCGCTAAAACAAAGTAATAGGGTAATACAGATGTGTCTGTATTACCCTATTACTGGGAAAGAGTAGTCGTAACTCGAACTGATTTTGAGTTAATTCTTGAGTTTTTGATAACGCTAATTGAGATTGATAACAGTCTGTAATGTTGTTTAAATGTATGATATAATTGAATTAGGGTAGTACCACTTACCTCCACCCACACACGTATTTAACTAAGAAATCGGTGGAAAGGAGGTGAGGATATGAAAAGGCATATAATAAAAAGTGCCATCAAGCTACTGATAGCACTTTTAAGTTTTATTTATTGTCTTTTATAGGGTACTAAGTCAAGCCTCAGAGAAGTGACATTTCTTTGGGGCTTGCCCCTATATAAGTATTATTTACTATAACCCTATATTTGTCAAGTGTAAAAAATAAAAATTTGTTGATATTACTGTATTTTAGAGATTAATTGTAACAAATTGTAAATTCTGCGCCTCAAAAAAAGCAATTATTTCTTTTTAATATACTTTATATATACATAAGTGAAGAATATTATAAAAAGGAGAAGAAAGAATGGCTCAAGTAGACTTATCTAAAGCAACTGTATCTAACTGGAAGAAATTAACTAATGCAGCAATAAAAGATGCAAAGTCAAGATGTGGTAAAGCAAATATATGGAATGGCGGAGCAGAATTAAATGCAATAAAAAGTTATTTACGTGACGTATGTAGTATGACCGATTTAGAACCTTCACAAGATAACACAAAAGAAAAATTATTTAAAAATATGTATCGCACATTATTTGATGCAGTAACAGAAGCAAACTTGGAAATTGAAGGAACTGATTGTTGGTAATAAACAGCAAAACTGTTGATTTGAAATTCTACAAAATATTATAAAACAGACTGATTATTAATCGGTCTTGTTTTGTCAAACTGGGCATGAAGAGACTTCTCTTGCTCGTTCGCGTTTAACGGCAATTCCGAGTTTTGTCTGCAAGCCTATAGGCTTTTGACAAAAACTTACCTCTCACAAAACGATACTCAATCGTTTTGTTCGGCAGAGTAGCCTCAGCTCACTCGCGCCGAACTCCTGACGAGGCTCCGCCTCGTGGAGTTCTCGACATCGCTCAAACAAAGTAATAGGGTAATACAGATGTGTCTGTATTACCCTATTACTGGGCATGAAGAGACTTGTCTTGGATTATTGGCAGTTCGTAAACTTCCATTCGTTTCATTTCTCTTACGAGAAATAGTCACTCATTCCAGTTTTCTCACTGGGACGTGACTAGCTCTCACTCACGTTCGAGCGTCGCACATGCCAAAATCCGCCGAACTCCTAACAGAACTTCGTTCTGTGGAGTTCTCGTCTTAGTCAAAACAAAGTTATAGCCTCAAAGGAACAAGTCCCTTGAGGCTATAACTGGGCATGAAGAGACTCGAACTCCCACGCTTGCGCACTAGTTCCTAAGACTAGCGTGTCTACCATTCCACCACATGCCCATATTTAGTTGTCAAAGACCTTTCGGTCTTGAGCGTGTCTACCCCTCTCCTCAGACGTGACATTTAGTCACCTCTTCGTCGGCAGAGTACCACATGCCCATATTTAGTTGTCAAAGACCTTTCGGTCTTGAGCGTGTCTACCCCTCTCACAAAACTAATGTTTAGTTAGTTCTCGTGTCTTGGATTATTGCTTCACACCTTCAAGTTGTTCACTCCATTTTGCTGCCGCAAAATTCCCGTTCACTTTTTCGGTGCTACTTCGAGTTTCGTGACTTCGTCACTCACTCTACGCAAAATCCGCTCGGCAGAGTACCACATGCTCTTGCATTATATCAGTAGTAAACAAAAAAAGTAGTTTCATTTACCCCTGTCCATATTTAATTGTCAAAAAGTGGGTATATTTACCCAACCGACTCATTAAATATAACAAGTACATAGTTGTTTGTCAAATTATAAACCCTTGTCCATGCTTTTTGTCTGTGATATTATTTTTGTGTGTACTTATCAGAAAGGGAGATTAAATTATGGCAAAATATGTTTGTTCAGTATGTGGTTACACCGTAGAGGGCGAAGCTCCTGAAACTTGTCCTGTTTGCGGTGCAGTTAAAGAAGTTTTTACTAAAATGGATGATGGTATTAAAGAATATGCCGATGAACACAGAGTCGGTATCGCAAAAGACTTAGACCCTCAAATTATGGAAGGTTTAAGAGCTAACTTTACCGGTGAATGTGCGGAAGTCGGTATGTATTTGGCAATGTCAAGACAAGCTGACAGAGAGGGATACCCCGAAATCGCTGAAGCATACAAAAGATACGCATTTGAAGAAGCAGACCATGCTGCAAGATTTGCTGAATTACTCGGCGAAGTTCTTACAAATTCAACTAAGAGAAACTTAGAAATGAGAGCAGAAGCTGAATTTGGTGCTTGTGACGGCAAATTAAAACTTGCTAAACGTGCTAAAGAATTAAACTTAGATGCTATCCACGATACGGTTCATGAAATGGCTAAGGATGAAGCTCGTCACGGCAGAGGATTTGACGGACTTCTTGCAAGATATTTTAATGACTAATATAGAGCATTTAATCTATAAATATTAAAAAGGGTGTTACAAATATAGTTTTGGCACCCTTTTTGTATTATAATTATCTTAGAGGTAACAATGAAGCTTATAGCAGGATTAGGGAACATTGGTGCAAAATACACATTTACAAGGCATAATGCAGGTTTTATGCTTATAGATAGTATTGCAATTAATGCAGGTCTAGATTTAAAAGAAAATTCCCGACTTAAATGTTTTATGACAAAATTCTCAAACGGTGGTGAAGACTATCTTTTAATAAAACCTACGACTTATATGAATTTATCAGGTGAAGCAGTTAGGGCAGTTGCTGATTATTATAAGATTGATGTAAAAGACATTCTTATCGTATTCGATGATTTGTCACTTGAGTTGGGCAAAATTCGTTTTCGTCCTAACGGTTCAGACGGAGGTCATAACGGAATAAAATCGGTTATTCAGCATTTGGGAACAAAAGACGTTGCACGTTTAAAAATCGGTATCGGTCCTCAACCGACCATTCCTTCAGAGGTTTTTGTGCTTCAAAACTTCTCAAAAGAAGAATTAGACAAGCTTAAAGAAACATTAATAATTGCAAAAGAGGGAATTGCATGCTATTTTACTAATGGGATGCAAATCGCACAAAATAAATATAATTAGGGGTAAATATAAGGGGTAAATATAATGAACACGGCAGAACAACTTGAACAGAGTGAAAAATACGAAGAAGCTTATGCGGAATATAAAAAAATACTTATGCACAGTCCTGATGATGTAAATACACTAACCAGAACCGCTCACGTTGCTTTAATTTTAGGTAATAAAGCAGAAGCAAAGCAATTATATGGAAGAATTTTAGAGGTTGATCCTTCTAATATAATGGCTCACGAACAACTTTTGGATATGTTTGTTGACGAGGATAAGTTCAAGTATTATCTGCTAAGAGGAAATATGCATGCTCTTCAGCAGCAAATGAGTTATGCAAACAGTGATTACAAAAAAGCTATTGCCCACGCAAAAGATGCACAAGAAGCGCTTCCTGCAAGATATTTGCATGCAGGACTTTGCGAGGGACAAGAAAAATATCAGGAGGCAATTGACGAATATTTGCGAATTGCTGATGATGACGATAAAAATCCGATGGTTTATGTAAAACTAGCTGAATTATACGAAAAAACAGAGGGAATAATATCTGCAATTCAAACCTTGGAGAGAGGAAAACGTGAAAACGGATTTACCGAGTATGATGAAGTTCTTGCAGGTTTGTATATTAGAAATTCACAACCTGATAAAGCTTTAGCAATTACAAAAAATGAATTAACTAAAGCCCGTGCTTTATTTGATATGGGGGATAATGAAAAAGGATATGAAGTTTTAATGTCAGTAAAAGACAAATACGGGCAAGAAAATACTTTTCATTCGCTTTTGGCTCAATATTATTTCCAAAAAGATATGTATGATGAAGCATTTAAAGAAATTGATGAGTTTGAAAAGCTTGCTCCAAATTCACCGTTAATTTATCAAATGAGAGCTTTGATATATGAACAAAAGGGTGATAACTTTAATGAACATATTAATTGGGGTAAATACAATATTTTAAGAAATGATAAAGATGTTGCGCTGAATGAATATATGACGGCATACAGATTTAATAATAAAGATGCAGATTTAATTGAAACTATTGCGTCACTTTTAGAAGCTGAGGGTGACAAAACAAAAGCAAGTGAATTTTATGAAAGATTAGCTGATGTTGATCCGAGAAATACGTTAGCATTAGAAAAATTGGTAGAATTCAGAAAGTCAATAGGTGATGATTACGGAGCAAGAGAGTATTTGGAAAAATTGTTAACAATAGATCCGAGAAATGAATTTGCGCAAAAACATCAGAAAAAAAATGAAAGTGAAGAAAGCGGAAGCGGGGACGGTTTGTTATCAATATTCAAAAATCTTTTCGGAAACCGTATGAGATAATTTTCACAATAAAAATAAGAAGGTTGAGGAATGGAAAAAATAAGCATAGTATATTTTGGAACTCCTGATATCGGACTTCCGTCTTTGGAACATTTTTATAACTCAAATAAATTTGAAGTTTTGGCGGTTGTAACTCAGCCTGATAAACCTTCAGGCAGAGGGAACAAACTTACACCGAGTCCGATAAAAAAGTTTGCACTGGAGCATAATATAGAAGTTTTTCAACCTAAATCCATAAGAAAAGAACCTGAAATAATTGAGGCTTTAAAAAAACTCAAACCGGATTTTTTTGTAACTTTCGCATTCGGTCAAATACTTTCTCAGGAGGTTTTGGATATTCCAAAATATGAAACGATTAATCTTCATGTTTCTCTATTACCAAAATATAGAGGTGCAAATCCTATTCAGCGAGCTATTATTAACGGCGATAAAGAAACCGGAATTTGTACCATGATAACGGAATTAGGACTTGATTGCGGTGATATTTGTATGAAAGAGCCGATTGAGATTACTCCGAATATGAATTGCGTTGAATTATTTGAAATTTGTGCTTCTCATTCACCTGCACTTTTAGAACAAACTCTAATCGGTATAAAAAACGGAAGTTTAAAACCTGAAAAACAATGTGAGGACGGCTTATGCTTTGCGGATAAACTCCAAAAAGAAGAATGTAAAATTGATTGGTCAAAATCCGCTCAAGAAATCCATAACCTTGTAAGAGGAGTTTATAAATGTCCGGGAGCTTTTTTCATTTACCAAGATAAAATTATAAAAGTTATGGAAACAGAACCCGTAGAAGAACAATCAGAAGGCAGTGAAGGTGACTTTGTTCGTATTTCAAAATTAGGAATTGATGTTAAAACAGGAAACGGAATTTTACGTTTGATAAAAGTAAAACCTGAAGGCAAAAATGAAATGCTTGCAAGAGATTGGGCAAACGGCTTGAAGTTGAAATAAAAATCAATTATTGTGTTTAAGCGATTTTATATAAATCAGTTACTTCAATAATATCTTTTGCGATATCGTTTTGCTCTCCGTTGTAGTCAAGATAAACACCGTAATCTTCGGGAGATTTTCCGAGGATTTCCATGTTAGAAAGTATTAGCGGATAGCTTGACATCTCAACTTTATGCATACCCGGACCCGCATAAATTGGGATGTCGGGTTGTCCTATCTCAGAGCAAAGTTTTTTCGCATAATCTATAATCATATTTTTTATTTTTTCGTTGTTTTGAAATTTTGTTTGAAGTTCAATATCATCGAGAACCAGAGCCAAATGTTTTTCGCCGTCTTGATGAATATCTGCCAAATAAGTCATTGTATTACCAACCGGCTCTCCGTCTGCAAGAACTTCTATCGCACTTATGCATCTATTCAATATATAAAGAGGTGCGGAATATTCGTTTGATTGGCTTCCTAATCCTGTACAGCAATGAGAATGATTTCCCAAGCATAGAGAATATTTTATATCTGCCATATTAACTTTTTGAACTTTTACATTAACGGTTTCACTATCTTTTAATTTTTTAGCACAGTCAATTTCCTGCTTTCTTTGGAGCATAAAGTGGCAGTACATTGTATCTCGCGCTTTATCAACGACTTCATTAGAGCTTTCTACTGACCAAAATTCATTTTCGCTCAGCTCGGTTTTTATCGCAGACATTATCAAATCCAAATCTTCAAACTTAACATCTCTGCCGTTTATTTTTACTTCGTTTTTATTAACAGTTACTCCAACTTCACTCAATGCTTTATACAAACTTTTGCGAACATTTGCGGGAATAATTTTTAAATTCTTACTCGTAATATCATCACACATATTTTTTACGGCTTTGCGTTTTGCATCTTCTGCTTTAATTACAACAGGACTTTCTATAAACGAGTCTTTATCATAATGCGACCACTTGTCATAATCGATTTTTCTTTCCGTAAAAATTTGTTTTGTTTCTTTATTATGTTCCATCTCCTCTAATGCATCATCAATACTCTTATTCGGGTTAACGTAGAGGTATTCGGCAATTGCTTGTAAAAATTCTTTCATATATGCCCAAAAATCATCATCTGATACAATCAATTCATTCAAATATTTACAGTTTGCCAAATCAATTTTATCGGCATATTTTGTGCTGTATTTGAGATTTGCATACTCATATAATTTTTTATTGATATTATTATTCCAAGCCTTGTCATTTTCAGGAGATGATGGCTGAATTAAATCTATCAATTCTTTAATATCTTTATTGAGTTTCCTTTTATTTTTCTCCACATAAGAACCATAGTTATCTCCGACTATTTCCATAATCTTTGATGCTTCTATGGTAAATTCACCTGTATTTTTTTCATTTAGAACATATTCCTGCAATTGTTTCTGATAAGATGCCGGCAAAGTAACATGACCTGTATAATAATGCGGACTTGTTGATATAGATGCAATTGTCCATACTTTGTTTATAATCTCCTGCGGAGAGAGTTTAACTTTTTGATTAATAAGTTCTTTCTTTTCTCTTTGTTTTTCATTTATTCCTGTCATTAAATCGGAAATTTGTTCAGCGTTTTCGCAGTTTTTATATAAGTCTTGGATTTGTCGTTTTAAATCCTTTATTTCTTTTATTTTTGTTTTATCGCCTTTCATTGAATCAATTTGAGCGAGAAGTTCTTTCCTTTTTTTTGAATTCTCTTCGCCAAGAAGTTTACCGATTTCTTTTTTTGATTTTCTTATTTCATCCTCCAAGTTTTTGTATTCATTACTGCTTTCAGGGTTAATTTTCTTTTTTAATAGTTCTATATTTTGACTTGAAATATTCTTCTTCATATCGGATATATTTGCGCAAAAATTTTCAAATCCCTGAATATCAAGACTAAAAGCAGATTCAAGAACACCTTTGCCAAGTATATCTAATGCTCGTACTACTTTTGAATCCATAAATGAGTTTGCAAAAGTATAATCATCTAATTCCGAGTATCCGCCTCTTAATAAATTTTTATTTTGATATGCATCTTTAAATAACTGCCAATGCTTATCCATCATCTTTTCATCTTTTGACTCTTGATAACTTGCACCTAATAATGCTTTTGATTGTAGTAGTGCAGTATCTTCATCAAAATCTATATACGTTTCCATAACAGCTTTTTCTTCATCACTTAGATTTGCACCGTCTTTGTCTTTTTTGTATGCTGTAATTTCTGCCATGGCAATCGCACCCAGCCAAACAAGAACTTCCTCTATTTTCTTGCCGGAATGACTATTCCAATCTACTTTGACCGTTCGTGCCATAAAAGAGGGTGAACGATATTTTATAGTTGGTTGATTATATGTATAAAGTTCGCATTTCATACTATTTACAAAACATGTAAAAATAATTTTTGCTAGTTAGAAGTAATATTTCCACCGTGCGGATGTGCTGATTCGTATACATCCTTCATGTGTTTTATTGAAACGTGGGTATAGATTTGTGTATTCGAGATTCCTGCGTGTCCCAAAAGCTCTTGAACAACTCTTAAATCGGCACCGTTTTCAATCAGTTTTGTCGCAAAGCTATGTCTGAAAACGTGCGGAGTAACTTTTTTAGGAAGCTCTATTTTTTCAACAACATCGTTTATAACGGTTCTTATTGTTTTATTTTGTAGTCTGTATCCTGTATTATTAATAAATACGGGGGCATTTTCACTAAGCTCGGGAGCTTTATATTCAGGAGCAACAATTAAATTCCTGACGGAATTTATATATTGTTTTAAATAACCTTTAGCTCTGTCTGACATAAGAACAATTCTCTCTTTTGCACCTTTACCAAAAACTCTTATCTCATTTTCTTCAAAGTTAATATCGCCGTAGTTTAAATTACTTAATTCGGAAACACGCATACCTGTTGCCCAAAGAAGTTCAAGAATAACACGATTTCTGTACCCTGCCGGTGTATCAATTTTAACGTTGTTTAAAATTTGTTCGACTTCTTCGGGGGTTAAAAATTTAGGCAAGGGTTTAGGTCGTTTCGGAGCTGAAAGTGAAAGTGCAGGATTCGAATCTATATATTTTTCTCTGAATAAAAACTTATAAAAAGTTCTGATTGAAGCAGTTTTACGTGCGATTGTCGTTTTTTTGTAATCAAACCTTTGAATAAAATGGAGATACTCTCTAAGTTTTTCAAAATTAATATTTAGACAACTTTCACCGTTCAGCCATAAAATATAACTGACTATATCCGAGCAATAAGCATCTATTGTGTGCTCGGAAAAGTTTTTTTCGACACTCAAGTATGTTTTGAATTCGTTAATATATTCTTTGTCGTTCATATGTAAGGTGAATGAGTGACTGAGTGATTGAGTGAGTTTAACTCACTTATCCACCTATTTACTTATTCACTTATAATCCCCCATTTACTTTAATACTCAACTATTATACAATATTCTTACAAAAAAACAAAAGCTGAATTATGAATATATTTAAAACATTTGAAACATATTTAAAAGAGCCCTTGAGTATTTTGCGTGATAATATCATTCAAATAGTCAGTTTGCAAACTGGAAATATTTTTGAACGCAAATCATCAATTGATATAAGCATGGTTAATAATAAAACTCAACTGACAGTTGTGAACAATGATAAATTATACAACCTTCTTTCGCTTGTCAATCTTCGAGTTAAAAATAAGCAAAAAACCGAAGAGAATAAGGAGGGCAGTAATGAATCAGCTTAACGGAAAATTTATAATTAGTGCAGAAAAACTTTCCCAATGTCCCGCTTTTGAATTACCTGAGTTTCCCTTGCTTGGTCGGTCAAATGTAGGAAAATCTTCTTTTATAAATACTATCGCTAATAATAAAAAGCTTGCAAAAACATCGAATACCCCCGGCAAAACAAGATTAATAAACTTTTTTAATTTTCAGGATTTGTTTACTGTTGCAGACCTCCCCGGGTATGGGTATGCAAAAGTTTCAAAAGAAGCTCAGGACAGGTGGCAAAAGTATTTGGAAGAATATCTTTTAAACAGAAAACAAATAAAATCACTTATACAATTTATTGATGCAAGGCACGACATTCAAAAAAATGACTATCAAATGAGAGAATGGGTGGAAGCTTATAATTTACCGATTTTTACTGTTGTTACAAAAATAGATTACATTCCAAGGGGAAAACAAGCGCAAATATTATCAAACATTAAAAAAAATATTGACGGTGATATTTTACCGTTTAGTGCTATTGACAGGTATTTTTGTGATAATATTATTGAATATATGGTAAATTTATGCAAATAATGATATAATACTAAAAATTGGAATTTATGGAAAAGAAGGGGTTATCGTGTTTAAAGAGGCAAACAAAGATGATTTATGTCAGGTTTCATTGACGGGTATTCGTTCCTTAGTGCTTTTAGGATTATTAATAGACAGACCGCTATCACTTGAGGATATCAGGAAAGAATTTATTAAATTTAATATTATGGAAGACAATAATTCTAATGATATTATCAGAATAGACTTAAATACGTTGCGTTCTATGGGTTGTGAAATATCAAGGGCTGATAAAAGAACCGATAATAAATTTGTTTTGACGGAACATCCTTTTAAAATTGATG
>Ga0310691_10005826_pt1 | contig 13309 bp, 10 predicted proteins | sample 176DNAGHGlowgp2_FD_203887 | JGI IMG/M metagenome (GOLD analysis project Ga0310691, IMG submission 203887) | Sheep rumen microbial communities from Palmerston North, Manawatu-Wanganui, New Zealand - 1766 DNA GHGlow gp2 (v2) (version 2) | ecosystem: Host-associated > Mammals > Digestive system >... | reverse complement strand
TCTGCTTGCCGTAATTGTCCGTGGTGGCCGGGTAGTAAAACTCGTTCAAGGTTTCCTGATCGCTGAACATGATGGAATTCAAGTATTGCAAATAGTAACCACCATAAAATTCAACCGTCTTGGTTTCGTCCAGGTTCACAGTCAAGGACGCCCTGGGTTCTACGCCAAAATGCTTGGCCGCCGTCTGGTAGTTGAATCGTGCACCGTACTGCAGCAAATAATCGGGAGTAAACTTCCAGGCGTCTTGCAGGTAGCCCACATGGTGGAAAGGCCTCTGCTTGTCTTCCAGTTTGGTGTCAGAAACCCGCTCTCCCAGGCGGTCGTAGGTGTATTCCAGTTCGTAACCGCCGGTTATCACGTGGTCCTTGACGCCGCGGTAGTTGAGCCACTGCTTGCCCGAAAAGGTCATCAGGTTCATGCTGATGGACATCAGGTCCGATATTTCCATGTTCTGATAAAAGCGGCTGAATGCGTATGTGGAATTGTAATCCCAGTTGCCGTTAAAACGGTGGTATATCCCGAGAGGAATCGCCACGTTTCCCCAGTCCACGTAAAGGGGGTCAAAGGCCAGCACGTCCTTGCCTACATAAAAGCTGAACTTGAAGCGGGTATCGTCTGTCAGGTTGTAAAGGAATGTTCCCTGCAGGTCCGTAAACTCGTAGTCCAGATCAAGGTCCAAAAGCCCGATAGCGTTGCACAGGTCCAGCACATAGCCGATGTAGGTGGTGCGCCCAGCCACTACCCAGCGGGCAGGGCCCTGATGGCCTTCGGTATGGAGCTGGGCGGCGAAGGTGCTTATCTTGATGCTGCTCTTGCTGAACCATTCATCGACGCTGTCCTGCCCGCCCGCGCGGCCGTCCATCTTTAAGACCGAACTCAGGCGGTTGCCGTATTGGGCCGGAAAACCGCTCTTGTAGAACTTCACGTCGTCGATTCCTTCTACCAGGAAGGTGCTGAACAGCCCGAAGAAATGGACCGGAGAATAGACCACGGCGTTGTCGAACAGAAACAGGTTCTGGTCCGCGGCGCCGCCTCGAACGTAAATCTTGGAACTGAAATCGGAACTGGCCACCACGCCCGGGAGCGCCTGGATACTCTTGATGACGTCGGCCTCGGCGAGGCTCGGCATGCGCTTGATGGACTTGGCCGACACCACGGACTCGCCGGGGCTGCGCTTGGGGCGGCGCCGCAGCTGTACCACCACCTTCTTGAGTTCGGTGACCTTGCCATTGTTGCCTGCGGCAAGGAGGGAATCGACGTTCATGTCGCTGGCGGAGGCATTGTGGCCTGGATCCTTCGCGACTACGTCGCTTTGGGCCCTATCGCCTCCATGAGGCTCCAGGGCGACATCTTTTGTGCTTGTCATTCTGGAGCGACCAACGGGAGCGATAGAATCCAATTCATTCTGCACAAACCCGTCGCCCAGGGCCTGGGAAAAGGCACGTTCTGCGCCGACATACTTGAGTTCGTAACATTTTTCCTTTTCGGCACCAGCCGTGTCGGAATTGGTGACGCAGATATTCCAGAGGGTGTCTTCGGGGAGAATCGCGCTAAAAGGCGTGCCCACGGTGGTCTGTAACGCCTCGCCGGATTCAAGAATTTCAACGTTGAGCTTTTCGCCAGCGGCAAAGGAACTGTCCTGCACCACGCCGTTGAAGACGATGCCCACGACCTTTACAGAGTCTGCTGTTGCAGAGCCGGGAACGGGCTGCGCGGAACCTGCCGTCCCTTGCGCAAAAGCAAGAGAGGCCGCCAGGGACAGCAAAAAGACTATGTCAGTATAAAATTTCAACCAAATTCCAGCGTCTTAGCTATTCGCGTTTTGACAAAAATAGCAAATAGGCGAACCTATTTGCCATTTAAACACCTGACAGGGTTGAAAGTGTTACTCTTGCCGTTTTTTTATCCCCTACTTTGCGCACTTGGTGTAGCTGGAGGGGTTGTTGGCAAGGACATTGTCCTTCACCCATGTCCCGCTTTGGGAGTAGTTCCACGCTCCAGAAGTCGTAAAGAACGAAGCACCCTCGGATAAGCTTGCCACGCTCCAGTTCGCAGAAGAAAGCTTATACTCGTCCATCCAAGTCTGCCACGAGCCATTGGCGTCCGCCACCTTGCCATCCCCTTCTGCGTTTACCGTTCCCCACTCGCTAACGAATACGGAAAGACCCGCTTGCATAGCCTCCTCGGCATTGGCGCCTTCTTCTTCAACAGTGTGAGTTCCGGCGTAGTAGTGGAATGCGTATGCCGTATTGTTTTCGGAATCGGTGACTTCTTCACCTATGGCGGCATTAGGCTGCTGGTCCCATTTCGGAGTCCCGACGATTATCAGGTTATCGGAATACTGGCGAATAACCGGTATAATCTGGTTCGCATAAGTTTTGATGCTCGACCAAGGCAAGAAACCGCCACCGTAAGATGATGTCGAGCAGTCACCGCTTCCGTTTTTAAGACAGGCCGGTTCGTTGAATATCTCGAAAATAACATTGTCGTAGCTGCCCCATTTTTGCGCCATTGTTTCAAAAAACAACTTTGCATTAGTCACGTTGTCGTTGGCTTTGTGGCTATGATAATCAATAATGACATAGATGTCGTTATCTATGGCGGCCTGAACGACTTGATCCAAGTATTGCTGGTAAGTCATCGTATTGGAGAAATAGTTTCCATCACCGAAATTTTCATCAACACCCATGGGCGCGCGAATGAGTTCTATCTTCAGGTTTTTCACCATATAGTCTATGACAGTCTTGTTCCAGAACGACTTGGTCTGGCCAAGGTTGATACTCCAGTACAAGCTTAGGCCCCTCACCTGCACCTCTTTGCCGGATGCGGACCAGTTTTTGCAACTGCCGTAAATGCGGCCCTCTCCCTTGGAGTTGATTCCCGCCTGCAGCTGGCCATACTGGCTTACAGGGCCAACGCTGCTCGCATTTTCGGAGGAAGAAGATGAACTGGCGACCACAGCCGAACCATCCTTTATACAACGGACCGAAATCCTTGCATAATCATATTGGGTGCGACCTACATCGGGATCCAATTCAATCTGATCGTTGTCAAAAGAAATTTTATACGCCTGGCCGTTGCTAATCCAGAACCTGGCCTCGTCATCGCTATAACAGCTCCATGTGCCGGAATACTCCCAGCAACTCCCCGCCGGGAGTGCGGAAAAGCCGAAGGGGTCTTTTCCGGCCGCAACGGCGATTCTCTTTTCCACCGTCGTTCCGGCCTCGTACCACCCCTTGCTGGATTTCAAGCTCTTGCCCACTCCTTCGTAGCCATTGTTCATATCGACGTAATCCAGCATCGTCTGCCATTCCGAAAGGGTCGGGATATGCCAGCCGCTTGGGCAGAGGGTTCCATCTACCGAGGCGTACTGGTATATGCGTCCGTATTTATCGCAGTAGGAACTATTTTCTAGAGGACAAGTGGATTTCAATGTGGAGTAGTTCAGGTTCTCCGCCATCCAGGTCTGGGTACCAATAACAACGGTCTTGTAGGTACGGCCATCACGGGAATCGGTAAGAGTCCCTTCTTCTGGTTCGAGAACCTTAGAGGCGCTAGATTCCGGGTCGGCATCCGGAATGGCGCTAGACGAAGAACCTGAGGCCTTGCCTTCTTCCCATACGCCGTCGGAACAGACGAAGACTTTTTTTACGTCATTTACGTAAGCCTGTTCTCCCTCCCTGTTCTTGCTGCAATTGGGCAAATCTTCTTCGGTTTCGTATTCCTGCATATCAACGGCCTTTTTTGCCTTGCTCCAACGTTTGCCATCACAAGTGTATGCTGCATGCTCACTCGCGACAAACAACGAAAGGCCTTCCTTCTTGCCAATACAGGCGGGCAAGTCATCTTCGGTCTTGACCGTATCAAGAACGTCGTGATCGAATTCCCAGGCACCATTCTGGCAGCGGTAGGCCTTGCGCTCGTCCAGGACTTCGGCCAAATCGCCTTCCCTGCTCTTGCTGCAATTGGGCAGGTCGTCAAAGGTTTCTGCCTGAACAGACACCTCTTCGGTGTCTTTTGCGGTGGTACCACTGTCACTATCGGAACCGCAGGCGGCCAGGAATAGAGCAGTCACTGCGGTAGCACCCAGTGTAATTATTTTTGCCATCCGATACATTTCACTCCTCATTCCATACACCATCTTCACAATAAACCGTTGTATAATAGTTTGCCACATAGGCCCTTTCGCCATCACGCTTCGCCGTGCAATTTTTCAGGTCTTCATCGGTGGCATAGTAAATACCCATATCTTTCCAGCGGCCATCATGGCAACGGTAAGCCACCTTGTTTACCAAGGCAATTTCATCACTACGTGAACTAGAACAGACCGGTAAATCGTCTTCGCTCCTGTACTCCTTAGGCTTAAATTTAGCGAGGTCGTATGATACCAGGTTACCATTTACACAGGAATAAAGGTCTTCCTTTTCCCTCACAAAAAACGCAAAAAAAACATCGTCTTCGCACTCCGGCAAGTTTGCCAATGTCATGACGGTATCCACATAATAATCCTTTAACTCCCAATATCCGTTCGTACATTCGTATATTTCCTGTTTATCCTTGACTTTTGCCCTCTCCCCTTCCCTGTTCTTGCTGCAGTTGGGCAAATCCTCATAGGTATCCACCCTAAGTTTAATCCTATTAGAATCATTTGCTGCAACACCTCCTCCGCCACCGCCGCTACAGGCAGCAAGGACGAAGACGAGAAATAAAAAAAGAATAAGGGTAACTCTCATTTTTGCAATCCTTTTTAATAAAAGTTGACGTTGAACCAGCCGGTAGTTCCGTCTTCGGATACCGCTATACCGCAGGCCACCTTGGTGTAGTCGCCCCGCATGTTCTTGTAGTGCCCGATGTAGGGGTAGTCCTCAACCTTGTCCAGGTCGCGCTCCCCGCTCTCTACCAGTTTCTTTTCGCTCCACATCATGTCCAGGTAATATTTGGCCACATCGGCGGCCTTGCGGCCGTTGGCCATGGAGGCGTTGGGACCGGAATTCTGGGCCCATTCACCACATTCCTTGAAATGCCCGTGGGCCTTGTTGGACTTGAGGTCCGCGGCGGCCTGTTCGTCGGCGCATTTCTGCTTTTCTTCGTCTGCAAGGGCGAGGGGTTTCAGGTTTTCGGTGGCGCGATACTCGTTGATAATGTCTAGGCACTGTTCGCGCCAACCCGTTTCTTTTTTGCCTTCGGCCGATTCGGGGGTCTTTGCAGTAGATGACGAACTCTTCCTGGCGCCACTAACCCATTCCCCATCAACACATTTCAGGGTAGTGCCCTCGTCGGCGATGTAGGCCTTTTCGCCATCCCGTTTGGCAGTACAGTTCGCGAGGCTGTCTATGGTGGCGTAATAGGCACCCTTGTCGTTCCAGTGCTTGTCTTCGCAAATGTACGCTTCGCCATCAATCAAGGCCAAGGAACTCTCGCGATTGTCGGAGCAACTGGGCAAATCGTCTTCGGATTCGTATTCGGCAATGCCAGAGTCGGCATTTCCCTTTTCCTCCTTGCCCCAGCGCATGCCGTCGCAAGTGTATGCCGCGTGCTCAAATTGCACGAACAGGGACAGGCCCTCCTTCCTGCCAGTGCAGGCGGGCAAGTCATCTTCGGTCTTGACCGTATCAAGAACATCGTGGTCAAATTCCCAGGCACCCTTTTGGCAGCGGTAGGCCTTGCGTTCGTCCTGAACTTCGGCCAGGTCACCCTCCCTATTCTTGCTACAGTTTGGCAGGTCGTCAAAGGTTTCCACCTGTAGCGACACAATATCAGATTTGTCAGCAGCGGTGCCGTTGTTGCCATTGTCACAGGCAAGCAAGAGGAAAGGTAGCAAGAAAGGGAGGAGTATTTTTTTCATTGGGTTTACCGTTATAAAAGAAATTTATTTTGATTTCTTTTTAAGCATCTTTTTGATTTTCTCCCTTGCATCTTTTATTTTTTTCTTTGATATTTTTGCAAGTTTATGCTTATTACATTCGCTATTCAATATGCGAAAAAATGTTTCTTTGGAATTTTCCATCGGTTCATTTATATAGTACTTTTCTTTTTCAAAAGCCCCATATATTGGTTCAATTTTAAACTTGTCTATAAACTCATCATTAATTATTTGTTCACATTGTTTACGATAATTCATTAAGCCAGCAATAGTCCTACGAAAAGTTGAATTGCGAACAGAGCCATCTATATGATTACAGATAAGCCTTTTTCTTACATTTGTAGATTTACCCACATATATACAGTAAAAACCATTCTTTTCTTCAAGAAATTCTCTAATTTGTTCAAATTCAAGACCTAAACTAGGCAATAACTTAACCAATTCTTTTTTAGAAGCCCACCATTTATAACATCCTTGTTCAGTTTCAAAGGGAATATCTTTCACACTCACCATTTTATTACTCATTTTTACCATTCCTTTGCGCCTTAGGCACGTTTAAGTGATTTGTCGTTTTATTAGTTAAATTTTTTGAAATTGCGGATGTTTTTCGCACATTAGTCACTCCTTGAACTAGTGTCATAATCAAAAACAACTATTAAATTCCATATACTCCCCCACAGGAATTGTGATATACAGGGGAAACTCAACCTGAACCATACCTGCGCAATCACCCCAATGTTGGGTGGAAGACCAAGACACTTGCTGGCCATCAATCCAGTCAAGACAATTTGTCGAGGAACCGCCTTGTAAATCCATTGTCGCTTGCTGCCGTGATGTACCAGGGGGTGCTGGACATTCAGGTATATAATAGCCACCAGGTCCTAATCGTTTCGCACTCGGGAATTCAATTTCATCATAGGGATTATCACTGTCAACTACATAAACACTGGGGCAGGCAACTTCCTTGGCATTGCCGTCAGCATTGGTCACGGTGACACTTGGGGTATATTCGCCCTTCTTGGTGAAAGAACCGGTCACGCTGCTCTTGGTTCCTGATACCGAACCCGACCAGATATAACTCAAGGGTTCCGCGCCTTCGCTAGAGCAACCAGTAACGCTCCATGTGTATTCAACAGGATTGTCGCTTGCCAAGTCATTAGTTTCTGTCGTGAGTTCCCCGTCACAAGTACATCCGTCGATTTCCTTCTTCGCCAACGAAGAAGAACTAGTGGTTGTTGTGCTGGTAGCAGCCCCCTTCAAGCACCTGACAGAGACTTTCACGTTGGTGCCATCCGAGTTTTCTTCTTGTGTAATGATATCGCTATCGTAGAGAATTTGAAGTATTTCGCCTCCGCTTGCAAGGAATCTCGCCTCGTCATCGCTATAGCATTTCCAGGGGCTTCCCCACCAGCAGCTTCCTGCCGGGAGTGCCGAAAAACCGAACTGGTCCTTCCCTGTCGCAACAGCCATTCTTTTCCCAACCGTGGTTCCCGCCTCGTACCACCCCGTGGTAGATTTCAGGCTTTTGCCTACCCCCTCCGTGCCGTTATTCGCATCTACATAATTGTACAGCACGGTCCATTCCGAAAGGGAGGGAACATGCCATCCGCTTGGGCAGTAAGTGGAGGCTCCTCCTGGAAGGTAGAGCCTGCCGTATTTTTTGCAGTAGGCACTGTTTTCCAGAGGGCAAACGGAACTCGTGGCAACATAGTTCAGGTTCTCCGCCATCCAGGTCTGTGTACCGATGACAACGGTCTTGTATGTCTGACCATCGCGGGAGTCGGTGAGAGTCCCTTCTTCTGGTTCGGGGACCTTGACAGAAGACGAAGACAGATCCTCGGTCGGGGTCGAGGATGACGTGGAAGTATCCGGGGTCGAGGATGACATAGGGGTATCCGAAGTCGATGATGATGATTTTGGCGAATCATCGTCAGGCTCGCTTCGGCCTTGCTCAGCGGCCTTAACTTCTTTCCATTCCCCGTCGGTGCATTTCAGGGCAGTGCCCTCGTCGGCGATGTAGGCCTTTTCACCCTCCCGTTTGGCGGTGCAGTTGCTGAGGCTGTCCTCGGTAGCGTAGTAGGTACCCACAGATTTCCAACGGGTGCCGTCGCACAGGTAGGCCTCGCCCTCTATCAGGGCCGTTTCACCCTCGCGCTTGACAACGCAATTGGGCAAATCGTCTTCGGTTTCGTATTCCACGACTCCCGATTCGCCGGGGGCGTCTTCCTTGGTCCAGCGCTTGCCATCGCAGGTGTAGGCGGCACTTTCGCTTTTGACAAACAACGAAAGCCCTTCTTTCTTGCCAATACAGGCTGGCAACTCGTCTTCGGTCTTGACTGTATCGAGGACATTGTGGTCGAATTCCCATGCGCCCTTCTCGCAGCGGTAGGCCTTGCGCTCGTCCAGGACTTCGGCCAAATCGCCTTCCCTGCTCTTGCTGCAATTGGGCAGGTCGTCGAAGGTTTCTGCCTGAACGGAGACGATTTCCCCGTCGTTTGCATTGGTTCCGCTGCTGTCGGAACCGCAGGCCACGAGAAATACAGCAGCCGAGGCTGCAAACAAAGTAACGATTTCTCTTTTCATTTTCAATTCTCTCCACATCCTTTTTAAAATTCAATTTCCATATACATGAATATATATGGGCCAGGTTTGAAAGAAACGCCCCAAAGCCCCCAAAACCGCAAATTTGCCACTTTTTGATAGTTTGACGAAAATTTTTACTGTTTTATGATACATAACAGTCGATTTTTATGGAAAAACGGATATCACGGCTCTAATTTTTGGAACTTTTCTTGATTTTTTTACATTACGGGCTTGTACAGGGCAATTACTCCTTTCCTACACTTAACTTGTTAAATGTAAACAAAAAAAAAACAAAACGATGTAATTTTTCGTTAACGCGCTTTCCCGCGTTTTTCAGAGACTTTTGCCGATTTGACGTGATTTTGACGCTTGCCGAAGGCCTATATGCAAAACCTATTCTTCGTCTTTGATGCAGCGGACGGAATAAACACTTGTTTTGGCAGCGCTCATTATGTGAACAATTTGATCATCAGCATAATATATGTGCATCACACTAGCCTTATTTCCATTTACTTCAGTAAAAGACCAATAAAAACTTCCTGCAGTGCAATCAAAATAAATTCCCTCTTTATTCGTACACCAACAAGAGTTAACATCGCAATCGCCATAACCCGGGGTAGTCAAAAAACCACCCTCGTTGATTGTGGCATCAAAGCCGTATGTATCCATCGGCATTCGTCCATCCTTTTCATAACCCCAACTTTTTAAGTTAAGCCACGATTCTTCGTATCCACCGACAGTATTAATAAGTTCTTCCCATTCCTCGCTAGATGGGATATGCCAATCTTCCGGGCACAAACCCCTTATAGGAGATTTCCCATAAACATCCGTTTGGTAATCTGAGCTTACATCCATCGCAGCATTCCAAAAATACAACCGAGAACTGCATCCCTTCCTATCAGCCCAGCACCAAGAAGCTCCTTTTAGATTCTCCGTTTGAGCAGAATCCGAATAATTTAAATCCTGAGCCATCCATACCTGCTTTCCTATACGAACCGTTGCATAGACTTGTCCGTCTCGACTATCAACCAGCTGACCTTTTTTTACATTCCATTGGTGTTGTTTACAGACATAGTCAGAGGCATCTGTTTTTGCAATTTGATCCTCGTTATACGCAGTACACCCTTGCATTACAAGTATTTCCCTTTCATTCGCAATCCGATAAACATCATCATCATACACATAAAAAGTGTCCGAAACATTGCCTTTCTTCACCCTTCCATCTTTACTAATTTCCCATCCATAAAGGTCTTTCTCTCGCGTTGTTGCATTTCGCCAGATATTTCCTCCTGTCTCATAGATGTAATAAATATTTTTATTCACCTGGCCAGGGCGAACTTCTCCGCCGACTCCGGCACCCCATGTTGCAGTATCTTTTTCTATGTCTGTAGCAGTACGCCAAGTTTGCGAAACACACTTGTACCAGTTTTTATCCGAGCCCTGGCCAACAGTATCTTGCCTCAAGACTGTGCATCCGCGAAGCCCCAGCGAGCAGTCATTTGCCTCACCGGCTCGCCAGACTTTATCCTCATAGACATAGCAGTTGGCCTTCACCACGTCGCCGAATTTTACATCGCCGTCTTTTCCCGCTTTCCACTTGTATGTATCCTTCTCGTAGGTGGTCGCATATCGCCAGTTTCGATTATCACAGATATACCAGATATCATCCGAGCCCTGCCCAACGGTATCCTGTCTCAAGGCCGTGCATCCACGAAGCCCCAACGAACAATCACCTGCATCACCTGCTCGCCAGACCTTATCCTCATAAACATAGCAGTTGGCCTTCACCACGTCGCCGAATTTTACATCGCCGTCTTTTCCCGCTTTCCACTTGTAAGTATCTTTCTCTATATCAGAAGCCAGGCGCCACAAGTTGCCCTCGCAAATGAAATAAACGCCGTTCAACTTGCTCAACGCATTGGTGTTTGCTTTCACAACACCTTCCCGCTCCTTGTCGCAATCACCGAGGCCGTAGTTTTCCCACCAGAACTTGTCCATGGATTTTTCAAAATCGGGTATGATGTCGGAAATTTTCCAGCCCTTTATGTTGCTACGGATAGCCGAATAGTAGGTGGACAGGCTAACTGCACTTGCCCAGTCCGCCACGGCGGTAGCGGTTACCGAGTCGTTCCACACGCCATCCTTTTCGATATCGTAGGCAAAATTCGCCAGCCTTTCGGAGAAATCTCCTTCTGCAAGATCCGCCTGCATCAAGGAACTTATGGCCAGGAGGGCGGCATTCCCCTCTCCCTTCTTGAATATGGAAAGTCCTTCGAAGTCGCCAATCAATTCGTTTTCAATATAAAACGCCTTCAGGATTTCCTGTTCCGCCTGCTGCTTGGCGTCTTTTACAGGCTTGCCCTCGTTTACCAGGAACAGGGTGCGCTCGAACGCCAAATGAGTCAAAAGGTTGATGTTGGCCGTTTCCTTGTCAGACAAATCCACCAGGGCATTAAGGGTTATAGGGGCCGTCGATTGTTTTCCGGTATTTTCGTTGCGGTAATATCCCGAAACCTCCATAAATGCAAATTGGCATTCCAAATTCAAATGGGTAAACCGGAAATCCCCACGGTCGCTGGCGATTTTTCCAGGAATGGAACGCCCCGTATGCCCGAGTGTCTCAAATTCCAATTCGTAAATGTGGACTGCAGAACCCACCGTGAAGGGACCCTTTTCAGAAACGCCGGCAACAGTCTTGTCTTCGATGGCAATCTGGGTCTCTTCGGTAGCGCCACCGGCCTGTTTGTCGTCTCCTGAACAGGCGCAGGCAAACAGCGCGGCAAAGGCAAGCAATGCAAGCCAAAAAAAGCTATGTCCAAATGTCTTTTTCATCTGTGCAAATTTTCCTTGTTTCATTTTTTACCGGAGGCAAGTTTCCATGTCAAGGGGAAAAGCTGAAGGTTCAATCGGAACACCTGTTCCATATCGTCGTCTTCGGTGGCGATGGCGATAACGCGCTTACGGAAATCCGCCAGTTCCTTGACAATTTTCTGGAATGTTTTTTCAGTAAGGCCGAGCGTGAGCCCTGAAACGGAGCGGCCGGACAGGGGCACGTTCTTTATAGCCTCTAGAGCGAGCGCACCCATCTGCAAGTGCATCTGCTGAACCGCCAGCGGGACAAAATCCATTTTCCCCGTCGATACGGTCTTGTTTGTTTGTACAAAGGTATCCTTGCCGACTTTTTTCAAGAGGCCCATTGATGTCAGGTACTTGATGGTGGCCGACACCTGTCGCGCCGTGATTTTCGGCATGCACTGGACCGCGATTTGCTTTGCCTTTTTGCCCGCCATGTGGGGCACCAGTTCCCTAAGTACCGGATTCTGCCAGGATTCAAAATACCCCATGGACTTTTGCCCCAGGACATTCACCTGGTGCGCCTTGGAAAGGGCCTGCATCTCGTCGAAATATTTCTGCCTGATGGATTCCCGCTTTGCCTGGTTGAATGCTACAAGGGCCTTGAAATAGGCCAGTTCAAAGCCCTCCAGCCCCATGGCATGTGCTACGCGAGCTACCCCTGCTCCGCTCAACCCCGACTTACCTTCGCAAACCAGCTTCAGGTAAACGGGAGAACGGAATCCGGCCAGTTTTGAAAATTCACGCCACGTCATTACGGCATGGGCCTTTTTCTCCTGAAACCAATGGTCCATGAACTTTCGGTAATCCTGGAATGCGATGACGGAATCCATATTCCAGAATATAAATGCAAAACGCCCCAAAAAGGAGAAAAAAAGATACAATCTGCCGATTTTTCTGCCGTTTTGACATCTATATTTGTTTATTTACATTTATATGATACAAAAAATTGGAAATTCATTCAAATTATGCGTTTTTTGTGATTGAAATTTCGAATTTTAGGCAAATAATTTACAATAGTCGGCCAACCACCCTTTGTAAAAAACGCACGTAAACAAAAATTTTCGGCATATTTTGGCCTTCATCTCCGTTTATATAGCAGACAGAAAGTCTTAAAAACATCCGCCCCTTGACAATTCGTATCCAATTGGATACATTTGGAGAAAACAATGATCGTAAACCAAACCCCTGTATTTCAGAAATGGATGCAAAAATTACGAGATTTTCGGGCTAAAGCACACATACTTTCCCGATTGACGCAGGTCGAAAAAGGCAATCTTGGCGACTTTAAATCTGTCGGGAGCGGCGTATTGGAGATGCGCATCGATTATGGACCAGGCTACAGACTCTATTTTGCAAAAGATGGTGAGATTATTGTAATTATTCTGATTGGCGGCGAAAAATCCACACAAAATCAAGACATCGTAAAGGCAAAAAACATTTGGCAAGGAATGAAAAATGAAAAAAAGTGAAGTCACACGTTTAGACATCGCAGAGTATCTTGACAGCAAAGAAATCGTTGCCGAATACCTCGACCTGATTTGCCAAGAAAACGACCCCGCATTGTTGCTGCATGCTATCGGACATGTCGCACGCAGCAAGGGCATGGCGAAAATTGCGGAATCGTCAGGACTCGGACGAGAAAGCCTCTACAAGGCTTTAGCCGAAAATGCCCATCCGCGCTTTGAAACCGTATTCAAGGTTCTTGCCGCGCTGGGCATTCAAATGCATCTGGTTCCCAGAGTAAAATTCAAACGCAGGCGGACTCCAACGCCAATTGCCGTGGCCGAGAAGAAATCTATGTATAAGGTCTGAAACTGGAGGGGCTGCAATCAGCCCCATTCTTTCTCCGCCAAATCCTAGAACCTTCCGACGGTAATGCCAGCGTAGAATCCGGGCCAGAAACGGAATTTATCCCCTTCGTGGCCGAAGTCGTCGTGGTATTCGCTGAGTGGCTTTACCAGGATCTTTTCGCGATAGCCCTGCGCTGCAACGTTGAGGGTGCCGCCC
>Ga0310691_10005825_pt1 | contig 13312 bp, 12 predicted proteins | sample 176DNAGHGlowgp2_FD_203887 | JGI IMG/M metagenome (GOLD analysis project Ga0310691, IMG submission 203887) | Sheep rumen microbial communities from Palmerston North, Manawatu-Wanganui, New Zealand - 1766 DNA GHGlow gp2 (v2) (version 2) | ecosystem: Host-associated > Mammals > Digestive system >... | reverse complement strand
AAATGAGTGGATAAACGAACACTTTCGCGAGCCGGGGATGCCCTTTGAGGGGCTTCAGCCAACTGAATTGATTCAGAAGGTACGGCTTCCACTCACAAATATTAATTTTTAGAACTTACCTATAATGATTTGATTATTAATTCTTCATTTACAGTAAGTTTCTTCATTTACCGTAAGCTTCGGTTCTGCCGAAGCCCCTCTTCCCTTTTTATTTAAAAAACCTCCCCACGTAAGGCAAGCTCTTCAGCGGCAAGTCCTTTTTCACAACGTAAGCCAGGAACATGCCGATGAGCACCGTGTTGATGCCGATGCGGGCAACTGTAGGCCATTCAGCAGGCAGCATTTCCATCACCGCAAACAGCACACACGTGAGCAACAAGTAAGCCCCGATGTCCTTCAGCGGATAGTCGATAGGATTCTTCTGCTGTCCCACAAAATAGCTGAGGACCATACTCGTGAAATAACCAGCAAACCCTCCCCAGGCACAAGCCCAGTAGCCAATCTTCGGAATGAAGATGATGTTCACGGCAATCAGCACCACGCAACCAGCCAGCGAGAACCAAGCACCCCAAATCGTCTTGTCGATGAGCTTGTACCAGAACGAGAGGTTGAAATACACACCCATCATGATTTCCGCAGCCATCACAATCGGAATCGTGCCCATCGCCTCACGGTAGCTTTTGCCAAGGATAAGTATCAGAATGTCCATGTAGCCCACGACCATCAGGAACGCCAAGAACGTGAAGATGAGGAAATACTTCATCGAAGTGGCATACATCTCCTTCGCGTCCGAGTCCTTACTCTTCGCAAAGACAAGCGGCTCGTAGGCATAGCGGAATGCCTGCGTAATCATCGCCATAATCATGGCAATCTTCACGCACGCACCATAGATGCCCAGTTGCACCTTGCCCTCCTCAGGGTCGGGATAGACAAACGGGAAAATCATCTTATCCACCGTCTGGTTCAAGATGCCAGCAATACCTAACACAAGAATTGGCCACGAATAACTCAACATTCGGCGTAGCAACTTCCCATCGAAATGCCATTGGCTGAACATCTGCTTCATCTCGGGAATGAAGAAGAACGTGACGATGCTCGTGCAGAAAAGGTTGATGCTGAACGCATAGCCCTGAATATCCTCTGGACTGTAAAGCCCATGAACCAAGTCATAAACCAAGCCTGGTTCAGTGTATTTGTCATAGAGCGTAGGCAGCAAGGCAAACCATATCAGGTTCAGAATGATATTGATGAAGATGAAAAGCAGTTTCAGCGAAGCAAACTTGATAGGACGCTTTTGGAATCGCAGCAAACTGAAGAAAATAGCTTGGAACGCATCAAGCGACACCACCACCGACATCATCCATACCCATTCGGGATGATGCTGATAGTGCAGCGACTCAGCGATACCTGGTAAGAACCCGAAGATGAACGCCAAGAACACCACGATGAGCATACACACCACCGTCAGCGCAGTGGAAAACACCGTATTCGCCTTCTCCTTCGCATCGTTCGCAAAGCGGAAAAACGTCGTTTCCATACCGAACGTGAGAATCACGAGGATGAGTCCCGTAAACGCATACACATTCGTAATTTCCCCATATCCACCACTTGCCGACGGTATCGTCACCGTATAAAGCGGTACCAGCAGATAATTCAGAAACCGCCCAACAATACTACTCAAACCATAGATTGCCGTATCTTTTGCTAAAGCCTTTAAGTTTGCCATATCCTTCTATTCAACTACAGAAACTGTTATGTTTTTATGATTTCAACCACAGATGGCACAGATGCACTCAGATGGTTGTTCTATTTAACTACTGAAGATTTATGTTTTTAATGATTTCAACCACAGATGATACAGATGCACCCAGATGTTTTTTCTTCACTTACGAATGAAAATGATAAAACAGATATTATTCGACATTGTCAAAATTGGCGAATCGTTCATGTTGCAATAACGTATCTCCAAAATTGATTAGCAGAGCCACTTTAAATCCACCCACTTTAGCATAATTCATCGTTTGTGCTCTATGCATGTCTTCAATCTCCCTCACAGCCTTCAGTTCCAGAATCACCTTCTCATAACAGACAAAGTCAGGAGAAAAAGGAGTCGCCAGCGAAACACCTTCATACGATACATGCAGCCGAGGTTCACGAACATAAGGTACACCTTGTTTTTGAAACTCCACTTCCAAAGCATCTTGATACACCTTTTCCGTGAATCCGCATCCCAAAGTATTATGCACCTTCATGGCCGCACCAATTATCTTATACGTCTCCTCCTTATATAAAAATACAGACATACAATTTTCCTTTTTATATCATTAATAATAAGTTTCTAAAACAACAATCCGTGCCATCCGTATCCTCTGTGGCTCAGAAAACAACAGACCATCTGTGTCCATCCGTATCATTCGTGGTTTTTTAAATCGTCCACATCTTCATCTGTGCTCATCCGTTTCATCTGTGGTTCAGAAAAAAAATCCACGTGTCCATCCGTGGTTTTAAATCCCCCACATGTTCATCCGTGTCCATCCGTTTCATCTGTGGTTCAAAAGAAATCCACGTGTCCATCCGTGTCTCAGATAAAACCCCCGCACGAAAAATCCGAGTAATCAGAAGTCATCGAAGAGACTATTCATCATCGTGTTGTTCTGCGGTGTGCGGCCCAGGTGCCTGTATGCCAGTTCCGTCACCTCCCGTCCTCGTGGTGTGCGCTTGATGAATCCCTCCTTGATGAGGAACGGCTCATACACCTCCTCCACCGTGCCAGGGTCCTCACCAATCGCAGTGGCAATCGTACCGATACCCACAGGACCACCCTTGAACTTGTCAATAATCGTCGTCAGAATCTTGTTGTCGATTTCGTCAAGACCAAACTTATCAATGTTCAGAGCCTCCAGAGCGATATGAGCGATTTTCGTGTCGATGCGTCCCGTACCCTTCACCTGCGCGAAGTCGCGTACACGGCGCAACAGCGCATTTGCAATACGAGGCGTACCACGACTCCTGCTCGCAATCTCACCAGCAGCATCCACGTCACAAGGCACATTCAGCAGACGGGCAGAACGGAGGATAATCGTTTGCAGAATCGAAGCATCATAGTATTCCAAGTGCATGTTGATGCCAAAGCGCGCACGGAGCGGAGCCGTCAGCAAACCGCTGCGCGTGGTAGCACCCACCAGCGTGAACGGATTCAAGTCAATCTGGATGCTTCGAGCCGAAGGACCCTTGTCAATCATGATGTCGATGCGATAGTCCTCCATCGCCGAGTACAAGTATTCCTCCACCACGGGCGACAGTCGGTGAATCTCATCGATGAACAGCACATCGTGCTCCTCCAGTGATGTCAGCAAACCAGCCAAGTCCCCAGGCTTGTCGAGTACAGGACCACTCGTCACCTTGAACCCCACACCCAGCTCATTCGCAATGATATTCGCCAGCGTCGTCTTGCCCAGTCCAGGAGGCCCGTGCAGCAACGTGTGGTCAAGCGGTTCGCCACGAAACTTCGCCGCCTCCACGAAGATGCTCAAGTTCTCCACCACCTTCGTCTGACCGCTGAAGTCGCCAAAGTGCAGAGGTCGCAACGCATTCTCGAAGTCTTTCTCCTTCGACGACATATACCGTTCTTCTCTGATGTCAAAATCGTCTGCCATTTCAATCCCAGTGTTAATAACGTCTGTCTTTATTGACGGTTAAGTAATGATAAAAAAATAGGTTGGTACAGTTTATTCATATTTTGGAGATGTTTTTGTTCGTTTTTGAAGGAGTGATGCGAGCATCATGACTGAGAAAACGGGCAAAAACAACCCAAAAGATGAACGCAACACAAGGCCAATTTGGAACTATCAAAATGTGCCAAGATATTTCTTTTATCGTTACTCAATTTGCAAAGTTACAAATAAATTCTGACAACAGCCGTAAGCATCGCCCAAAATCCCACAGCACCCCTCCGAAACCACTGTTCACAATCTTTGCCCCTCCCTAAAATCTCTTCCTCATCCTTCCAATCCCTCCTTCGCTTTTACTTAAGTTTTAGTTCGGTGAAAACCAATCTTTCCTTCAATTGCACAGAACTTTTCCTTCGATTCTACTGAAAAACCGAGCCTTCGTTGTCATTCAAGCGAGCCCTCGTTTGAACTTCACCGAGCCCTCGTTTGAACGATAACGAGCCCTCGGCAACTAGTTGAATCCCAAAGAACACTTCAGTCAGTTCCCACATGCGATTCAGACAATCCCCAAAATAGCTGCACCAACAGCATTCCCTTGTCGCCTGTGTTCCCATTCTCCCAGTATTCCCATTCTCCCCATTATTTCCCATTTCCCTGTCACAAAGCCTCACCATCAACTTCCACTAACCAACAAGATGCAATGCTATCTCACTCTATGAATTTTAGAGGGCAAAGAAAATTTTCTGAAAAAATGTTTCGTTTTTTCTTTTCTCGTTAAAAATTCTTTTTTATCTTTGCAACCGACTCTATGGAAGTCTTTCGCAGAAAAGGCAATTGGTGTACGGGACGTGTCCCGTTGTGCTAATGCAAAGACAGCCCACGCCGAGCCAGAAGAGGCTGATATCCAACGATGGATGATGCCAACGCAAGGAGGAATGGGTGGGTAAGAGTAGAGTCGCTATACATAGAAAAGCGTCACTAAGCGCTTTGTCTCTGACGTTCAGAAACTTCGCAACTTTCAAGATAAGGTCACGGACAATGCAACAGATGATGCTCATGGGATGTTTTTATTAGCATCCCTCTTTGCGTTTGTTTTTACGTACACCTTATAAAATAGGTATGCGTTTATGTCATCGTAAAGATGGGATGGTTATATAAACTCATCGGCGTGGGTTTCGTGTTGCTCGTTCAACCTTATCGGGCAATGCGAAGGCCTCTGAACGTGGAGCGGGCAACGAGTCGGATCTCCACGCTTTTTCTTTTTATAGTTCCCTAACTGTGTTATTCTAACGCCAACGCTGGGAGGTCGATAGGCATTGAAATAAATACTATCGGTATGAAGAAGCTTTTATTAATTATTATTTCATCTTTGTTGTTAAATAGTTCAGCAAAAGCACAAATTACAAGAGGATTGTGGGAATACGGTCCCGTCATCACGACTAACAATAATGGTTATGGCTGGGTGACTGAGAATTTGAAAATTTTTACTTTTGCCGTCTGTGCTCTGGATGGTGTTGAGTTTTGGAACAAGAATCGTTGGTGGATACCATCTTTCCGTTCTCGTTTTGATTTGGTAAAAGATATTGACACACCTGTAGGTGACGTGAAAGTAAAGTGGGCTGATTGGGGTCTTCGTAACTATTCTTTAGGTTATCATGTAGGTTATCTTTCTTACGTGATTCCATTAGGTTTCGATGTACAAGTTGATTATGAGAAGCAAAATTGGAGGTCTTTATTTCCGGGACGAGATGGTTATAAGAATTATGAAAAACAAATGATAGTTCCGACTATATTGTTGAAAACTCGTATTGGCGACTACACTCGTGGTACCTTTAATGTCATACTTGAGGCTGGTGCAAAATATAATTGTGTTTTGAGCGCAAAGGGAGATTATGATCAGGTGAAATCATTGAATAATGGTTTTACGGGAGTTTTTGGTATTGGAGTCATTAACTCATACACTCATTTTGCCATTCAATTGCGTTACGAACATGACTTTTTCGATTACTTTAATAGTAATTTCTCACCTAATGGAACATCTAAACCATATGATGGTGTTACCTCAAAACATGGAACGTTTAATCTATATACATCTTTTGGATTCTAAATTTAAATTTTTGTTGAAATGAAATTTGTTAATCATCTTATATTATTGGAATTGATAGCTCTTTCATTTTGCGTTTCTTCTTGTTCTGCCAAAGAGAAGAAGAATCAAAAGGATTATACACCAATTCAAAAGTGTGAAGTTGATCTAAGTAAAGCTATTGGTGACAGTATTTCAAGAATTATCATAAAGGCAAATCATGTTGAAATAAGTACAGACTCATGTGAAGCAAAGAAGTTAAATGCAGACGAAAGAGCAATTGTAAGGTATCTAATTGCTGACACTTGTAACTATACGAGTGATATGAAAGTCTTTGGAGAGTTTGTACCATATCTCTGTGTCAAGTTTAAGCATCATAAGAAAGTTGTGGTTGTTCTTTATGATTTTAGACTTCATAAATGGATGATAAAAGGAGCAAATGATAAACTCCTTTGTATGTATGATCTTAAATCAACAGACATTTTGCGTTTTGCTTTATTGGCATTACCAAAAGATAAGTTTCTCAATGATTTTATTAAAGAATAAGCAATATGAAAAAACTTTTAACATTGTGTATGGCAGTTGTAATGAGTTTGTCTGCCAATGCAAAGACAATTCACTGGATTACATTTATAGACACAACCAATAAAATGATTGACGCAATGGGGGTTGATCATGGCGTTGGGGAAATTGACAAGAACGGAAGAAGGGTTCTTTATGCTCACTTTATAGACGTTATCAATGCAGCTCTTGCTGAAAAAGGATATGTTGCTGACAAGCAGGATTATTGGGATGTTCAGACAAACCCTGTAAATTGTAAAAAAGCCGTTCAGAATCTAAATGTAGAACCTGATGACATCATAATATTCTATTATATAGGACACGGAGGTCGACCTGTAGGGCAAGATCCTAATAAATATCCCTATCCGCAAATGTGTTTGGCTCAGAATTCTGATGAAGGATTAGTTCCACTAACATGGGTTCATGATGTATTGAAATCTAAAGGAGCTCGTTTGACGATTACGATAGGAATGTGTTGTAATTCGGAATCAAGAGGTATGACACCTAAAACCAAACCCCTTTTTAGTGCTAATTATGGAAAAGCATATGTTGAGGAAGATGCTGTAGCAAACATTCAAAAACTATTTCTTGAGAGCAAAGGTGATATAATTGCAACTTCAGCATCTCCCAAAGAAACATCTGTTGGATGGGATTGGGGACAACTTGGAGAATTTGATTTATACACTGGTTGTTTAGTTTACTTATTTAATCACATGGCATCTAATGGAAGTTTTGACTGGAATTCTTTTTTTAGCAACTTAGGAGAATTAGTTCCAAATCAGTATCCAAAACAACACCCAATTTACACTCCTAATGTTACATCATCGTCTGCGCCTTCACAACAACAACAACGTGAACAACCAAGAGAAGAGGAAGTAAAAAAAACTTCTCAGACACAACCTGATAATCGAACAAATGATGGAAACAATGTGCTTGAGGAATGCTTTGATTATATCATTGACAAGAATGTTCCTCTGGACAAGAGAGTTGAAATGTCTAATCGATTGAAAGGAATCTTCACGAGCAATGCTACAATCAAGATATTGGGACAAGACTCTGACATGGTAATCGATAAAGAGGCGGCTGAAGTTTTCTTCCAAAGGATATCAACAAGTAGGCTTTTATTAAAAGTAGTACCTGTTGATGGTAAATATACTTCTGATGACAAACTTTCTGAAATGCGTGTACGCGAATATTACAAAAAATAGACAATCCTTATGAAAAAGAGTGTATCAAGGTTTTTAATGGCAGCAATAATGCTGTTGGCTTGCTTAACAACTCAAGCACAAAGTAGTGCAGACGAAATGTTAAAGCGCCGTTGCGCAGACAAAGTAAAACAAATGTGTGACTATATCGAGTATATGGCCAACCCTCAGCAGAAAGTAAACAACCGCCGCTATTATCGCAAAGCGGCTTTGAATCTTTTTGTTGGGCAAGGTAATTCGTATGAAGAAGATGGGCGTATTCGAGATGGTGTAATGATGGAGGTTACATCTGTAAACAGGAAGAATCCATATTCTTATCTGATGAAGCAGTATTTCTCAAATCTTATTAACAGATTAAGCTATTCCAAAGTCGTCATGCAGACAACAGATGTCTCTGCCATGAAAATAAGTGAACTACAGCCAATCAGTGAAGACACTTATGTTTGTACCGTATATTTCGAACAATCCTTCTGTGGATATCGTGATGGCAAACCTGTATATAAGGATATTACTCGTAAGCGCGTAAAATGCTATGTCAAGGTTGAACAAACAGAAGACGGCGAGGAATATATTGTTATGTTGGGTGATGTCACTGCAACTGACACACAACGTCTATGAAAAGGTTAGCGACTATCATGTTCTTCATTTGTCTGTGCATCGTTTTCTGCGATGCACAGACAAATCGTGTAATCGTTTCTATTCCACCGATTATTCGACAATGTGAAGATTCCATTCAATCTGATTCTGTCAGAATAATTAATGAGCTTGAACGAACTTTTATCAAGAGAACAAAAGAAAGATTGTGGCAATTGTCTGACATTTTGTATTTTCTGTGCGAGGATTCACGCAATAGGCAATCAAAATCATATTATACAAACATAGCCAGAAGTCTTTTTGCCGATAGTGCACAAGTTACTATAAGGAAAGATAACCATAACTATAGGAATATGTCAGTTGAAAACTTTCTTAAGCATTTGTCAGAAAGGAAGATGGTAGAAGCTGTTGAAATAGACTCAATTATGATTCCAAAATGGGATTATGCGACAATTGAGTCTGATACTATAGGAGTAGTATATGTTGAAAGTGAAATGACTGTAGTTCATTCTTCGCAGCATTTTGAACATGTAGGTACAAAACTGCCAATAGTGAGTGCAGAAACAGAAGATGGAACAGAATGGGTTCCACTTTTTGGAAATATGATTGTTAGTATAAGATACAAAAATGAAAAGTCTAAAAATAATAATCGGAATAGTCTTGATGTTATCAGTAACAAACTTTATTGATGCCCAAGTTATAGGTGGATTACTGAATGAAGATTTGTATAAGACAAGAGTAAAACTTGTAGATGAATTCTTTGATAGATTCAATGGGAAAGAGTTTCGTCCAGATATCAAATCAACTAGCGATGACGCCAAGTTGAAAAATCTTCTGGTACTTTTCAATGCAGGTATGTTCAAATCAATGGAGGACACTGCTTTTCTAGAAGCTAAAACTTTTGCTGAGAAAGTTCTCCAAGATAGTGTTAAGTTACATTACCAAGATTCTACATGGATTGCTAAAGCTACTTGTCATGGAAAACTAAAAGGGAAAGCAGTTGACTTCACCCTATACCTAAATGTAGAGAACCGTCGAGGAAAAATGTTTAAATGGGTAATTGCTAAGGCGGAGGGAAGTATCTTCAATCTTACGCCATCTTTACAAAAAGAAAGTATTATGCTAATGCCAGATGATCACGAAACAAATTTTATGTCATTGCATCGCATAACAACAGAAAAGGATAACTACATATTGAATTATAAACAAAAGTATTTCGAGGTTGATCCAACAACAGTATTTTATGCTTATGTCTATACGGGCGTATTGGATATAGAATATGTTAAGCCTTTGGAATTTGTCTTCTTACAAGTACCAGGGTATAGATTCACAATCAGTCACTTTGAACGTGAAAATTTCAATGCAGGATGGTTAATTAACTCACTGGAAAAAATAACAGATGAAGAAAAGACAGAATTTCTAAACTATATCTACAAAAAATGAAAAAGAGTATTATCATATCGGTATTGTTCGGGCTAATTGCTACAAATACCATAGCTCAACCACCTGTCGAGGTTGTTAAAGAGTTTGGAGCTGCAATGCAACAATGGTGTAATACGGACGAAATAGAATATCATGAGCAAGCAATGAAACTTGCGAGTGGAAAAATTAAATGCCTTGTTGATGACAAGATTACCCAAGATGCCGTTGCTAACGACCAATCTCAACTGCTTACAAATGGCACACAGGAAATTGTATCTTACTTGAATATTTTTCAAGATGCTATTATGCAGGGTCAAAAATATAACATGTCAAATGTCAAGGCCAGGTTAGATTTTGTAGAACCTACGGCATTTAAGAATGAAACTCCGCCAAGCTTTGTTAGTGCAGACTTGGCCCTGAGCGGCAAACTCGTGTATAATGTTACCGATATATTTTATGTTCGTGAGGGGAAAATAACAAAGATTATTGATTACTCATCAGACAATTCTCTTGGTAAAGCCCTGGAATTATATTCAAATCACAAATTCGACGAAGCATTTAAGATGTTTCGAAAGCTTGCATACGAAGATTGGGGTAACTTTGATGCACAATATTATATGGTTGTTATGGAAATCAAAAAGCAAGGATGTGATTATTTAGACAAGAAGATACGTGATAAAGAGGTTGTATGGTTTCTTTTAAAGAACTATTTAGCAGCAAATCCAGATGCAATAAGGCTAATGATTAAATTTCCATTGGATGAAAGTAAACTTGACATTGCATATTCGTCTGAATATGAATGGCTGATAAGATGCAAACAGCCTGCGCAGTCTGGTCTTATGATTTCATGTGATAAAAAAACCATGTCTTTTGGATTCATAAATGAAAGAGGCAAGCTTGTTATTCCTTATGGACAATATAGTCATGCCCATCCATATCATGAAGGACGCGCATGTGTTGTATCCAAAGTTACAAAAAAATGTGGTTTCATTGATGAAAATGGGAACGAGGTTGTACCTATAATTTACGATAATGCTATTTGTGATTTTTATAAAGGCCGCACTTGGTGTATAAAGGATGGAGCTGCATACCTTGTTGATAACCAAGGGAAGGTTTTGAAAACAATACAAGGTTATTCTTATCTTTCACCTTCTGCTCCTGTAGGTAACTATGCAATGCTTTACAAAACAGAGAAAGTATTTGACATTTATGATTATAATGGGAATTTATGTTTTGAGGATTATACGTCTTGGGATTTCTCACGCAATGGATTGGTAAGAATGAAAAAGGATGGGGCAAATGATGTACTATATAAAATTAAATGGTAAATAGCAAGTATTAAATCTTTCAAAATAATACTTTTCAAAGTCGAATTAGAGAATTGTGTTCAGAAGTATCTACATCATAATCATGATGATTAACTTATGCCAATGAACACATTGTTGTACATGTTTTGTAAGAAAGTAGATGCGTCATGATGATACAGCGTATATATACTGCTTTTTTGTTCTTGTTGTTGGCTGGGCAATTATCTGTTCAGCCACAACAGGAATAAATGATATTAGAATCTGCCATAGAAAAGAGGGCGATGTTTATTTGCTTATGTTGGTATTATCATAAGCGCCCGTTAAATAATTGATTTCATCTATTCTACCTGTTGAATATCAACGACTTGTTTACATAAACATAGCGTGACGATTTGAATTGCAATTCGTTCAGGGAATCAGCAATTTGTAAATGAATAGCATTGATTTTTGGTTTTTTATTGCTTTGATGCTGGATTCAATTCGTAAATTCGATTTTTAACTGGACACTTGTGATTTGAGATAATTTGTGGAAATTTGTTGACTCATTCTTTGGAAACGATTGCGAAGACGTAAAGACGATATAAGGGGGCAATAAATACATTTTTGTGGATTTATTTGGTTGTTTGCGTATTTCTATTTAAATTTGGCAACGAATTACATATTTTAGATCAATGAAAAGATTTTTGTCTTCTGTTTTTGCGTTGGTTGCTGCTACTACGATTCATGCTGCAACCATCAGTGTGACGGTATATACTACCCAGAAGCAGACTGTTACGGGCTTTGGTGCTGCGTGCTGCGATGGGGCTATGTGCCCGTTCGGTGCTGACACTCAGCCTGTGAGACTGCTCTATGGCCCTACGTCGAAGGTTGGGCTGAACATCATGCGTATGGAAATCTCGCCTAACTTTGTGGGGGATGTGATTGTTCCGGAGTGGGGCAATTATGATACTCCTTACGACTGGAAGGGTTCGCTGCCTTCGGCTAAGATTGTGAAGCAGCGTGGTGGTATTGTTTTTGGTACTCCGTGGTCGCCCCCTGGTGATTACAAGACGAATGGCACTGCGCAGGGTGGCAATTCTGAGGACCAGGGTCTTCAGGAAGGCAGGTTGCGCAAGGATTGCTATGATAAGTTCTTCCCTTGGTTGAACTCGTTCTTGGCGTATATGAAAAGTAATGGTGTCAATGTTGACGCTGTGTCTGTTCAGAATGAGCCTGACTGGTGGGTGAGCTATTCGGGCTGTCTCTACACACCTCAGGAGCAGTTGGAATTGGTGAAGAACTATGCCCACCTGTTGGACCGAGAGACTTATCCTGGTGTTCGTCTCATCAGTGCGGAGCCTTTGGGATTTGACCCTAAGTATTCGAATACGCTGCTGAACAATGTTGTTGCGCGCGACCAAATCGACATTGTTGCTGGACACATCTATGGTCATGCTCCGTTGGGAAATATGAAGAGTGCGAGCACGTTGGCATCGAGGTATGGCAAGGAATTGTGGATGACGGAACATTCTTCGACGGATTACATCCAGAGCCTTCCTAACTGGCATGAGCAGTTGCTCTTTGCTGAAGAGCTGAATGAGTGTATGCTGGCTGGATGCACGGGCTATATTTATTGGTATATGCGTGCGCATTGGGCTTTTGTGGGTACGGGCGAAACGAAGTATGGTTCTGCCAATGTGAAGAATCGACTGCTGCCTCGTGCTTACGTCATGTCTCACTTCTCGAAGCATGTCACGGGTTCTACTCGCTTGACTACTTCGCGCGACATGACTTCGGGCTCGGAGGCTGCGCTGGAGTATTCTGCTTACATTAAGGGTGACTCGCTGATTGTCATGGCGATTGACACGACGAAGACGGGCTATGACTTGAAGCTGAATTTGCCTTATCCTGTGAGAAGCGGTGTGCATCTGTTATCTACGGGCAACGAGGCAAGTAATCTTTGTCAGCAGAGTGACCTTGCTATCGCTGAGCCTACTAAGGAGGTGACGGTGCGGATGCCTGAACGCAGTCTGAATACTTATATTTTCATCATTGACAATGAAAATACGGCTATCAATTATGTGACTCTTCCTAACCCTAATGGTCCTAAGACTTATTACGACATGCAGGGAAGGAAGCTGGCAAGACCTCACGGTCTCTGCATCGAGAGAAGTTCCGATGGTCGTTCAAGAACCATTATGGTTTGGCAATAAGGTTTTATTCCATATAAAATATAATGGGCGAAGACTACCAGTTATGTGTCTTCGTCTATTTTTTTATCAAAAAAAACAACTTAAAGGTTGTACGTTTCTGCTTTTATTATTATATTTGCAACGGAAAAATGTGCTTAGAATATAATGACATTTGATAGCATTACAGAAGACGAACGGCTTTGGGCTACGCGTTATGACGGATGTGCAGACAACGTACTCGACTCGTTGTTTGAACAATGGAATGATGTTGTTTGGCTAAGAGATTTTTTTAAGGCTA
>Ga0310691_10005823_pt1 | contig 13314 bp, 15 predicted proteins | sample 176DNAGHGlowgp2_FD_203887 | JGI IMG/M metagenome (GOLD analysis project Ga0310691, IMG submission 203887) | Sheep rumen microbial communities from Palmerston North, Manawatu-Wanganui, New Zealand - 1766 DNA GHGlow gp2 (v2) (version 2) | ecosystem: Host-associated > Mammals > Digestive system >... | reverse complement strand
CGGGATACCCAGAGGTATTTGAAGGGCTCTTTCAGGAGTTTGCACTTAAGGCACAGAAGACGCCGGAGCCTTGCTGGAACGTGAAGTTTGCGGAAGTGCTCTTCATGTATGAAGGAAAGGCTTATAGCGTACGCCCCGGAAACCTTAAGTGCTCCGTGGAAGTCTTTGAAGTCTTATCAAATGAGCTGATAGACAGGATGTATGAGTTGGGAGCCTATGAGATGTTTTACGGCGGGATGCTGGATTAATAGTATAATAAGAAAAGTGAGGATATATAAATGACAAGAAGCATAAAAAGACCTGCAAGAAGAACTATAATATGGAACAAGACCCAGGGGCACTGCGCCCACTGCGGGAGGCTGATACAGGCCGGAAACCAGACCGTGGACCACTTCATCCCGCAGGCTGACGGCGGCGGGTCCGATAAAAGGAACCTGATGCCGCTCTGCCGGAGCTGCAACATGCGCCGGAGCGATGAGCCCGTGGATCCCTGGGAGTATTATCGATACGCACCCAAATGGGCAAAGCGGGACTGTGAGGAGTATGAGAAGGAATGGCGGTCGTTTCATACTAACCTTGCCGGGGAGTTGGTGTGAAAAGGAAACATCATAATCAATTGATTTCGCTCAGATACATCTATTATGTCATAACGCGATTATTTTAGGTTTTCAAAATACTGTCGGATATTTTTGATGGCCGAATCCTTGTTGTTTCCGTATACCCGTTCCATTTTTATAGCATTTTCCAGTATTTGCTCAAGTTCTGAATCTATGACAATATTTTCCCTGCATATATCAGCAACCTCTAAAGCATTTTGTGCAGATTCAAGCTTAGGCAATAATTCTTCAGGATTAATGCCGCCATTTTCGTTTATTATGGATTCCGCAAAACTAACTAATTCATGACTGTCCGGTTCAAATAAATTATCATCAGCGATATAACTTTTAATATCTATTGATATGGATTGAACCAATTCCATATATTCTCCATAATTAATACTCGTAATTCTACTTTTCAAAGTAGTATTATTTGGATCAAAAAATAATATTATATTTCTGTTTTCTAATACTGTATTGAATGCCGTTTTAATTGATATGTCAGCAGTCACAGCGCGGATATTTTTAGCATTCACGGGAATAATCTCTGTCTCAATATAATGATTATCACGGTTATCCCACAGAGTTACTGATCCGATACGAATATGATCTGTTTGGTTATACAGGAAGTTCTTAAATTTTAATGATAAAGGTAAAACATCATTTGTTTTAATTGGCTCAACAACAACCCCTGTACCATTAGCAGAAACAAGAAGCCCCTTACCATTTAAATCGCATATATCAATATCAACACCAACAATTCCGTTAGCACCTTTCTCTTTTGCGAAATACTCCAAATTCCTTAGTGCCGTCTCACGTGCAACAACCAAAGATTCTATAGTAAAGAATGTTCCGTTGGTTAAAGCTCCGAGTAACCCATTGGGAACAACAATCTCTCCATATACGATTCCCTTATATTCAGTTATTCTGTAACCTTCAAATGAAAACCCCGTAGTTATCATAAATTCCTGTCTGTTATTCATTCTATACTCCTTGGTTTCCGTATTTCGTAAAATACTAATATATATATATATATGATTGTATCACTAATTTTCTTTAGCCCCAACCCAAGTACGATCAGTCGTGGTTTACATAACATTATGTCCTTTTTATCGTACACCATTTTGAGGTATGATGGGTACATGAGAACGGAGGTGCTTGAAATGCCTGCAACGAAAACATACTATAAAGTAATAGTGCTCAGGATAGATACTTTTGAGAGCGAGATCGTTGATGAGCGTCATTTCCCGGATGTCACGGAGGCTATGCGGTTCTGCGACAGCATCAGGGATACGGAACTATCGACCTTTGTGGTGAAGATGTAAGGAGGCGCGGCATGGGACATGGTTTGGAAATGAAATGCACGAAGTGCGGGTTTGAATTCCTCTCCAGGACAGGCGTCGGGTTCAGCTTTCCTTCAGTTTATGAGGAAACTGTGCTGAAAGCCAAATCCGGTGAACTAGGAGATGAGGCACGGGAGTTCTTTAAGGAACATCCGGATGGGGCAATTAATGCCGAATACGTCACTTTATGCTGCGATGAATGCGGGGATCTGTTTACCGGACAGGACCTTACCGTGTACGCTCCCAAATATGGGAAAATGAAGAGGAAAAGCTATGTTTTTGAGGATGATCTGGAACAGTACTATTCTGAAGGACTGAAATATCATCATAGGTGTAAAAAATGTGGCGGAAGTGCACATATAGTAGATCCGGACGAGACTTTGCTATGTCCGCGGTGCAGGTCCCCGTTGGAGGAATGCAGGAGCATATTATGGGATTGAGGTGATGGCATGAGAAATTATTATCGTATCCCCATCATGTTTTATGAAGCGGCAACCTTTATACGGTTTGTGAAGGAAAATTCGGCCGCTCTGGGCAGAGAGAAGATACTCGGACTGTACAACGATTGGTGGATGCTGATGGAAGTTCAGTCTCGGCTTACCCCGGCGTCAGCTTGCTGCCGGGGTGCCGTATAGATGCACTTATATGCTCTACCGACTTCATAACAGGGGGAGGACGCATTTTACGAGCTGCTGGATGAAGTACGGACCAGCCATCTATTACAAACAATATGACTTTGCACGCTTGTGAATTGATGTAAATTAGTTGCACAATCTCACGTGGTCTCATTGCAAAAAATGGCCATTTTCTGCTATAATTCTAATGTTGTCGAGCATTATAACGAGATAAGTCTGAATAACAATATAAGCAGTTCAGAAGTGGTCGGTCAGGCAAAATCGTTGTCCTGTTCCGGCCTTAATCTTTTAAAGTAGAGAGGTATTTTTATGTACTCATTAGACGAGCTGTTTAAGGATAGCACTCATAACGCCTCGCTTTTTAGCGATGAAGCCATTCAGGCAATCGAAAATGCAATTTATACAAAAACGGTTAGAGGCACTGAGGCGCCATATATAAATTGCCTCGTAAGAAAAAAGGAGATAAAAGTAACTCCTGAAGAGGCAGTTCGTCAGCTATATATCTATACCCTGGTTCATGATTACGGTTATTCCGTAGACCAGATGGAGTTAGAAAGACATATTCATTTCGGCCGTGAAGTAAAACGCGCGGATATCGTTTTATTCGAAAAATCCCATCCCAACGTTGAATATATCATTATCGAAGTTAAGAAGCCTAAGCTGTCGGAAGGAAAAGAGCAGCTTAAGTCTTATTGCAATGCCACTGGTGCAACAATGGGGATTTGGACCAACGGCCAGCAGATCTCATATTATCACAGAAAAGATCCTAACTATTTTGAGGATATCCCTAATATTCCTTCTGTGTCGAAAAAACTCAAAGATATCCTAACTGAGCGTTGGACGATTGATGATCTCGTTCAAAAGGACAAGCTTGTTAGCGAGAAAAAATCTCTTAAGGGTTTGATCGAAGAAATGGAAGATGAAGTTCTTGCAAACGCCGGAGTGGATGTCTTCGAAGAGGTTTTCAAACTGATCTATACCAAACTTTATGATGAAATGGAAAGCGGCCGTGATCATAGCCGCACGTTGGAGTTCCGTAATTATGGAGATACGGACGACGATTTAAAATCGAATATTCAGGGACTTTTTGATAAAGCTAAAGAGAAGTGGCCGGGGGTATTTGGCGCAGATACAACTATTGCACTTACTCCATCCCACTTATCAGTTTGTGTTTCCTCATTACAAGATGTTAAGCTTTTTAATTCCAATCTTGATGTTGTGGATGACGCCTTCGAATACTTGATGAGCAAATCTCAAAAAGGTGAGAAGGGCCAGTTCTTTACGCCCAGGTACGTTATTGATATGTGCGTAAGAATGCTTAATCCTAAGAAAGATGAAAAAATGATTGATACTGCGTCTGGTTCTTGCGGATTCCCAGTTCATACTATTTTCTATGTCTGGAAAAGCATTCTTGCTGAAAGAGGAATTGAACAGAGTCACCTTTTTACTACGGAAAGAAAACCCGCAGAGTGTGAAGATTATGTTCAAAAAAATGTTTTTGCTATAGATTTTGATGAAAAAGCAGTCCGAGTTGCGAGAACCCTGAATCTCATTGCAGGAGATGGCAGGACTAACGTTATGCATCTAAATACTCTGGATTATGAAAGATGGGATGATACCACTAAAGATGAAACGTGGCAGGACATTTATTTTGATGGATGGCGAGGCCTTCGTGCCCTTCGTGCTAAACGAGACGAAAACAGAGATTTCAATTTTGATATAGTTATGGCGAACCCGCCATTTGCCGGGGATATTAAGGAAAGCCGTATTATAGCCAAATATGAGTTGGGTAAAAATGCTAATGGAAAGTATCAAAGTAAAGTTGGTAGAGATATTCTTTTTATAGAAAGAAATCTTAGTTTCCTGAAACCGGGAGGACGTATGGCGATAGTTCTTCCTCAGGGACGCTTTAACAATTCCAGTGATAAATACATCAGAGATTATATAACTGAAAGATGCCGAATTATTGCAGTGGTTGGATTGCACGGAAATGTGTTTAAGCCGCATACCGGAACAAAGACATCAGTACTGTTCGTTCAGAAATGGGATGAAACGCTCTGCCCTAAAAAGGACGATTATCCTATTTTCTTTGCAACGATGCAAAAACCAAGCAAAGATAATTCTGGCGAAAAGATATTTAGAAAAGATGATGAAGGCCACGTCATACTTGATCAGCATGGTCATATGATTGTTGAACATGATTTGTTTAATCATGAGGGGTTGACTGAAGACGGTATAGCTGAAGCATTCGCAGAATTTGCAAAGAAGGAAGGTTTAAGTTTTTTTCGATGAGCCCATCCACTGAACCTTTCGACGAGGTCAAGTACAAGGCTTTGATGGATGGGCTGGAATGCAGCGAAATAATGCTAAGCGAGCAAGCTATCAGTTCGAGACTTGATGCTGAGTATTATTCAAAACGAAATTTGTTCTTGCAAGCAAAACTTGAAGCTGTTGGAAAAAAACCGATGAAGGAGTACGGAGCTGTTCTCGATTGTAGTGCTTTTTACCCGTCTATTACCGGATATTATTCTCATGATAGGAGCTTAGTTCCTTTCCTGAGGGTAAATGAGATTCACAACGGTTTAATCTATATAACTGATGACACGGTATTTTTACCCCAAAATATACTTGAGGAAAATAGTAAGACTATTGCTCTTGCTTATCCGGGAGATATTATAATTGCCAAAGGTGGAAATACTCTTGCGAAGGTTGGTCTTGTAACAGATGAGTTTCCTTGCTATTCCACTTGCCGTGATGTAATTACGTTACGAACAAATGAGCTCAAAGACTTAAACAAATATTTCTTGTGGGCATTTTTACATAGCTCATATGGTCAAGGTATTCTGTGGAGATCTGCAAGTCAAACAGGTCAGCCACATCTTACCCTTCCTTCTATTTTGGAGATTAAGATTCCGGATATCAAAGAATTACAGAATACAATTGAAGAGATATATAAATCATCCGTTGACAAAAAGCATCAGTCAGAAAAATTATATGCATCCGCACAAAAAATGATGCTGGATGAGCTTTGTTTTGATCCATCAACTGTCCCTTCGGGGTGTAGGGCGGAGAAAAAACTCTCAGAAACTTTTGGAGCAACTGGTAGATTGGATGCGGAATATTACCAGCCTAAATTTGATTTTATTGAGAAGAAGCTTTACGAATATGATGGTGATACGAAACCATTGTCAGAGATCGTCACTTATTTGTTTACCGGTCAGTATGCTGATGAGTATTTAACTGAAGGAGAAGAACCCGGACTAAAAAACTATATAAGAGGAACGGATATCTCTGAAGGAAGAATTGAAAGAGATGATACGCATTGTGTGAATCCTGATGGTTTTAATAAGTTTGTTACAAAGGGCGATATTGCAACAGGGCGAGTAGGTACGATTGGGAATTTCGGGGTAGTAAAGGAAGATTTGGAAGGTGCAATTTGCTCTGATAATATATTGTGTTTCCATCTTCCGCCTGAGTATCTGCCAGATGTATATGCTTTATATTTCAATAGTGACCTTGCCAGAGAATTAACTATCCGTATGGCGAGAGGTTCTGTGCAGCAGAGATTGAACCAGGAAACATTAAAAGAAATTCCAATTCCCCTTATAAGAAAAGAAGTTCAACAAAAAATAGAGGCTATAGTTCAGGAATCATTTTCTATGCATGATAAGGCTAATAAGCTGATAAAGATTGCCGTACAGGCGGTTGAGATTGCGATTGAAGAAAATGAGAAAAAAGCTATCGCGTGGATTGAAAAGCAACTAAAAGATTTATAAGTCTTTGGAGGATTGTCCTATGAAAATTTCCGACTTCAAAGTAGGAACCATATATCATCATCAGGATATTTGCGACGCATTCCAGTGCGGCAATATGGGCGGTATGCGTAAATCTAAAGCGACTAATACTCTCCTGCTGATCTGCGATCATACCAAAGGGCTGTATCAGGATATGTGGCATGGAGATGTCCTCCACTACACCGGCATGGGAAAGATCGGCGATCAGGTCCTTCAGGGGAACCAAAATAAAACCTTATATGAATCCGGTCACAATGGGATAAACGTTCACCTCTTCGAGGTTCTTGATCCTACAGAGTATACCTACCGTGGTGAGGTGAAACTTGTTGACAAGCCTTATCAGGCAAGGCAGAAAGATGAAAACGGTAATGACCGTAACGTCTGGATGTTTCCGATTAAGCCGATTGATTCAACGCATGTGGTTACGCCGGCCAAGTTCACCATTCCGAAAGAGGACTCCGAGGCTGTAAAAGCAAAGAAAAAGAAGATCCTAGATGATAATGCTTCTCCGGAATACGCGGAAGGCCTATCGGATGCTGATCTAAAGGAAGCAGCAAAGCTGAGGGGGCGAAAGACAGTTCCGGTTAAGAACGTATCGACACCCCAGCGCGAGCGCGATCCATACATTTCAGAGCATGTTAAACGACGGGCCAAGGGAATCTGTGATCTTTGCAATACCCCGGCCCCGTTCATGGATAGTAAAGGCAGGCCGTATCTGGAAAGCCATCACGTTATATGGTTGTCCGAGGGTGGTGAAGATACGATGGAGAATGCTGTAGCTTTATGTCCTAACTGTCATCGGAAGATGCATATTGTTAAGGATCCTGAAGATGTAAAAGCATTACAGGTTGCACTCGGTTATTATAAGCGGAAGGGCCTATGAAAACCATAAGAGTTGTTGCAGCAGTCATTATTAAAGATGGACAGATTTTTGCCACCGCAAGAGGTTATGGTGATTATAAGGGCCTTTGGGAGTTCCCTGGTGGAAAGATTGAGCCTGGGGAGATGCCGAAGGAAGCTTTGAAACGCGAAATCCGGGAAGAGCTCTCTGCAGAAATACAAGTCCTCGATCTGATACAGACCATAGAATATGATTACCCGGACTTTCATCTTTCTATGGACTGCTTCTGGGCTGAGATATTTAAGGGAGAACTGGTTCTCAAGGAAGCAGAGGACGCCAGATGGCTAACGAAGGATGAATTGGATTCGGTACAATGGCTTCCGGCGGATTCTGAGTTGTTGAGCTGTATTAAAGATCATTTGGGATAATGAAAGGAGACATGTATGCCAGAGTTGGGAAAAATCGAGCGAATTGATGATCTTCGCACTATTTGGAAGAACGAAGCCCGGGACTTTACCGGATGGCTTGCTGAAGAGGAGAATCTTGCTCTCTTAAGCGATGCTGTTGGTATAGACCTCGATCTCGAGGAACGTGAATCCGCAGTGGGTAGCTTTTCCGTTGACCTGTTTGCCACTGAGGAAGGAACCGGTCGTAAGGTTATCATTGAGAATCAGCTTGAGGATACAAACCATGATCATCTCGGAAAAATTATTACTTATGCAGCTGGAAAGGATGCTGCCATTGTAATATGGATTGTTAAAAAGGCCCGTGATGAGCACCGGCAAGCGGTAGAATGGCTTAACCAGCATACGGATGAGAATATAGGGTTTTTCCTGTTGGAAATAGAGTTATGGAAGATTAATAACTCTCCTGCTGCTCCGAGGTTCAATGTTGTGGAGCGCCCTAATGATTGGGCTAAGGCAATAAAGGCTGCTGAGGGACTATCAGAAACAAAGAAAACATATGTGGAATATTGGGAGGCTTTCAAGAGGTACGCTTTCAGTAAACCGGAAATGAAGTCCACATTTACCGAGCGTAAAAGTGGACCATACCAATGGTATGACCTTGCAGTTGGGAAGAGTAATTGTCACATATCTCTTACTGCTTCCATGACAAAGAAAAGGCGTGCCGCTCAGCTTTATATTAGTAATGATAAGGAGACCTTTGAAGAATACAAATCACATAAGGACGAGATTGAAACCATGGTAGGCAGCGCGCTTATATGGCATGAAGCAAATCAAGACTGTGTTTTTGGGTGGGATTATAAAGATGCGGATTATGATGAGTCCAACTGGGAAAAGTATTTCGAGTGGTATTGCCAGTGCGCGCTGAAACTCAAAGAGGTAGTTAAGAAGTTCGGATGAAGTCTTCAGGTGATAATCGATGATAACTATTTCAGAGGACATCAATATAAAAGTCTATACCCTGGCTGTGAAGTATATTCAGTCATTAGCTGAAGAAAATGGTATTGACATTGAAAAATACTATGTTGTTGATGAACATGTATGCGAATCCCTCAAGGATATTTATATACAGTTTATAAGCTCCGCTCAGAACTACCAGAGGATGCCTAAGGTCATAAACTTTAATGGCCGGAAGGATGAAATCAGGCAAATACTATTCGATTTCGATTTCAGACAGATCAGGAGGATGGATATAGAGGAACTGTATCAGACACTGAGAACGAGATTTGATGCCAGCGGAGCCGATAGTAAGTTTAACAGCTGGCATAAATGGAGCCGGTCTGTTATCGATTCAGCTAAGTTCCTGTGTAACTTTAAGGATGCAGATGATTTCAAGGGTTTTGTTAAATGCTTTGATTATAATGTTTCCACAAGGATGGCTCTTCCCTTATTAATATCCGAAAAGATAAGCGGTATTGGATTTGCCCTGGCCTGCGATCTTCTTAAAGAACTGGGATTTACTGATTATCCGAAACCGGATGTCCATCTGATGGATGTTTTCTCTGCGTTGGGATTATCTGAAGATGATCCTATAAGCACCTTTGAAGCCATTGTGAAAATGTCGGATATATGCAGGGAAGTGGATCCTGCAGCCTCCCCGTTTAAGGTTGACAAGGTATTCTGGCTCATTGGATCCGGAAGGTTCCATAAGGAAACACCGGAAATAACCATCGGGCGGCATAAAGAAGAATTCATCCAGATTGCTAAAAGGGAACTAGGTGTTGCTTGAATAAAAAGGGACATTGGCACAGCTGGGAGCGCGACTCCATGTCATGGGGGAGGCCACGGGTTCAAGTTTCGTATGCTCCATTACAGAAGAATGAGATAAATGAAAATAGTGGGAGTTTGATAGCCAAAAGCATAGTATAATAAACTATATGAAATTACAGAGGGCAGGAGAAACGGGGGAGGTATCATGGGTAATAAAGAAATAGAGCAGATAGAACGGTTGCTGGAACAAACCGGAAAACTATCATTTCCGCCTTTTGCAAGTGAAAAGAAAAAGAGAGAAATTCTAAATACAATTCGAAATGAGACAGACTACAAGATATCAAAAATACTAGGGGAGAATTCCTTGTTTGAATCAAGGAAAGATATGCTATGGATGCAGGCTGAGGAACTTGCAAGTAAAGAGTTTGATACTCTTCCAGATAAATTAAAAATGAATTCATTTTATTTGCAAGAAGTAATGCATCAATACGTGGAATTTGTAAAAAAGACTTTTATGAATAACTAGGAGATTATTATATGTATTTATCAGCGCTTGATATCGAAAAAAAACACCTCTTTCTAGATTTGGAAATCTATATTTCAAATATTGATGGGAACTTTTCTGAAGAAGAGAAGAGAATGATTAATATGCATTGTGCGGAAATGCATATTGACAATAACAATTACGAATGTGAACATTCTTTAGATGAAGTATTGTCTTTGATAAGACAAACAATGACGAAAAAGGAGAAGCGCATAATATTTTTAGAGTTAGTTGCTACCATATTAGCTGATGAGGTATATCACACAAAAGAGAAGGAAATGGTCAATAGATTATCTCAGATACTTGAAATCAGCGATGAAGAAAGGGATAATGCATTTTCTATAATTAATGATGCAAAATCCATTTACAAAAGATGTGAAGTCTTCATAAATTGAGGGGGTTATATGGGGCAGTACAAAGAGAAATACGAGATATTAAAAAAGTATTACAAGAAAATTGAAACAACACCGGAATTTCATTTTGGTGGAGGTATTCCATACAACAAGATTGAGAACGCCAATAAAGCCTTTGCTTCTGGTTTAGAGAATGATGGTTTAATAGGGTTTTATGATTGTTCTTTAACAGGAAATGGAAAAATCGGATACATTTTTACAGATAATAAAATTTGTTATCGTGAATTATTAGATAAACCCAAAAAAATATGGTATGACGATATTCAAACTGTTGAAATAATAGATTCAGATAAAGATAAAGACTGCGATAAGACTTTAATAATTAGGCTGCTTGACGGAACAATTGTGAAGTGGAATAGCCCATATTTAAATAAAACACCCTTGCGTGATTTTTTTGTTGAAGTTCTCAAATTGATTGGGACTCCTTCCAATACAGATGGAGCAGTTATAAATGTAAAAAATGTGACTGAGGCTGGAGCTACGGCAGCAGGGATAGCTGTTGGAAATCACGGTGAGATCAATAAACTATATGATGAGGAGAAATTTCATGCTCGTCAAGGGCATGGATTTGCTGCTGAACGAGCCAACGATTTATATGATAGATTAACGGGACACAAAACTAAGATTCTTGGCGATGATAATCGTCCAAATGGAGCCGATAGATATGTTGATGGTGTTTATATTCAATCGAAATACTGTCAAACCGGGAAAGCTTGTATTGATGAATGTTTTGATGATTCCGGCTTTAGATATATGAAAGATGGGGCTCCCATGCAAATTGAGGTCCCATCTGATAAATATGAGGCTGCTGTGGAGGCAATGAAGGAAAGGATTGAGGCCGGTCAAGTTCCTGGTGTATCTGATCCTGCTGAAGCAGAAAATCTTGTCAGAAGAGGGCATTTTACATATGAGCAAGCCAAGAACATAGCTAAAGCCGGTACGGTTGAATCTCTTACCTATGATGCCGTAAATGGTGTTATTATTGCTTCATCTGCATTTGGTGTTACTGCCATGATTACTTTAGCGACTAATCTATGGAATGGAGAAGATTTTGATAAATCTCTGAAGGTTGCTACTTATTCTGGCTTAAAGGTAGGTGGAACAGCATTTATTACAACAATCCTTGCAAGTCAATTATCAAGAGCAGGCTTAAATAGTGCTCTTGTTGGCAGCTCAGAGGGGATCATTGCAATAATGGGCCCCAAGGCATCGGCAGTGCTGATAAATGCTTTTAGAGGCGGGACAAATATATATGGGGCAGCCGCCATGAAAAGTGCAGCTAAACTTTTACGTGGTAATGCGATTACTGCAACGGTTACTACAGTAATTCTTTCTTCATTTGATATTGCAAATATATTTGCTGGAAGGATTTCAGGAAAACAACTATTTAAGAATATAACTAACACTGCCACAACAGTTGCGGCAGGCACTGGAGGGTGGCTTGCAGGTGCCGCAGTGGGCTCTGCTATACTACCAGGAGCAGGAACCGCAGTTGGCTTTATAGGTGGTATACTTGGTTCTTTTGCTGCAGGAACATTAGCGAGCAAAGCGTCTGATTCTATATTGGGAGGTTTTATTGAAGATGATGCCGATGAGATGGTAAGAATTATAGAGAAGGTTTTTTCAGCGCTTGCTGTCGACTATTTATTAAATCAGAAAGAAGCTGAAAAGATCATAGATCATCTAAAAGAAATATTAGATGGGAAAAAGCTTCAAGACATGTTTGCTTGTGAGGATAGACGTAAATTTGCGAGGGAAATGCTTATTCCTATTATTGAAAGTGAAGTGAAAAAACGTAGGAATGTAAGAGCAATAACTGATGAAGAAATGTTAGGAAGTCTCAAGCAGATATTGGAGGATATATCAGATGTTGCTGAAGGTGAATTATCTCCGGCATAAGGGGATATATGAACTTAATAACCTCATTTCTTTAAGGCAGCTAAGAAAAAACATGAACATAAGAGATATTGAAGATATTATGAGAGCGGTGAAATAAGCTATGGGAAAGCAATTTGAAGAAAGTCAAGTTAAAGAGGTAATGGAAGCCTGCAAAGGATTTGTCAATGTGTGGATCCAGCCATTCAATCCTGACAAAGAGACTAAAAAAGAAGTATTAGTTCAGGTGATTCCTGATGGAGACGATGAAGAGCCGTCTATCGAGCTTGATATTTATACTTATAGCTTAATTAATAGGATATGGGATCATGCCCTTTCACGTAAAGGTGAAGAGTTTCAAAAGCCTCATCTATTCTTATATAGGTTTACTGCCCGTGCAACAGAAGAAAATATAGCTATCTCATCTCATTTACGGGAGATAGGAATTAATGATGCCGGCTGGATAAAAGCTACTCTCTATAGTGAGCTTAAAGATAGTCAGGAAGGGCTACGTGGCTCCTTAACACTCTGGTGCGGGGATGTGACATCCGTACCAGCTTTTCTTGCAGATTTTAACACTATAACAAGAACAGATTCAGATAAGATTCATAGCACGACAGAATTCATTGATAGAATAATTGATAATCAGTTTTTTGAATTTCCGGCGCCTACTGCAAAAGGTAGTATACCAAAAAGGGATTATTCTGTTGATCTATATAAAGTGGGAAGTGCAAATTCTGCCCTTATCACCAATACAGAAAACTGCAAAAGCCTGTTGATTGATGGTGGGATAGATAGGTATTATCCAAACAAATATTCACAGGCTGAAGATGCCATAAAAAAACTTAACCCAGAGCACATTTTGATATCACATAATCATGAAGATCATCTGAATTTGCTTTATATTTCTGTATCTACACAGGGGTTGGTTTTAGGAATCAAAACAAATTCCCTTGAATCTGTCATTATGCTTGAAACGGCGATAGATGATAATCAAAAACTGTTTTCTGAACAATTATTACGATCTTACTTTGGAAAAAGACTAAAAATAATCCCAGATAAAACCAATTTTCGTGGACGCCATTTTTTGAAAGATTTT
>Ga0310691_10005821_pt1 | contig 13317 bp, 8 predicted proteins | sample 176DNAGHGlowgp2_FD_203887 | JGI IMG/M metagenome (GOLD analysis project Ga0310691, IMG submission 203887) | Sheep rumen microbial communities from Palmerston North, Manawatu-Wanganui, New Zealand - 1766 DNA GHGlow gp2 (v2) (version 2) | ecosystem: Host-associated > Mammals > Digestive system >... | reverse complement strand
CCTGGGAAAGATTATTATCTTATTAGGCATCCTGGGTGTCTTGTTTGTCATCGCTTGTCTCACCGTGCCCGATGAGGAAACAATGATGGCCGAGATGAATGACAACATTCGTCAGTGTATAGAGGCTAACGATAGTATCAAGACCGACGCCATCGACGATGCCATCAATAATGTTTTCTATATCTTTACTACAGCCGACTCTATTCCCAACCAAGAAATCATAGATAATTTTGAACAGTGTAATACACTGGAATACTGCCACCACACATTTTATGCCACCACTCTGCTGCACAACAACTTCAAGCCTGAAGGTATCCATGCGGGCATCGGCCTCTTCGGCGTCGTTATACCCACAATTAATTTCAACGACTTCCTCTTCAAGATAGGCCCCATGCACAAGGGTTACGACCAGAAACCCGTCAAGAGCACTATCATTCGCGGTGGCTACAGCTTTGGCAGTGACCCGGAATTAGGGCTCTAAAGCTACAGATTTAGAAAACATACACCTAAAGTTATAGCCCACAAAACTACAGACTCTACAGTTAGGCGCCGAAGCAAGAACTTCGGCGCCTAATGTGTCTAATAACAAACAATATGAGACACATTTTCTTTGGCAATTACAGATTTTTGGTTATCTTTGCACAAGAATTACTAATAACCAACTTTATCATGAAGAAAATCTTTCTCACCTGTATGGCCTTTGTGGCCCTCGGCGCCTCGGCACAACTGCCGACGCTCGTCGAAACATTCCCCATCAACAGCGTTCGGCTAGGCCAGAGCCAGTTCCTGAAGAATCAGCAGGCCGATATTCACTACCTCTTAGGGCTCGACCCCGACCGTTTGCTGGCACCTTACCAGAAGGGCGCCGGCCTGAAGCCTAAGGCCGAAAACTACACCAACTGGGAGAACACGGGCCTCGACGGCCACATCGGCGGCCACTACTTGTCGGCCCTCAGCTATATGTATGCCGCCACAGGCAATGAGGAGATAGAGCGGCGCCTCGACTATTTCCTCGATGAGTTGCGCAAGTGTCAGAACGCCGCGGGCAACGGCTATCTGGGCGGTGTACCTAACCCCAAGCAGATATGGGGCGAGATAGCCCAGGGCAACATCCGTGCGGGGAGCTTCGGACTGAACGACCGCTGGGTGCCGCTGTATAACCTGCACAAGATTTATGCCGGTCTGCGCGATGCTTGCACCGTGGCCGGCCGCGTGGCTGCGCGCCAGATGCTGGTACACCTCACCGACTGGATGATTCAGGAGGTGAGCCAGCTCAGCGACGAGCAGATACAGCAGATGCTCATCAGCGAGCAGGGCGGACTGAACGAGACCTTTGCCGACGTCTACGACATCACCCACCGCCCCGAATACCTGAAACTGGCCCATCAGTTCAGCGACCAGCGCATGCTGCAGCCACTGCTCAAGGGCGAGGACAACCTCACCGGCAAGCATGCCAACACGCAGATTCCCAAGGTGCTGGGCTATAAGCGCATAGCCGACGTAGAGGGGCTGGAGGACTGGAACAAGGCCGCCCACTACTTCTGGCAGGTGGTCACCCAGGAGCGCAGCGTGTCGATAGGCGCCCACTCCGTGCGTGAGCATTTCAATCCTAAGAACGACTTCAGCGGCCTGTTGGCCTCAGAGCAGGGTCCCGAGAGTTGCAACAGCTATAACATGCTGCGCCTGACGAAGATGCTCTATCAGACCAGTGCCGACAAGAATTACATTGACTACTACGAGCGGACGCTCTACAACCATATCCTCTCGATACTGAACCCCGTGCAGGGCGGCTTCGTCTACTTCACCCCCATGCGCTCGGGCCACTACCGCGTGTACTCGCAGCCACAGACATCGATGTGGTGCTGTGTGGGCACGGGCTTGGAGAACCCCGCCCGCTACGGCGAGATGATCTACGCCCACCAGGGCAAAGATATTATCGTCAACCTCTTCATCCCCTCAACGCTGACCACCAGCGACGTGGAGCTGACGCAGGAGAACCGCTTCCCGCAGGAGCCCGCCACCGACCTGAAACTGCGTCTGAGCGATGCGCACAAGTTCAGCATCAAGATTCGCCAGCCGTGGTGGTGCGACAAAGTGAGCGTGAGCGTCAACGGCGAGCACCTTGACGTACAACAGGCATTGAAGGGTAAGAAGGGCACCGGCGCCGAATGTAAGAGCGAGGACGGCTACATCATCATCACCCGCAAGTGGAAGGACGGCGACAAGATTCACGTCGACCTGCCTATGCACCTGACGGCAGAGACAACCCCCGACGGCAAGCCTCAGTATTCGTTCCTCTACGGTCCCATTGTGCTGGCTGCCAAGACTGGCACCGACCGCCAGGACGGCATGTATGCCGACGACAGTCGCGGCGGACATATTGCCAACGGTCCGAAAATTCCCGCTACGCAGATGCCGGCCATGATTGGCGGCACGGCCCTGGAACACCTGACGGCTGTCGACGGCAAGCCCATGCAGTTCAGACTCTCGGGCGTGAGCCTGCCGGGTTTCGAGGGTATGACCCTCCAGCCTTTCTACAAGCTCTATGAGTGCCGCTATCAGATTTACTTCCCGCTCTACACCGATCAGGAGTGGAGCCAGAAACAGCAGGAGATAGCCGCCGCTGAGAAAGCTAAGATGGAGCTGGAAGCGCTGACGGTCGACAAGATTTTCTGCGGCGAGCAGCAGTCGGAGAGCGACCACTTCTTCAGTGGCAACGGCTCGTGGAACGGTGCCGACGAGGGCATCCACTGGCGCCGCACGCGCACGGCCTTCAGCTATCAGGTGAAGACCGACGGCGTGAAGTCGCTGCGTCTGAAAGGCTTTGCCGACCGGGAGAAGGTCACTGTAACCCTTGGCGACCAGAACCTCGGCACCGTTGGTTTCGACCGTCAGGGCACGGCCACCATACAGTTGCCGGTAGACGCTAAGGGCACCGTGAAGCTCACTATCACCGCCGAGCCTAACAGCCAGACGCCCCGCATCAGCGAGATACGCCTCTGCCGATAACACTTCCGTTGCCGTCCTGTCTGTTGACGGCTTTGGGTAATGACATAAAAGCTATATGAGAAAACAACTATTGGTGGCGGCGTGCCTGGCTTGTGCGCTTTGCAATGCGCAGACTACAGCCATGCCGCCACTGGCCAATGACCAGAAAGCCACGCCGCCGCTGGTCTATGCTCAGGAAAATAGCGGTGCCGCCATGACGTGGCCCGCCATGCCTGAGGTGAGCGAGCTGCCCGTCAGATACGAACTGCCTGATGCCTTGGAGGGCGTCAGCAATTTCAGCCAGTGGGAGCAGCGGCGCAACATGATTGGCGCCCAGATACAGCACTACGGCATCGGCCTTAAGCCCACCGTCACCAAGGAGCAGGTGAAGGCACGCATGGACGGCGACACGCTCATCGTCGACGTCACCGTACGCACAGCTGCCGACAGCCTGCACGGCCGCGACGGCCAGACACTAACGCTGCGAGCCACCATCCGCTACCCGCGCCAGGGACAGCCGCCCTATGCCGTGATGATAGGCACCAGTGCCATCTCGCTGCCCCGCCAGCTGCTGGAGAGCCGGCCCATAGCCACCATCGTCTATCACGAAGCTCAGGTCAACGATTACAGCCAGTGGCGTAAGCACCACGAGCGTGGCGAGCATCACTTTGACCGTCTCTACCCCCACCTCAAGGACAACGGTGCCTACAGCCAGTGGGCCTGGGGACTGAGCCGACTGATTGACGGCCTGCAGCTGTTAGGGCCGGAGGTGACGAAAATTGACATGCGGCATATTGGCCTTACCGGCTGCTCCTACGCCGGCAAGATGGCTCTTTACTGCGGCGCCTTCGACGAGCGCGTAGCCCTGACCATTGCCCAGGAGCCGGGAGGTGGCGGCGCTGCCGCTTGGCGCGTGTCACACAAGCTGCAGGAGGTAGAGAGCTTGGAGCGTACTGACTATCATTGGTTCTTAGAGTCTATGCGCCAGCAGTTTGCAGGCGACAGCGTCTACCGTCTGCCTTACGACCAGCATGAGCTATGCGCAATGATTTGTCCGCGCGCCCTCTTACTGCTGGGCAATCCTGACTACAAGTGGCTGGCCGACGAAGCGATGTTGCCCTCAGCACAGGCCGCTCAGGAGGTGTGGCGCCGTTTCGGCATTGCCGACCGCATGGACTGGAGCATCGTTGGCGGTCACGGCCACTGCCAGCTGCCAGAGAGCCAGTTCCCGATAGTTGAGTCGTTCATCGACCGCTTCTTGCTAAACAAGTGATTCTGCAATGATTAAAATGCCAAGGGAGTATGTCAAAATGAAAGTTTACGCTAAAGCGTACTAAACAAAACAAATAAAAACCCGATAAAACAGATTAAAACAAGTAGAACTATTGTTTTATTATGTTTTATCGGGTTTTATTTTGTTTTTGTGAACGACGCGAAGCGTATTTTGACACGCCCTCTTCTTTTACTGCTTTTTAAACACGTGAGGGATGAACTCATTGAGACCTCGCCTCCAAGTGAGCCACTCGTGAGCAGTACCCGCCGACTCATTGGCATCAACCTTGATACCCATGTCGCGCAGTTGCTTCACCAGGTCGGCGCTCTTGATGAAGTCGTGCTCGCCCCAGTTCATATACAAATAATGTATCTGCTTGTTAAACGCCTCAGCATCCTGAAACACACCGTTGTAGGCCGTCTTGGGGTCAAGGCCGAAGATGGCGCCGCTGAAAGTGGCGAGCCATGCAAACTTGTCGAGGTTCTGCAGCACCACGTCGAACGTCTGGTGGCCGCCCCAGCTGAGACCGGCCATAGCGCGGTACTCGCGGTCGGCCTTGGTGCGGAAGTTTTTGTCGATGAACGGTATCAGGTCGTTCAGCAGCACGGGATAGAACGACGCGCCATATTGCGAGCGTCCGGCACGGTTGTCGCCGCCACGGAAGGGCGCCTTGATGTCGCCGCTCTCCATCACCACAATCATCGGCACGGCACGCCCCTCATGGATGGCGTTGTCCATGATATGCTGCATGTGACCTTGACGGCTCCAGCCCGTCTCGTCCTCGCCCATGCCATGCTGCAGGTAGAGCACGGGGTATTTCTTCTTGCCCTGCTCATAGTCTGCCGGCGTGTAGACCATGGCGTGACGCCAGGTTATTTTACTATTTGGCAATTGACTATTTGACGATTGGGCGCCATGGGTAGAGGGATAGTAGATGGAGCGCACCTGTCCCTGCGGCACACCGGGCTGCGGCCGGTAGTAATTACCCTCCTCGCCCTCTGGAATCTCTATACCACCGGCCTGACGGTTGCAGCCAAAGAAAGTCTCCGTGGCAGGATCTATGAAGTTGACGCCGCCGATATTCATGAAGTAATAGTGGAAACCCACGGGCAGGGGGTCGGTCACGGCCGTCCAGTTGCCCTTGTCGTCGCGCGTCATATCATACTTCTTATTGCAGATGTCTACCACCACCTTGCGGGCCTGCGGCGCCTGGAGGCTGAAGTAGGCACGCCCCTCTTTGTCAACCTTCGGGAACTCGTTGCCGGGGATGGTCGTCTCGGCCACGACGGCGTCGGCAGGCACCTCAAACTTCTTCGGCATGTCGATATGCGGACGTACAGGCTCATAACCCAACAGGCGCGCCATCAACTCGCCGTAGCGGCAGCCCAGTTCACGGTAGCCGGCAGCGTCGAAATGCAGGTCGTCGGCACCGCTGGTACAGTTGTCCGACGATACCACCTGCGCCGTGTGGATGGTCTGCGGCAGCGCCTGTATCTGCTTGTTCATGCTGATGCACTTACCCTTGCCGCCGGCCTGCACCACCTCGCCAGCCAGCAGAGGCACCTCCTCGGGCTTCAGCTTGAGGTCGCCCAGCAGACGGTCGTACACCTTCTGCACTTTCTCGGCCCAGTCTTTCTCGCCGGTGTTCGACTCGCCCTGGTGCATGAGCACGCCCTTGATGACACCATCCTGCTGCGCTTTCCTGGCCAGCGTCACTAAGCGTTCATAGGGATTGTTGCCGTAGGCCTCAAGCATACCTTTCATCCAGCCGGGGGCGGTCTTCACATACTCTGCAATCTCGCTGGGCATGAAGCCCTCAATGCGTATGCCGCCGATGGCCACATGGATGACGCCCACCTTGATGTGTTTAGGCAGCGAGGCCACCAGCGTGCGGCCAAACCAGTCGGCAGGCGTCAGACCGTTGTTAGGACGGCACAGTGGCGGAATAGCCTCGCACCACTGTCCCATTTTGCGCTCAGCGCGGTCGGCGGTGGCGGGAAAATCAACGGCTGGCATCAGCAGGAATCGGGGGCCGGGGCTCGCCAAGTCCTGAGCTTCGGGGCGGGCGGCACCCTCCATGTTCGACTGTCCGAAACATAGGAAGATGTAGAAGTCGGGGTCTACGGCAGCCTTCACGCTGCTGCTCCACAGCAGCGCCAAAGCCAGCATGGCTAAGGTTTTTAGGTTTTTCGTTTTCATACTATTGACATTAGTTGCATTAATAATGGCTGCAAATTTACGCAAAAAAGATCAAACGTATTTGCTTGCTTGTTGCAAAGTAGTTAGCCTATGTTTCTCGGCCATTATTTTGGCTGGTAAAGGAAATAATTATGAATTATGAATGGCGAATTATGAATTATTTCGTACCTTTGCAGCCGAAAATGAAACAAACCTGTTAATTATGACCAATATTTTAAAGAGATTACTGCCCGACGTGGTGGTAGTGTTACTGTTTGCCGTGGTGGCCTTTGCCTACTTCTTCCCGGCCGATGTCGAGGACAGAATCCTCTATCGTCACGACGCCTCGGCCGGCGTTGGTGCCGGTCAGGAGCAGAGCAACTATTTTAAACGCACGGGCGAGCGCACCCGCTGGACTAACTCCATTTTCTCGGGTATGCCCACCTATCAGATGGCACCGTCATACGACAGCTCCAGCACGCTCAATACTGTCATCAATGCCTACCACCTGTGGCTACCCGATAATGTGTGGTATGTCTTTGTCTATCTGTTAGGTTTCTACATCCTGCTGCGAGCCTTCGACTTCCGGTGGTACTTGGCGGCGTTAGGCTCCGTGATGTGGGCTTTCTCCACCTATTTCCTAATCATCATTGCCGCCGGCCACATCTGGAAGGTGTGGGCGCTAGCCTATCTGCCGCCAATGATTGCCGGCATCGTGCTGGCCTTCAGGGGCAAATACTTGTGGGGATTTATCCTTACAGGCGTCTTTACGGCGTTCGAAGTCTACGCCAACCACGTGCAGATGACGTATTACTATCTGTTTGTCATCTTCTTCATGATACTGGCCTTCCTTGTCGACGCCATCCGCCAGAAACGGTACACCCATTTCCTCAAGGCTACGGCAGTGTGCACTGTCGCCGCAACCTTGGGCGTACTGGTCAACCTGTCGAACCTCTACCACACATGGCAATACCAGAAAGAATCGATGCGCGGCAAGAGCGAACTGGTAAAGGAGAAAACTGCCAACCAGACCAACAGCGGTCTGGAGCGCGACTACATCACCCAGTGGTCTTACGGCATCGGCGAGACGTGGACCCTACTCGTGCCCAACACCAAGGGCGGTGCCTCGCAACCTCTGGCTAACAACGCCACTGCCATGAAGCATGCCGACAACAATTACGCCAGCATCTACCAGCAGATAGGCCAGTACTGGGGCGAACAGCCCGGCACTCAGGGTCCTGTCTACGTAGGCGCTTTTGTGCTCTTCCTCTTTATCTTAGGATTGTTTGTCGTCAAGGGACCTATGAAGTGGGCGCTTGTGGCGGCTACCGCCCTGAGCATCATGCTCTCGTGGGGTAAGAACTTCATGGGCTTGACTGACTTCTTCCTCGACTACATACCGATGTACGCCAAGTTCCGAGCCGTGGCCTCCATCCTCGTCATTGCCGAGTTCACCATCCCCCTGCTGGCCATGCTGGCACTCCGTCAAGTGATAAGGGACAGGGCGTTAGTAGCGAATAACGGTCAGGCGTCCGAGACTCAACCGCGCGCTACCGTCACCCATAAATCCATATACATCGCCTACGCACTCACCGGAGGCATTGCCCTGCTGTTTGCTATCATGCCCGATGCTTTCTTTGGCAACTATGTATCGTCGAGTGAGATGGAGCAGCTGAAGCAGATACCCGCCGAACAGCTGCATCCCCTGCTGCTGAACCTCTCGGAGATGCGCCGCGCCATGTTTACCAGCGACGCCTGGCGCTCATTTATCATCATCACCATCGGTGTGTTCTGTCTGCTGCTCTATAAGGCCCGTAAAATCGGAGCCCCCCTGCTGGCCTGCCTGCTGACGGTGATCTGTCTGATAGACCTGTGGCAGGTGAACAAGCGTTACCTCAACGACTCGATGTTCGTGCCCAAGATAGAGCGCGATAGGGTCCAGGCTAAGACCGAGACCGACGAAGCCATTCTGGCCGACAAATCTCTGGACTACCGCGTTCTGAACATGGCGTCGAACACGTTCAACGAAAACGAGACCTCATACTATCACAAGTCTATCGGCGGCTACAACGCTGCCAAGCTGCGCCGCTACCAGGAACTGATTGAGGCATATATCTTTGGCGAGATGCAAGCATCGTTCAAAGCTATCGCTGGTGCCGGCGGCGACATGACCCGCGTCGATGGCGACAGCGTGTATCCCGTGCTGAACATGCTCAACACGAAATACTTCATCCTGCCCCTGCAGAGCGGCAAGACAGTGCCCATAGAGAATCCCTATACCTACGGCAATGCGTGGTTTGTCAACAGTGTCAAGTTCGTTGACAACGCCAATCAGGAGCTTGACGCCCTCGGCACGCTCAACCTGCGCCATGAGGCCGTGGCCGACAAGAAATTCAAGCCCATGCTCAAGGCTGTCGCCGAGACTGCCGAGGACACCGCCGCCGTGGTCACCATCACCGCCTATGAGCCCAACCAGCTGCAATACGACGTAAAATCTACCCATGGAGGTGTCATCGTCTTCTCTGAGATTTACTATCCCGGATGGACGGCCACCGTCGACGGCGAGCCTGTAGAGGTAGGCCGCGTCAACTACGTGCTGCGCGCCATTACCGTAGGTCCCGGTGCCCACAAGGTAGAGCTGGCTTTCTTCCCCAAGTCGCTTGATATCACCGAGACTATTGCCTACGCCTCCGTCGGCATCCTCGCTCTGCTCATCCTGCTGGCAGTGTTTCTCTCGTTGAGAAGAAGCAAAGAGCAATAATCGTCAGAAACCAATAAAGCGGCGGCCACCTCTATGAGATGGCCGCCACTTTTGTAACATATAGCTCAGCAGTAATTATTTCGTCACTTTGATATTGACGTTCTGCTTCTTAATACCTTCGCAATACTGGAAGGTGGCGTCCTGACGGGCCGTGATATTGATGTTCTGCAGGTTGATATCCTTGATAGGCATCTCGGGCAGTCCGTTGAACTCCATAGCCATGCCGGCATTGTGGCAGACGACGTTGCGGATGTCGATATTGCGGAAGATAGGCGTCTCCTCGGTCACGGGCAGCTTATCCACCTCCTGCGGCTGTCCGCCCTCGGCCAATACCTCGGCCACAGACTTGCCGCCATAATACATGTTGAAGGTGAGGGCGTAGGTCTCGATGTCGCTCATCGACACACCGTCGATATAGATGTTCTCGACAATGCCGCCACGACCGCGGGTAGACTTGAAGCGCAGGCCCACGTCTGTACCTACGAACTGGCAGTTCTCGACCATGATATTCTTCACACCGCCGCTCATCTCGGAGCCAACGACGAAGCCGCCATGGCCGGCGAAGACGGTGCAGCCGTCGACGACGACATTGGCACAGGGCACGCCACGGCGGCGGCCGTCGGCATCCTTGCCGCTTTTGATACAGATACCGTCGTCGCCGGCATCAAAGCGCGAGTTGACAATCAAGGCATTGGTACACGACTCCAGGTCGAGGGCATCGCCATTCTGGGCATAGGCGGGATTGCGCACGAGGACATCGTCAATAATGATACTCTCACACAGCATGGGATGGAGGTTCCAAGCCGGCGAGTTCTGGAAGATGACGCCCTGCAGCAACACGTTCTTACAGCCCACGAGGCTCACCATCACGGGGCGCAGGAACCGCTTCACTGCCTGCCACTCCTCCTCGGTCTGGGCGGCGGGCACGTTCATGTTGGCGCCCTGCTCGCCCTTGGCGTAGCCCTCAGAGGGCACCCAGTAGCCTTTCTTCATCTCCTGGCTGCCGGGGATGGCCAGCAGCCGCTTCCAATGGCTGTCGGTCACCTTTGAGCGCTTCACGGGGCGCCAGTACTGTCCGTTGCCGTCGATGACGCCGTGGCCGGTGATAGAGATGTTGGTGGCACCGTTGGCACTTAGCGGCGACTGGCAGCGGCGGGTGTCTAAGCCCTCGAACGAGGTGTTGACGAGCGGATAGAGGCTCTCGTCGGCGGCAAACTGAATCACGGCGCCGGCATCGAGGTGCAAGTCGATATTCGACTTCAGCACGATGGGTCCTGTGAGCCACACGCCGCGGGGCACCACCAGATGGCCGCCGCCCTTGGCGGTGAGGGCGTCAATAGCTTTCTCAAAGGCAGCCGTGGAGAGAGTCTCGCCAGTGGCATCGGCGCCGAAATCACTGAGCAGCACACGCGTCTGGGGAATAACGGGTGCCTTCACCTCACCCATCTTGAAGGGCAGGTTCTCGGTGTACTTCTTGTACTTGTTGGCCATGCCCGGACCGCGTCGTGGCGGGCGGTTCTGAGCCACCACACACAGCGACAGGCTCAGACATAGCATCATCAATAGGGTTTTCTTCATTATTTTAGTAGTTTATAGATTATGTGCATGACAGATTTCTTGCAGAGGAATCATTACGAAATCACGCTGCTGCATCAGCGGATGGGGAATCTTGAGATCGGGCTCGTCAACGGTCAGATTGTCGTAGAGCAGTATGTCAATGTCAATAGGGCGGTCGCTGTATGTCCGGGGTGACGTAGATGGCGATGGACGGCGGGTGGGCTTCTCTCGTCCCAGGTCGCGCTCTATGGCCTGCGTGGTCTCTAACAGCTGGCGGGGGCTAAGGGACGTCAGACAACAGATGACTGCGTTGAGAAAACTGTTTTCTGACTCAAAGCCCCAAGGTTCGGTCTCAATGACCGACGACTGGCGCACGACATGGCCCACCCGCTCTTCAACGAGCATGACAGCGCGCCGAAGGTTCTCACTACGAGACCCGAGATTGCTGCCTAAGGCTAAATACACCGTATGCGCCATACTTCCTTATTTCTCAACTTATTACCACTCAACTCCTTACCGCTCAACACCTTATTCAACTTACGAAGGTTGAATGAAGTCAATCGTCGAGAATCAGCAGCGAGTCGCCAAAACATCCGAACATATACCCCTTCTCGACCGCCTGGTTGTAAGCCTCGAAAACGATGTCGTAGCCGCCGAAGGCTGCCGTAAGCATCATCATAGTCGACTCTGGATGATAGAAGTTGGCAATCATGGAGTTTGACAGTCCGAAGTCATAGGGCGGGAATATGAACTTGTTGGTCCACCCGTCGTAAGGTTTCAGCATCCCGTCGGTGCCTACTGCCGTTTCCGTAGCACGCGTGGTGCTCACACCCACGGTACATACTCGCTTACCCTCTTGCTTTGTTTTGTTCACCAGCTGGCAGCACTCCTCAGTGATGCGCATCTGCTCAGAACTCATCTTATGCTTTGTCAGGTCCTCCACCTCAATGGAGTCGAAACAGCCTAAGCCACAGTGAACGGTGAGATAAGTGACGTTGAAGCCTCTGATTTCCATCATCTTCATCAGCTGACGGCTGAAGTGCAGGCCCGTGGCAGGCGCCGTAACAGCACCCTCCGCGCGCGCAAAGATAGTCTGGAAATTCTCGGTATCCTCAGCCTCCAGGGGCCGGTTGTCGATGATATAGCGTGGCAGGGGCGTCGAGCCCAGACCGAAGAGTTCACGCTTAAACTCTTCATGCTCACAATCGTAGAGAAAGCGGAGCGTGCGGCCACGGCTGGTGGTATTGTCGATGACCTCAGCCACCATGGGTCCGTCGTCCTCAAAGAAAAGCTTGTTGCCGATACGTATCTTGCGCGCCGGTTCTACAAGGACGTCCCACAGGCGCAGCTCAGAATTGAGTTCGCGCAGCAGGAACACCTCTATCTGGGCATCGGTTTTTTCCTTGGTGCCGTAGAGGCGTGCAGGAAACACCTTTGTATCGTTGAGAACAAAGGTGTCGCCCTCGTCAAAATAGTCTACAAGGTCGCGGAAGGTGAGAAACTCGTCAGTAGGCTTGCCGTCAGCATCCTTCTTGTACATTTCTATCTCCTGACGCTTGCGATGGATAACCATCAGGCGGCCCTGGTCGCGATTATATATACGCTCCACGGTACCATCCTCGTTCTTGAAGGTACGATGCGGCGGATAGAGCGCTACCTGCTCTTCCGGCAGTCTGAACTTGAATTGTGATAGTTTCATCTATGTAATTTACTATTTACGATTTACAATTTACTATTTACGATTTGGCTGGCGCCGAGAAGTTCTTCAATTCTACAATTCTTCAATTCTACAATTGCTGCTCGTCGAGCCACTGGGGAAAGCTATCGAAGGTGTAGCAGTCCTCTATGCGCACCTCGCCAAGACGCGTGCGGCAGAGCGCCGTCAGGTAAGCCCCGCTACCCAGCGCCTGACCGATGTCGCGGGCCAGGGAACGGATATAAGTACCCTTGCCGCAGACGACACGGATGCTCATCTGCATGGTCTCGGGGTTGAAGTCGGTGAGTTCCAGCTCGTCTATGCGCACACGCTTGGCTTTCAGCTCTACAGCCTCGCCCTTGCGCGCCAGCTCATAGGCACGGTCGCCCTTCACCATGACTGCGGAGAATATCGGCGGTACCTGCTCTATCTCGCCCACGAACCCCTGAAGCACCCGCTGAATCTCGTCGCGGGTGATATGGCTCGTGGGATAATGGGCGTCCACCTCATGCTCCATATCAAACGACGGCGTGGTTGCTCCCAGCTGCAGTGTGGCGGTATACTCCTTATCGTGCAGCTGCAGGCGTTCTATCTGCTTGGTGGCCTTACCGGTGCACAGTATGAGCACACCGGTGGCCAGGGGGTCGAGCGTGCCGGCATGACCCATCTTCACCCGCTTGACATGCATCTTCTTCGACACAAGGTAGCGGATATGAGCCAAGGCGCCGAATGACGTCATACGATAGGGCTTGTTGATATATATGAATGTTCCTTCGTTGAAATCCAAGATGCGTCCTATTTATGGGATTATCGATTAATTGCAGACAGATTTACAGCGTCGTGGCTATAAGAATAGCGCCCACG
>Ga0310691_10005820_pt1 | contig 13317 bp, 15 predicted proteins | sample 176DNAGHGlowgp2_FD_203887 | JGI IMG/M metagenome (GOLD analysis project Ga0310691, IMG submission 203887) | Sheep rumen microbial communities from Palmerston North, Manawatu-Wanganui, New Zealand - 1766 DNA GHGlow gp2 (v2) (version 2) | ecosystem: Host-associated > Mammals > Digestive system >... | reverse complement strand
TGGTGGTTATAAAGAGGCCTCAGCTAAAATCACCGGAACGAACGTGTTTGCCAAACTAAAGTTTGAATCGGGTGCACACCGTGTGCAACGTGTGCCGGTAACCGAATCACAGGGCAGAGTGCATACTTCTGCGGCAACAGTGGCCGTTCTGCCCGAAATTGAAGAAGTTGACATGTATATCAATCCGGCGGATTTAAAGATTGACGTTTACCGCGCTTCGGGTGCCGGAGGACAACACGTTAACAGGACCGAGTCTGCTGTTCGCATTACCCATATTCCAACTGGAATTGTGGTGCAGTGCCAAGATGACCGCTCGCAGTTTAAAAATAAAGAAAAAGCGATGAATCACTTACGCGCCAAGTTGTATGATACACAGAAGGCCAATATTGACGCGACCTATTCTGAAAAGCGCAAATTGCAAGTCGGCTCCGGTGATAGAAGCGAGCGGATTAGGACATACAACTATCCGCAAGGGCGTGTCACCGACCACCGGATTAATTTAACCCTTTATAAGTTAGATGAAGTTGTTTCCGGCGAGGCATTGGGCGAGATTATTGATGCACTGATTACCGAAGACCAAGCCCAACGTTTAGCGGAAATTGATTAGTTGCCCCCATCATCCCTTGAGCGAGTATAACGAGCGAGATTATTTAACCAGTCACCCCTTGAGGCACGTGAGTGCCGAGATTTGGGGGCTTCAATTTTTATAAAAGCAGAAGATACCTTATTTCGTTGCTTTCAGCAACTCAAGGTATGACAAATTATCATTTACCAACCGTAACTAAATTTGAAACATTTTCAAAATTTTGTCCAAAACCTATTGACACCCCCTCAAATTTATGGTATATACTATGCCGTGAATAAAGTAAGACTATGTCGAACCAATTAAAATATTAGCGTATGGAAGAAGTTCTATTAGCAAAAAAGAGCTGGTCAAACGCATCAGCTTTCGTCGCCATGAACCCCACCACTGGAGCAGTCCATGTGTATGGGAAGTTCTATGAGGAAGACGGGTGGCGCCGTCGTGGTTTTGGTGGCCCAACCACAGAAGTTTTGGACACTGTTCCTGCTCATCTGCTCAAAGAGGCCCAAAACATGAGCTGGAACACCCCAAGATCGCAGGAGCTGGCTGTCTTCTGCGAGAATGTCTTCAAAAAGGCCAAGGAGGTAGAGCCGTGGTTCAAATACTAACCGCTAGCGTCTCACTCAGCCACACAGGTCCCGCCATCAGGCAGGACCTTTTTTGTTGCTTATTCATCCACCGTGTATCGTAAAATTATGCATTATAAACAAAGAGTTATATTTGTAACAAATTGTAACATCTTGTTAGAAGATTTTCATAAAAATAGGTGCTAATTAAACTCCAAATGACACATTTTAAGGGGTTTAGTATGTCTAATTTAATTAAAGTTGCCGTCATCGGCGCCGGTATGATGGGTAAAAACCATTTAAGAACATATAAGTCATTGCCGGGCGTTGAGCTTGTCGGCGTATATGATGTTTTTGCTGATGCAGCTAAAAAAGCTGCTGAGATGTTTAATATCAAAGCCTTTTCTTCGCTTGAAGAGGTTGCACATAATGTGGATGCTGTAAGCGTTGTAACCACGTCTGTTGCGCACTGTGAAGTAGGTGAATTTTTCTTAAACCACGGCATTCATTGCATGATAGAAAAACCTTTGGCGACCACCGAAGAGGAATGCTATCGTTTGATTAACGCCGCTAAGAATAACAATGTAACTTTGCTTGTCGGGCATATTGAGCGTTTCAATCCGGCCGTTGAGCAAATGGGTAAGATTTTATCTGACACTTCAAAGATTCGTTCATTGACCGCTCAGCGTATGTCTGCTGCCTCAGGGCGCATTACCGATGTTGACGTGGCGATGGATTTGATGATTCACGATGTTGAGGTTATTCAATCTTTGGTTAAATCTCCGGTCATCAATGTTCAAGCCGCCGCAGTTAAAACACCGGATAATGCCAGTGGAAAGAACTACATTACCGCTTTGTTGCAGTTTGAAAACGGTGCAACCGCTAACATTACCGCCAGCCGTATCACACAGGCACGTGTCCGCACTTTGACGGTTACAACAGATACCAATTACATTGATATGGACTTTATCAACCAGAGTATTAATGTTCACTCCCAAGGGCGTATGCCTTATGTAAATCAAGAAGAAATTCCGGAGTGGATGAACTACGGCTTAAAAGGTAGCGTAGAGCAACTGTTTATTCCGACCAACCAACCGTTACAAGCTGAGCTTTCTCACTTTGTTCAATGCATCAACGGTCAAGCCACACCGCGTATCACCGGCGAAGACGCCTTGAATGCGTTGCGTGTGGTATGGAAAGTCCAAGATGCACTTGGCTTTGAACGCGCGATTGCAAAGCCGGAAGTTGAAAAGATTGCGCTTGCCGCATAATATCTGCAATGCGCTATAAAATCACCATAGAATATGACGGAACAAACCTCCTCGGCTGGCAGAAGCAAGACGAGGGGGTTAGTGTTCAATATTATCTTGAAGAAGCGATTAACGGATTCTCTCATCAAAAAGTTGCCGTCTTTGGGGCAGGGCGCACCGATGCTGGCGTGCACGCTTTAGCGCAGGTGGCGCATTTTGATTTGACAACCTCAATGGATTTATTTCATTTAAGAGAGGCATTTAATGCGCGTTTACGGATTTTGGAATCGCCTGTTTCGGTCTTAGAGATAGAAGAAGTATCAGATGACTTTCACGCCAGATTCTCTGCCAAAGGTAGGGGCTATATTTATCGCCTGCTCAATCGCCGCGCGCCAACAGTTTTATTAAAAGATCGCGTATGGTGCGTGGGTTATCCTTTAGATGTGGAGAAGATGCGAGAGGGGGCAAAATATCTTTTAGGGCATCATGATTTTACCTCGTTCAGAGGGGCAGGGTGCCAAGCATTATCCCCGATGAAAACTTTAGATAAGTTAGAGATTGTCAAAAACGGCGATGAAATAGATTTCATTGTTGAGGCGCGTTCGTTTTTATATCATCAGGTAAGAAATATGGTCGGCACCTTAAAGTGTGTTGGTGATGGAAAATTCGCACCCGTTGATGTTAAGAAAATTTTAGAAGCCAAAGACCGCGCCGTAGCTGGTCCAACCGCCCCCGCCTGTGGACTGTATCTAAGTAAGGTTATGTATTAAACGGGGCTAATGCCCCTGCCGCCGCGGCATAAGCGGCACCCGCCGTGTAGGCGACAGCCGTTAGGCTGTTTGTCACGCTAAGTTTAAAAGAATTTTTTGTAAAACAAAAAATTCTGCGCGACATAACCCAAAACGCTTATTTGTCCCGATAAATCGCATTTTTAAGATATTTAATCCCAAACGGTAGTTTGATAAAGGACAAGGAACTACCCTTTATATTCTCAATCCCTTTAAGATAATGTCGGAGATGTCATATACTTTAACAAAGTCGCCATGAATACTTTGTGTTTTTGAGTGGGTGTTGGTGCAATAAACCGCCTTGATAACACCGCTTTTTTTAAGCTTTTCTATGGAGCCGTCAACAAATATCCCATGCACACAAACAACATAAATATCCTTGGCACCGATAGATTTATACGCCTCTGCCGCATGAATAATAGAACTGCCGGACCGTATCATATCATCAAAGAGAATAACATCTTTATTCTTTACATCCGCATTTAAGGCAACAACTTCCGTTTCTACCCCCGATAGACGCTTTTTCATAATAAAACCGCTACTCATATTTAAGCGACTGCTTATCTTTTCTATCCACTTTGCACGTCCCATATCGGCAGACGCCAAAACAACATTCTTCCGCTTGCGACGAATATCGTTAATCATCTTATCAATAATCGGATCGGTCGTCAGATGCACCGGATGAATATTCTGCTCAAAGTAATATTGTGTGCCTATGGAGTGTAAATCCACCATATAAATGTAATTTCCCACGGCAGATAGCGGAATAGAACTAAACAACCGTGCAATATTTTTAGCGCTAACACTTTCGCCTGCCGTAATCGCCCGCTCCATGGTGGAATAGCCGAAATAAGGAATAACCAAATGTAGAGACTGACACCCTTCTTGCACCAATGTGCAAGCGACATTATAAGCTTCCAAAATGGCACAATCATCAGTCGTTCCGCAAATGTAAACTGCCGGCTTTCCAAATAGTTGCTTTGGCTTTGTAATGCGAAAATAATGCTCTCCGTCAGGGAACGTTTTAGATTCTATATTGATATTATCAAAGCACCCTGTCTTAAGTAAATTCTCTTTGAGGTAATTATATGGTTTGGAGGCTAAAATATTGGTCATGATGCTATCCCCTTAAAACATTCTCCCCTAAAAGATACACATCATTTCCTAATATTTAACTAAAATAAAATGCTTATCTGTTCCGATAAATCGCATTTTTAAGATGTTTAATCACAAACGGCAATTTAACAAAAAACACATCAAATCGCATTTCATATTTTTTATATTTCGGATTCGCACGCATAAAATACTGTCCGCCGTTTAAGATACGTTGCTGTTGCTGATAGCTTAACGCTCGCAAGAATTCCATATTGCTTTGCCGCTTTTTGACCTCACAAAAAACAATGATATTCCCTTTAATCGCCACAAAATCAAGCTCGCCGAACGGAGTCTTTTTGCCCGTTCCGCAGCGATAGTTCTTGGCAATAATTCGATAGCCGTGAAACCGCATATACATCCGGCACATAAATTCGGCAATTTTGCCCGACTGATTAGCCGTTATTCTTAATTTGAAGAGCTTTGTCATAAACATCGTTCCGTTTCAAATGATATGCCTCAGAGACTTTTTTAACCGCCTCTTTAAGCGTGCTGTGCTTCAGCTCCTCCTTGAGTAAAGCTTCCACATCAATCTCGTCAAAATCCTCCTCTTGCGGTGGGGCGATAACAAGCACAATCTCGCCCTTAATAGCTTGCGTTTCAAGCTGCTGCAAAACCTCATCAATCGTGCCGAAAATCGTTTCTTCATAAAGTTTGCTGATTTCACGAACTATGGCAATTTCTCGATTCGACACCACTTCTTTTAGTGCTAAAACTGATTTTTTAATCCGAATGGCCGTTTCATATAAAACTAAGGTCGTGTTGATATTTTTAAGCTCATTGAATAAATCAAGACGAGCCTTATCTTTGTTTGGGATAAAGCCTGCAAACATAAAGCGATTGGTCGGAAGCCCCGAAAGTTGTAACGCTGAGATAACTGCACATGCGCCGGGGATTGTGGTTACATAAATGCCTTGCTTTCGGCACTCGCGCACCAACTTATACCCCGGATCGGAGATAAGTGGCGAACCGGCATCGCTGATGAGTGCCACACTTTTGCCCTCATTGATAATATCAATCAGCTTTTGATATTGCACCTGCTCTGAATGATCTTCGTAAGTTATAAACGGCTTGTTTGAAGATATACCCAAAAGTGCAAATAACTTTTTAGAAACACGCGTATCCTCTGCGGCAATCACATCAGCATTATTCAGTACTTCTCTGGCACGCTCTGATATATCGCTTAAGTTACCGATAGGGGTTGCCACCACATATAAACCACATTTTAACATTTTGTTAACTCTTTGCTTTACAAAAAATTTTTTTTGTTTTAAGAAGACAACATGATTGTTCAATATTTTGGGAATAAATGCAAGTGTTAAAAAGAATTGCCGTATTTTTTCTTGTGTTGGGATTGTTTGGCTGTAACAACCCATTTATGGATAATGAGATAGAACTGTCAGACGGTAGTCGCTATGACATTGTGGACTATGATGCCATTAACCAAAATATGCGTGTGGAAAATGCTTTAAATGTCGGAGTCTTGTTGCCTTTAAGCGGTAAAGCCGCCGCTATCGGGCAAGGTATGCAAAATGCCATGTTTATGGCTCAAGACGATTTAAAGAACAATCAGTTAGTCTTAAAGTTTTATGATACTAAAAGTAGCGAAGAAGGAGCCAGAGAAGCAGCGTATCGCGCAATAAGCGAGGGCGCAGAGCTTATTTTAGGCCCGCTTATGGGGGAAGAAGTTGAAGCAGTTGCTCCAATCGCTTTGTCCGCAGATGTTCCGGTCGTTTCATTTACCACATCACCTAAAGTCTTACAAAGAGGTGTTTATAGCATCGGGCTCTTAAATAGCGAACAAATTGAACGCGCTCTGTCTTACGCTTCATCTCTTGGTAAAAACAGAATGATATTGCTTGTGCCCAACGATAATAGCGGATTAAGCATTGTTAAATCTGCTTTGTCATCAGCTAAAAGCCATAACATAGATCTTAAAAAAATTGGATTTTATAATCCGAACACAATGGACTTCTCGTCCATTGTCCGCGATGTTGCTTCCCCAAAAGACTATGATGCGGTGTTAATTGCCGATAACGGCAACCGCTTGAAATCAATAGCTTCCATGTTTGCATATCGTGATATTATGTATCCGGATGTTTTGTTCATGGGAACAGCCGCATGGGACGGCACCAATTTGGATAAAGAAACCATATTGTATCATGGAGTCTATCCGATGATAACCAAGAGCTATGGGGCTTATTTTAACGATAAATACAAAAATACGTTTGGTGAACAGGTAAAACCGATATATTCCTTTGCATATGACAGTGTTTTGTTAGCTTCTGTTTTGGCAGCACGGAATAAATCCGATCTAGATGGAAATATTACCGGAAAAAGCGGTTTTATCGGTGTAAACGGATATTTTAAAATATTACCGACCGGCGCCAGTCGCCATAGCTTGGAAATGTTAGAAATCACGCGCGACGGTCCGAAAGTTATTTCGCCGGCAGATAAAAGAACAACGGATTATGAAGAACAGGAAATAGATATCAGATATATGTCTTATGATGAGTTACCGAAGTTCTATGGTAAAAGTAGCACTGAAGTCTTAAATTGGCTAGCCAATAATTGATGTTAATTTTTATTTTTTAACTTGCAAATTAGTCTGATTTGCTTTTTATTTAATAACAGTAATATGAAGGGTGCAGGGTTGTTTTGCTGCCAACCCGGTCAGGTTCGGAAGAAAGCAGCCGTAACAGTTAAAACAAGGTCTGTAACCCTTCGCCTCAAAAAGATAGAAAAATGGCAGAAGAAAGTATAAATGATAATCAATATGTGGTTTTAGCCCGCAAGTATCGCCCGCAAAATTTTGAAGATTTGCTGGGGCAAGATGCTTTGGTGCAAACCCTGACCAATGCCATTGAAAATAATCGCTTGCATCATGCCTATATCCTAACCGGTATCAGAGGTGTCGGTAAAACGACCACAGCACGCTTAATTGCCCGTGCGCTTAATTGCACCGGAACAGACGGCAAAGGCGGACCGACCATTCATCCTTGCGGTGAGTGCGATAATTGTAAGGCGATTGCTGCCGGTCGGCATATTGATGTTATGGAGTTGGATGCCGCCTCCCATACCGGCGTAGATGATATTAGAGAGCTGTTGGATAGTGTGCGTTATGCTCCGACCAATGCGAGGTATAAAGTCTATATTATTGATGAAGTGCACATGCTCTCCAAAGGCGCATTTAATGCTCTTTTGAAGACGTTGGAAGAGCCACCGGCACACGTGATGTTTATTTTTGCAACAACCGAAATCCGCAAAGTTCCGGTAACGATTCTCTCACGTTGTCAGCGTTTTGATTTGCAACGCTTGACGGTAGAAACGCTAAAACAGCTTTTTACAAAAATCTTAAAAAATGAAAACATTCCGGCGGAAAATGAGGCATTAGAGATTATTGCCAAAGCAGCAGACGGTTCCGCACGTGACGGTTTATCGCTGTTAGACCAAGCCATCGTTTTAAGCAACGGAGATGTTAAAATCGACGTCGTTAAAAAGATGTTGGGTTTGGCAGATAGAAGTCAAACTCTGGCGTTGTATGAAAAATTGATAAAAGGTGATATGGAAGCCGTCTTAAAAGATGTTTCCGAGCAATATAAAAACGGTGCAACTCCGATGATTATTTTGCAAGATTTAGTCAATATCACGCACGATATGGCAAAAATTAAAATCGTCCCCAAAGAGTTGGATGCAACCTCCTTAAGTGAGATTGAAAAACAAACTTTTGCTTCCCTAAGCAACACCTGTTCTTTGGCCATATTATCTAAAATTTGGCAGATGCTAATTAAGGGTATCAGTGAGATAAATTTAGCACCTTCAGCCGTTGAAGCACTGGAGATGATATTGTTGCGGATTGCCTACTCGGCATCTCTCCCGACGCCGTTAGAGCTCTTAAATGAGGTAAAAAAAAACTCTAATTTAAGCGTTGCTTCAACTTCTCAACCGGGACCGGTTGAAACTGAAAAAAAAAATAATATAGCACCATCTACCGCAGATAAAGAAATATTTAATACCATAGAAGATTTCTTGGCTTATTTAGAAAAAAATAAAAAGGCTTTAATCGAATATTCCATTAAAAATGAATTAAGCATTGAAAGTTTTGCTAATGGTCATATTTCTATGCGTATCAGCCCGAATTTGCACCAAGATTTTATTATGAATTTGCATAAATTATTGACTGATGCCACAGGCTTACAGTGGACGATAGACATAATCAAAGGAGAGCTTGGCGAAACAATTGCGGATAAAGAAAAAACAATTGTTGAAGCTAAAAAGAAAAATGTTGCAGAATACCCATTAGTTAAAAAAATTTTAGAAGAATTCAGAGGTGCCAGAATAGAAACGATTATTCGCAAGAATTTAGAAACTCTGGCAGAGAATGAACCCGACAATTCTGAAGAGATTATGACCTTAACCGATATAGACGAGGAGTAAGTTATGTTAAATATTCAAGGTTTGATGAAACAAGCGCAGATGATGCAAAAGAAGATGCAGGAAGAGCAAGAAAAATTAGCTCACCAAGAAGTAGAAGGCATAGCAGCCAATGGTATGTTGACAGTGATGTTAAACGGTAAATCCGAGATGAAAAAGATAAAAATAGACAAGTCTTTGGTTTCATCTGATGATGTAGATATGTTGGAAGACTTAATTCTTGTTGCCTATAATGATGCGCATAACAAAGTCGAGAAAATGACCGAAGAAAGCATGAAAGCAGCAACCGGAGGCTTAAACATGGGCGGTTTAAAATTGCCGTTTTAAGGAACACAATGTCTGGGCAATACATAGAGCAATTAGTAAAAGTCATATCTAAGCTGCCCTCATTGGGGACACGCTCGGCGCGTCGCATTGTTCTTCATCTGTTAAAAAAACGTGAGTCACTGATCCCTCAGTTAATCAGTGCATTGGAAGATGTTGAAAAAAACATCAAAGTTTGTGAAATTTGCGGCAATTATGACACAGAGTCTCCTTGCTCTATTTGCAGTTCTGCAGCCAGAGAAAACAGCACTTTGTGTATTGTGCAAGACATCAGCGATTTATGGGCACTAGAGCGCGGTGGTTTGTATAAAGGTAAATATCATGTTCTAGGGGGTGTTCTTTCTGCCATAGACGGCATAACACCCGATGATTTGAATATCGGTGGTTTGCTGGATCGTATTGCCAAAGAAGAAATATCAGAGATTATTTTGGCTTTACCGGCAACTGTTGATGGGCAGATTACCATGCATTACATTTTTTCTCTCTTAAAAGATAAGAATTTGAAGATTTCTACCTTGGCACAAGGCATACCTGTCGGAGCAGAATTAGATTATATGGATGATGGGACAATTAAATTAGCGCTCGATATGCGAAAAGAGCTCTAGTCTTCTTCTAAAAGTTCATCACTATCATTTCCCATATTTGGGGCATTTTTATCAATAGCATAGCCGTTGGCACGCACGGTGCGGATATAATCCGGTCCGTATTGGTTTAGGTTTTTGCGCAATCTTCTGATATGCACATCAACGGTACGCGATTCTACAAAGATATTTTCACCCCAAACAGATTTAAGTAATACTTCACGTGAGAAAACTTTCCCCGGTTCTTTAATGAGCATCTTCAAAAGACGAAATTCTGTCGGGCTTAAGTGCAAATAGTTTTCACCGCGCTTAACTTTGCGCTCTACCAAATCCATAGTAATATCTTCAAAAGTAATGACTTTTTCTTTTTCTTCAAATAGTGGTGCACGACGCATATTGGTTTTAACCCGAGCCATCAATTCCGGCACGGAAAAAGGCTTAGTCACATAGTCATCAGCACCGGCAGAAAGCCCTTTGATTTTATCTTCTTCTTGGCTTTTGGCCGTCAACATAATGATTGGAATATTTTTGATATCAGGCTTTGAGCGGATGAGCTTGCAGATTTCAACACCGGATATTTCCGGCAACATCCAATCCAAAATAATCACCGCCGGAAGCAAACGTTCCACTTCACTCACCGCATTAAGCCCATTGGCAACGCTTGCAACCTCATAACCTTCTTTTTCTAAGTTATAGCGCAAAAGCACCGATAAGGCTTCTTCATCTTCAACCACCATAACCAAACTCATAGTCCTTCTCCTTTTAAGGTTAAAATATTCTTTTTATATTCGTTGTTCTTAAATACCGCCGTTCCGGCAACCAAAATATCTGCACCTGCATCAACAGAAAGCTTAGCTGTTTTGGGGTTAATTCCCCCGTCAACTTCAACAATAAGATAGGAATTACTCAATAGCTTTCGTGCCGCCACAATCCTTTGCGGTGTATCCTCAAAATAGGCTTGCCCACCAAACCCTGGCTCAACGCCCATAACTAAAAATAAATCCGGCTGGCACTTAATCTTTGAGAGGATTTTCATATCTGTTTTGGGCTTTAAGCTGATACCGGCTTTAATTCCGTATTGATGTATAAGCTTAATCAAATCATCAGGATTTTCGGTTGCTTCTAAGTGAAAGGTTATCATATCCGCACCTGCTTCGGCATACCACGGGATAAACCGCTCCGGCGCATTTACCATCAAATGCACGTCAAACGCCAAATTGGTGCATTTTTTTAAGCTCTTAAGGAACATCGGACCAAAAGTCATATTGTTCACAAAATGCCCGTCCATTACATCAAAATGTAATAAATCAGCACCGGCTTGTTCTAATTTTTTGACGTCATCTCCTAAAAAAGCCGGATTGGCAGATAACAGACTTGGTGCAATTTTTACCATAAGCATCTCCTAAATATAGCTGAGCATACAATAAAAAACTTAACTTGAGGTAAAGACGCACAACATAACCCATTTTTAACCATTTTTTCTTATCATTGACCTAAGAAAATTAAGAGAGAAAATAATGCCCGATACTGAGTTACAAAAAATAATAGACAGATGGCAAGAGTGGTTGCAAACACAGCGCAACTACTCCGCACACACACAGAAAAGCTATTTAAGCGATTTAGCTATATTTTTAAACTATGTGTCGACAGATGAGGTAAGCTTAAATGATTTAGAAAAGCTGGACTTGCGCACATTCCGCGATTTCTTTAGCGAGCGCGCTAAAAATCATATCGGTAAAACCTCTATTGCGCGGGAGGAGTCCGCTATACGCAATTTTTTCAAATGGCTCAATGATAATGAGATAATCAACAACACCGCCGTATTTCAGATAACCTCGCCCAAATTGCCAAAGGTTTTACCGCGCGCTTTGGATTATGACGCCACCATAAACGTAATACACATGCCTGCAAGAAATAAAGAAGAGCCATGGATAGCCGCACGCAATGAGGCTATATTCACCTTGTTATACGGTTGCGGTTTGCGTATTTCAGAAGCCTTAAATCTCAATTTGGAAGACGTAGAAAATACTGACCTGCTCAAAATTCACGGCAAAGGCAATAAAGACCGCTATGTGCCACTGTTGCCGGTTGTGCATGAAAAAATCACGGCATACATTAGCCTTTGTCCCTATACATTAAAATCAGATGATGCATTATTTTTAGGGCTAAAAGGTGATAGACTAAGTCCGCGCATAGTGCAACGCGAATTAGAAAAGATACGCTTGGAACTTGGGTTAAACAAAAGCATAACCCCACATGCCCTGCGCCATACCTACGCTACGCATTTATTGGCAAACGGCGCTGACCTGCGCACTATTCAGGAGCTTTTGGGACATAGCTCACTATCTTCTACCCAACGCTATACCGAAGTGAACTTAGAAAAAATCAAAGACGAATACAAAAAGGCCTTTGAAGAATAATCATATCTGCCTTTAGACGGGGAAATGTCACTTCATACAAGTCATCGCCCAAACGAGCATAGCGAGTGAGGTTTAGCGATCTTCAAATTATTCAGAAGATACCTGACTTTACTTTCATTACATGACAACAAAAAAGCACCCCTTTCGGAGTGCCTTAAAACGAACAATTTGCATAAATTACTTTAATTTCTTTTCAACAAATTCTTCATGCTTTTTAGTTTTCTTATCATACTTTTTCATAGAAAGTTTTTCCGGATGAGTTCTCGGATTCTTCTCAGCAATAAAGAAGGTACCGGAACCGGCGGTGCTTTCCATTTTAACTAAAACTTTAACTGCTTTTGCCATGATTTTACTCTTATCATAAAAGGTTAAACACAAAAAACTTTAAACGCACTATACAGGCAATCTCGCTAATGTCAACAAGTTTTTAATAAGGAAAGAGAAAATTTTAAATCCACAGAAGATTAATTTTCCCATATCAAATGCCAAATCTTTAATATTAAGCGAATTAACAATCTGTATCCCCTCAATCTTAATATGAAGGGATACATTTTATAAACAATTTACAGAGGTAAAGCTATCTAATACACTCAGAGACAACATATAGTTTTTCGCCTTTCCAATCAATCTTTGTGGTTAAAAATCCTTTATCGACCACATAAACTGTTTGGTTATCTATTAAATAGCACTTCCCTGTTAATATATACCTGCTCATAGATTCATCATCATGGTTAGATATATAACGTGTCATATCATCTAGATATTCTTTACTGGTACAAGCCCAACAAGCATCTATATATGCTTGTGAAGCATATGCTGATTGAATAATAGATGAAAAACAAATACATAAATAAAAAAGTTTCTTCATTAAAGTTCTCCTAACGCAATATGTTATTTAATGTTTTGCCAATTCTCTAAGCTGAGGAAAAGAAGACTTCGACAGGAAATCATTAAGTTTTTCAGGATTTATTTCTTGGCTTATTCCTATTATAACTGGTTCTTCTGTTTTTTCTAAAACAGCAACATTTTCACTTGCGGCCTGCGCCACTGCATGTACTGCTAGAGTGTCCAGTTTGTAAACCACATCTCGCAATTCAAAATATGATAATGCAGTATCATTTATATATTGAGATGCTTCTGGATATTTACGTAGAATTTTTTCTAAAAATCTATCTCTTTCAGATTGATTTGATAGCAATTCATGATTTATCCTGAAACT
>Ga0310691_10005819_pt1 | contig 13318 bp, 9 predicted proteins | sample 176DNAGHGlowgp2_FD_203887 | JGI IMG/M metagenome (GOLD analysis project Ga0310691, IMG submission 203887) | Sheep rumen microbial communities from Palmerston North, Manawatu-Wanganui, New Zealand - 1766 DNA GHGlow gp2 (v2) (version 2) | ecosystem: Host-associated > Mammals > Digestive system >... | reverse complement strand
GGAAGCCCGATGGATGCCAACGGCGATACGAGCCTGATTATCAACACGTCCCTCCTGTGGGACGGCGAGCGTGTTGTCGGTCGTCTTCCGGAGTTCCGTGTAAAGGCGAATTTCTTCGATATGTTCGGGAAGGATTTTTGCGGGGTCGGCTCGGACGATCCGATCTATAACGACAAGCAGATTCTCATGCGCGTTCACCGCGTGGGATAGGGCACTGCCTTTTTGCAGAGCTCATGTGTTTTATGTAAAGCGCTCGCGTGGGGCTTGCCCTGCGCGGGCGTTTTGTGGTATGATAGGGGCATCTTGGTCGGAGAGGGAAAATCCATGGATTGCAGAAACTTTGAACGGTTTGACATGGCGAAGCCGCCGGTACGCACCAAATGGTACCTGCGGCCGATTACGATTCTTCTGAGTCTCCCGGACGTTTGGAAGCACCGCGCGAAGATTTCGAAGGTGCGCACGGAGGGGCTGAAGGCTCCGTATGTTTTGTTGTGCAACCACAATGCATTTCTCGACTTTAAGGTCGCGACGAAGGCAATCTTCCCACAGCGCGCGAACTACGTTGTGGCGATCGACGGCTTCATCGGCCGTGAGAAGCTGTTGCGAAACGTGGGCTGCATCTGCAAGAGGAAGTTTACAAACGATATCGTCCTTGTGCGTCAGCTTTCGCAGGTGATCAAAAACGGTGATGTGGCCGTAATCTACCCGGAGGCGCGCTACTCGCTGTGCGGGACTACGGCGGTTCTGCCGGAATCCCTCGGCAAATTGTGCAAGCTTTTGAAGGTGCCCGTGGTGACCATGATTTGCCACGGCCACCACGCCAACTCGCCGTTTTGGAATCTCCACGACCGCGGCATCAAGCCCACGGAAGCGGAGATGACGTGCATCTTCACCAAGGAAGAGCTCGCGGCGGCAACGGTTGACGAGGTCAACGCAAAGATTGTAGAGATGTTTCAATACGATGATTTCGCGTGGCAGAAAGAGCGCGGGATCCGCACCACATACAAGGGCCGCGCGGAAGGCCTGCACAAGGTGTTATACCAGTGTACCACCTGCGGCACGGAATTCCGCATGAACAGTAAGGGCACGAAGCTCTTCTGCGAAGCCTGCGGCGCAAGCTGGACGCTGAGCGAATTAAACGAGCTTTCCGCGGATGAGGGAACGCCGGCTGCGGGTGTTGCGGCTGCCGACGGGGCAGCGGGGAACGCTGCGGTTTCTGCTGCTACGGCAAATGCAGCGGTGAATTTTACGCATATCCCCGACTGGTATGAGTGGGAGCGCGCAAATGTGCGGGCGGAGGTTGAGGCCGGCACGTATTCAAGCAGCGATTTGGACGTGCATGTGGACACCCTTCCGAACGCGAAGAAGTTCATTCGCCTCGGAAACGGCACAATGCGCCACGACATGACCGGCTTCCATGTGAGCGGCACGGATGAATTTGGCGACCCGTTCTCGATGGAGATTCCGGCGAAGACTCAGTATTCGGTGCACATCGAGTACGAGTATCTTGGGAAATTCGGCGATTGCGTGGACTTAAACACCCTTGAGGACACGTGGTATACATACCCGCACGGGCGGGATTTTGCGGTGACGAAGATGGCCCTCGCGACGGAGGAGCTGTATTATCGCTACCGCCGTGAAGAAGGCAAACCCTGCAAGCCGGGGCTTGCATAAGGGCCCACGAAAGGGCGGACCGAAGGGATTTCGGGCGACCGCGCCTTGAAAAAACGGAAAAGTGTTACGGAGGAATAACCATTGGCTACGAAGATGACAAGGGAACAATATTTGCGCAGGAAGAAGCGCAAACGCAGACAGCGCAAGATTGCGCTGATTCTCTGCGGACTTGCGGCAGCGCTTTTATTTGTCGGACTTTTGGTTTGGAAGGGGCTGTTTTCCGGCAGCAGCGGCAGTGGCGGTACGAAGCCCGCGACGGTAGCGCCGACCCCCACGTCGACGCCGACATCCACGCCGTCCCCGACACCTTCGCCGTCTCCGACGCCGACGCCCACACCGACGCCCAACGTGGTGAACATGGTCGCGGTGGGCGACAACCTCTATGACTGGTACATGCTGGAGGACGGCTATAACCGCGAGGACAAGACCTTTGACTTCAGCCACAATTACGATTATATCAAGCGCTACGCCCAGATGGCGGATTTTGCCGTTGTAAACCAGGAGACGCCCATCGGCGGCGACGGCGGCTACACCGCATCGGGCTCGGAGCTTAAGAATATCGGCGAAAAGCAGCGCTGGGGCTCGTACCACGGCTACGCGCAGTTTAACACCCCCGACGAGGTGGGACATGAGCTTGTGAAGGCGGGATTTAACGTAATCACGTCCGCGACGAACCACTCCTCCGACTTCGGGTGGAAGGCGCTGAAAAACACGATTGAATTCTGGAAGCAATATCCTGACGTGACGGTTCTCGGCATCCACGAGAGCGAGGAGGACCAACAGACGATTCGTGTCCTTAAGAAATACGACATCTCCATCGCCTGCCTGAATTACACCTACGGGCTGAATCTGGACTCGGCGCTTAAGGAGGCGCCGTACTCCATCGACAAGCTCTCGAAGGACCGCGTCACGAAGGATGTGGAGAAGGCGAAGCAGATGGCGGATTTCGTCGTCGTGTTCGTCCACTGGGGCGACGAATACAAGATGACCGCCAACAGCTACCAAAAGGAGTATACGAAGCTGTTCTTAAAGCTCGGGGTAGACGCCGTTGTGGGTGCTCACCCGCACATCTGCGAGCCCATGGAATGGCTGACCGGCGAGGACGGCCACCGGATGGTTGTCTATTATTCGCTCGGAAACTTCCTTTCGATGTTCAAGAAGTCGGAGTGCGAGCTCGAGGGCATGGCCTACCTCGAATTCTTCAAAGACGAAAACGGCAAATCCATCCGCGAAGGCACCATCATCCCTCTCGTCAACCACTGGAACTACGATTCCAAAGTTTACGGCAAGCGCAAGAATTTCCGCGTTTACGCGCTGCAGGACTATACCGATGAGCTCGGCGCCGAGCACGGCTCGCCGCACTACGGCGACGGCCAAAAGAAATTCAGCTACGCCTATATGAAAGAACTTGCCACAAAGCTCTGGGGCGACAACATCAAGGTGGTCGACTGGTCGACCACCGGCAAGTCCGACCGCTTCGCGGACGAGGATTCCGCGGGTGAGAACGGCGCTGGCGGCGGTGATTCCGGCGGGAACGGCGGAGGCGAGGCCGGAAATAACGGCGGCGATGGGAATAGCACTGGGACGTGACCATGCCGGTGGCTTGTAATCCGGCGTTTCTAAGGTTTGCGGTAGCAACTTGCTTTTCCTTACGATAGGTCGCGGGAAACCCGCGTGTGAGCCCGGTTTTTCCAAGATTTGCGATAGCAACTTGCTTTTCCTTACGGCCCGGCGCCCGATTTCGGTGCGTCGGGCCGTAGCTTTACCTGTCTCTCTGATTTTGGCCGGTTTTGGAAGACTGATTTTTCGATTTGTACCGCCCAGAAAGAGAAAAATGTCCGCTGGGCGGTAATCGTACCTGTCCCCCTTAGACAGGTAAAGGTATGTTGCCGGTCAGTTGTCAGTTAGATTCTTGAATTGTTTTGCACGGAAGCTTTTCTCCTACGAATTCCAAGAGTTGTCAGAGAAGAAACTTCATGAAAATGAGGTAGCCAAAAAGTGCGTACCGCCCAGAGCGCAAAAATGGCGCTCTGGGCGGTAATCCGTCTAAAGACAGGTAAAAAGACAGGTATAAATGATGCTTCCGGCGCCGCGAATGAGTAAAAAACATGCTTTCAGCCCCGAAAAGGGGTAGAAAAGAAGCTTCCGGCCACTTCCCCGGGAGGAACCCTGGCAAAATTATTGCCCAGAGAAGAATTTCCGCGCGCCGGGCGGTAATCCGCCGGGAATTAGCTTCCCGAAGCTTCCCGAAGCCCTTTCCCCGGTTGCGGCAAGTGGGGTTTCCGCAGGCACCTTTCGGCTACCCACTTGCCGCAACCGCGGAACTGTGATATGATACTTAGTACTTTCGGTTGTTTGTTAAGATCAGGAGAGGAGAACATGCACATGAACGGCAGTGATTTGGTGATTCGGTGCCTGCAGGAGCACGGGACGGACCTGGTGTTCGGATATCCCGGGGCGACAAATCTGGCGCTGTATGACGCGCTGTACCGGCAGACGGCGGTGCGGCATGTGTTGACGGCGCATGAGCAGGGCGCGGCGCACGCGGCGGACGGTTACGCACGGGCGACGGGCAGGGTCGGTGTGTGCATGGCTACAAGCGGCCCGGGGGCGACGAACCTCGTGACCGGTATCGCGACGGCGATGATGGACAGCGTTCCGATTATTGCAATCACGTGCAACGTGACCGTGGATTCCATCGGTAAGGACAGTTTTCAGGAGATTGACATCTTCGGCATCACGTTGCCGATTACCAAGCATAATTTCCTCGTGAAAGACATCCGCGAGCTGCGCGGCGTAATGGACGCGGCGTATGCAATCGCCGCGGGCGGACGGCCGGGGCCGGTGTTGATTGATATCGCCCGCGACGTTACTAACGCGGAGTGGACGGAGGAGATGGAAGCGGCCTATGAGGCTGCGAAGCGCGAGGATACGAATCGTGACGGGCGTGTGCTCTCGGCGGACGAACGCGAGGACGCATCCGTGTGGAGCGCCGGGGCGAAGACTGCCGGATCAGCCGTAAGCACTGCGGCGGGCGCTGTGCGCACCGCGACGGCGAAGGCGTTCCGCTCGCTTCTTAAGAAGGCGAAGCGGCCGCTCCTTTTGGTGGGCGGCGGCTGCGTGATCTCGGGCGCGGATGAGGAGGTTGCGGCACTTGCGGAGAAGATTGATGCGCCTGTATGTGAGACGCTGATGGGCAAGGGCGTGTACAGCGGCACGGGCGAGCGATATCTGGGCATGGTCGGAACCCACGGCACAAAGGCGGCAAATGCAGCCATCGCCGAGTGTGACTGCCTCATCGCTCTGGGCGTGCGCTTCAGCGAACGCGTGACGGAAAATAACCCGGGGTGGTGCGCCCAGGCGTCCATCCTGCAGATTGATATCGATGCAGCGGAGATTGACAAAAACATTGCTACCTCGGCCTACGCGGTAGGGGATGTGAAGGAAGTGCTGACGGCGCTTCTTCCGGAGATTCCCGAGGCGAAGCATGTGACCTGGATGGCGACGAACAAAAAGCGTTTTGCGGAAGATCTGGCGGAGCGGGCCGCGATTTATAACGACCGGTCCACAACGGCGCTCACGTCCCAGTGGATGGCGCTTCTTCTCGACGACATGACCGGCGGGAATTGTATCATCACGACGGAGGTCGGAAGACATCAGATGGATGTGGCCCAGAACTACCGCGTGCACAGTCCCAGGCAGCTCCTCACGTCGGGCGGCCTCGGCACCATGGGGTACGGTCTTCCCGCAGCCATCGGTGCGGCCTTCGGATGTCCGCACACTCGCATTATCAACGTGGCCGGCGACGGCTGCTATCGCATGAACATGAACGAGCTCTCGGTAGCCGCCAAATACCGCCTTCCTATCGTGGAAATCGTGTGCGACAACCACGGCCTTGAGATGGTAAGGCATTGGCAGCATGTATATTACAACGACCGCTACTATCAGACAAGCTTTGAGGACCACGCGGACTACGTGAAAATCGCGGAGGCGCTGGGGGTTCCGGCGGTTCGCGTCGCCACCCGCGACGACGCGCGGAAGGCCCTTACACGGGCGCTTTCGAAGGACGGGCCCATGGTGATTGTCTGTGAGTTGAGGTAGGATTTGGCGAAGGAATGCGCCCGGTGTTATGCCGGGCGCTTTTTGTGTGCGAATGTCTTGACTTCCCGCGTGCGCGGGTATACAATGAACTTCAAAGCGGCCCTGAGGAAGATAGTTTCTTCTCCCGGGGAGAAGCCACTTTCAAAAACAGCCCGGAATCGGGCACGATATATTCTTTTAGGAGGTACAAATCATGGGAAGAGTGTATAACTTTTCTGCAGGTCCGGCCGTATTGCCGGAGGAAGTATTGAAGGAAGCCGCAGCAGAGATGCTCGACTACCAGGGGAGCGGCCAGTCCGTTATGGAGATGAGCCATCGCTCCAAAGTTTTTGACAAGATTATTAAGGACGCTGAGCAGGATCTTCGGGATCTTTTGAACATCCCGGACAACTACAAGGTACTGTTCCTGCAGGGCGGCGCTCATCTGCAGTTCGCGATGATTCCGATGAACCTGATGAAGAACAAGGTTGCGGATTACATTGTGACCGGTCAGTGGGCGAAGAGAGCCTTCAAGGAGGCTCAGAAGTTCGGTGATGCAAAGTGCATCGCCTCCAGCGAGGACAAGACATTTTCCTACATTCCGGATTGCTCCGACCTTCCGATCGATGACAATGCGGACTATGTGTATATCTGCGAGAACAATACCATCTACGGTACGAAGTTCAAGACGCTCCCGAACACGAAGGGCAAGGATCTCGTTGCTGACGTATCCTCCTGCTTCTTAAGCGAGCCCATGGATGTTTCCAAGTACGCTGTAATCTATGGCGGCGCTCAGAAGAACATCGGACCTGCCGGCGTTGTCATCACCATCATCCGCGAGGATCTCATCACCGAGGATGTGCTTCCGGGCACGCCTACGATGCTTATGTACAAGACCCATGCGGACAATGATTCCCTGTACAACACGCCTCCTTGCTACGGCATCTACATCTGCGGCAAGGTATTCAAGTGGCTCAAGAAGCAGGGCGGTCTTGCAGCGATGAAGGAGCGCAACGAGAAGAAGGCGAAGATCCTCTACGACTTCCTCGACGAAAGCAAGCTCTTCAAGGGCACGGTAGAGAAGAACTCCCGCTCCCTTATGAACGTTCCGTTCGTGACCGGCGATGCCGATCTCGATGCGAAGTTCATCAAGGAGGCAACCGAGGCAGGCTTTGTAAACCTCAAGGGGCACAGAAGTGTCGGCGGTATGCGCGCGTCCATCTACAACGCAATGCCGATCGAGGGTGTTGAGAAGCTTGTTGAGTTCATGAAGAAGTTTGAGGCGGAGAACGCCTGAGTCGACCAGCCTGTCCGGCGGCCGGCGCAGGGGAACCGCGCGTGGGTTCGCCGCGACCTGTTAACGGAGGAAACCACAATGAAATATAATTGCTTAAATGCGATCGCGAAGATTGGTTTGAATGAGTTCGGTGATGCTTACGAGCAGACCGAGAATTTTGCGGATGCTGACGTAGCGCTTGTGCGCAGCGCCGCAATGCATGAGATGGAGTTCGGCGACAAGCTTCTTGCCGTTGCAAGAGCCGGCGCCGGTGTCAACAATATTCCGCTTGACAAGCTCGCTGAGAAAGGTGTTGTCGTTTTCAACACCCCCGGCGCTAACGCTAACGGCGTTAAGGAGCTTGTAATGGCAGGCCTTCTGCTTACGTCCCGCGACATCCTCGGCGGCATCAACTGGGTGCAGACCATCAAGGATGATGAGAACGTAGCAAAGCTCATCGAGAAAGGCAAGGGCCAGTTCGCAGGTAAGGAGATCCAGGGCAAGAAGCTCGGTGTAATCGGTCTCGGCGCCATCGGCGTTTTGGTGGCAAATGCAGCCGCTGCTCTCGGCATGACCGTTTACGGCTGCGACCCGTACATCTCCGTGGAAAATGCATGGAAGCTTTCGAGAAACGTCATCCATGTAAACAGCCGCGAGGAGATTTTCCAGCAGTGCGATTACATTACGGTTCATGTACCGCTTCTTGACGACACGAAGAAGATGATCAATGCGGACACCATCGCCATGATGAAGGACGGCGTGATTATCCTCAACTTCGCACGTGACCTTCTGGTGGACGACGATGCCATGGAAGCAGCACTTGCTTCGGGCAAGGTTGCGAAGTACATCACCGACTTCCCGAACGCGAAGACGGCCGGCATGAAGGGTGTTATCGCAATCCCGCACCTCGGCGCTTCGACCCAGGAGTCCGAGGACAACTGCGCAGTGATGGCAGTTCGCGAGCTTCGCGAGTATGTGGAGCACGGCAACATCATCAACTCGGTGAATTTCCCGATGCTTGACGCAGGCGTATGCCGCGTTGCAAGCCGTATCTGCATCCTTCACAGAAATGTTCCGAACATGCTCTCGCAGTTTACCACCGCGGTTGCAGGCATCAACATCGAGAATATGTACAACAAGAGCAGAGGAGACTTTGCCTACAGCGTTCTGGACGTTTGCGGCAAGGTTGACGAGGCTGCTATCGTTGCGAAGCTTTCGGCGCTTGACGGCGTTCTGAAGGTTCGCGTTTTACAGTAAGAATTGTGATTTCGCGGCGGGGGCATTCCTCCCGCCGCGGTTAAATCCGGCAAAAACGGAGGAATACGAATGGAAAAGACATTGCAGGAGATGGTGGCAATCTGCGATTCCATTTGCATGACAATCAGTCGCTTAAACATCGGCGGCGTGCTCGCTTTGAGCATGCCGCTTAAAGTGCTTCTCCACAGAGAACTTCTGGAGTTCGCGCTCTACCTTGCGGATTCCGACGGCGTCATCACCCAGGAGGAGCAGGATCTGATCAAGGATACGCTGCAGCTCAAGATGCGCGCGGACGAGGTTACCACGATTCGCCGCTCCCTTGCGATGCAGGGCAGTTCCTACGGTTCGACGCGCCCGAAGGCCATGAAGTATTTCATCCTCGCCGACGCCGGCAAGAAGATCGGCAACGATCCCAACAAATACCAGAACGCCCAGATTCTCACCGACACCTACAAGATTTTCGCGGAGCACATCCTCGCGACGAAGGATTCGGTGAACGAGAAGGAAACCAACCGCATGACACAGTACGTGACCATGCTGGAGAATTTTCTGAAGGAATACGGCGTCTTCTATACCAACAATTTCAAGGTGATCAAGGCGAAGCCCCTGCTTGTGGAGAAGAAGGTCGTGGATCCGAGTGACCAGGCCAATGTCGACAAGCTGATGGAGAGCCTGAACTCGCTGGTGGGCCTCGACCGCGTGAAGAAGGACATCGCAGGCATCGTGGATCTGATTCGCGTGCAGAAGATGCGCGAGGCGAAGGGCATGAAGACCGCGGACATCAGCAAGCACATGGTGTTCTACGGCAACCCCGGTACCGGCAAGACTACAGTCGCAAGACTGCTCGGAAAGATTTTCCAGGGTCTCGGCGTCTTAAAGGGCGGCCAGCTCATTGAAGTGGACCGCGGCGGCCTGGTGTGCGGCTATGTCGGTCAGACAGCCATCAAGACCCAAGAAGTCATCGATAAGGCCATGGACGGCGTGCTGTTCATCGACGAGGCTTACACCCTGAACGTCGGCAAGGGCGAGAACGACTTCGGTCAGGAGGCGGTGGACACGCTTCTGAAGGCCATGGAGGACAACCGAGACCGCATGATCGTGATTGTTGCCGGTTACGAGGAGCCCATGGATGAATTCCTGGACTCGAACCCCGGCCTTAAGTCCCGCTTCAACAAATACATCCGCTTCGACGACTACTCCCCGGAGCAGCTCATCAAGATTCTTGAAGGCATGTGCAGCGGCAAGGACTACAAGCTTTCGCCGGAGGCGCGCAACGCCGCAATCGCATATTTTGACAACTGCCTGAAGACGCAGGCGGAGAATTTTGCGAATGCCCGCGAGGTCCGCAACTTCCTCGAGAAAGCCATCACAAACCACGCCACCCGCGTGGTGGGCATCCAGAACCCCAGCGAGGAAGACCTGTGCACCATCATGGAGGAGGATGTGAAAGACATCGTTCCCAACGTGATTGAGAAGCAGTGACGGACAGCGGTCGGAAACCGCGAGAGAAGCAGTGACGAGCTGCAGTCCCCAAAAACGAAAGAAACGCACCGCCGGTGTCGGCCGAAGCCAACCGGGACGGTGCGTTTTTTTGATTGTTTTCTGTAAGCCGCGCGGCGTGCTACGTTGCGGGGGCTGCTGCGTTCTCCTCCCGCGGGTAGAACCCGGGGTGGCGCGCCTTGTCAAGCCACAGGATGATGACGGTCACCACGGCGCCGGCAAGCTCCACGGCGATATCCAACATGGTGTCAATCAGGCCGATGTCTAAGTAGCCGCCGGTTGGCAGCGTCAGCGTCTCGTAATTTGCGTCGTCAAAGCCGCTCACGGCGGTGTCCGCAATCTGCGTAATCGACGTGATGTCGCCGGGCTCGTCGCTTAGGCGGAAGGAGTGAATCTCGTAAATCACCGTGTCGGTCTGGGCGTCCGTTCCGAGGGCCGCATCTCCGGCAAATTCGATGAGCTCCCAGACGGCGGCAATCGCCACCGAGAAGCAGAGGGCGCAGAAGAGTCCGGTGCGTAGCTTTTTTGCATCTAACGGACCGCCCTCGCGGCCGAACAACAGCAGGCGGAACAGCCAGAAGCCCAGAAGAGCAAAGGCAACGCCGCCGCTTATGTGCAGAATCTTGTCAAACCAGGTGGTGTGGAAGTAGAGCTTGTAGCAATGCCCTAGCGGGTAGCCGATCAGATAGAGTTCGATGTAGAGAAACATCGCCTTGCTCACGCGGCAGGAGAACAGCTTCTCCAACAAAAACGGGAGGAGCGCCAGGACAAACAGTTCGATGGCCACGTCAAACCGCGCAAAATCCTTCCTTACGATGACGCGCGCAAGCGTGATCACCGCGAACAACCAGACGATGCATAGAACGGTAAGCCGGAACGCGCGATCGGTACCGGCATTTGTCGAATGAGACATGTCACCCCTCCTTCTCCCGGAAACCCCTTTCCGTGAGCACTGTCCCCGCTTCAGAGCTTCGAAGCGGAGTTGAATCCGAAGATTGCACAGGCAAGTATATCCAGACAGTAGAGACTGCACAGGACGATTGCGACGATGCGCCGCGGCTTTGGTTTAAGGCGCCGCGCGATCCCGGTTGCGGCCGGCGCAAAGAGATAGATGCCTAAAAGGCTGAAGACGCCGAACGCCAGCGAGCTGACCAGGGAAATGCGGCCGTTAAGGTTGAGAAACTCGTCCGAGTAATCCCAGTAGACCACGCCTAAACCGTACTGAAGCAGGACGCTTGTGAGATATTCAAAACAGGTGGATATGATGATGCCGTAGAAAAAAACGCGGAGCTTGCTGTGGCGGAAGCGGTTCAGAAACAGAATCACCAGGATGCCGCCGTAGCCGTAAATCGGAACCCAGGGGCCGTATTTGGTGCCGCGATTCACCAGGACATGGTCGCGAATCAGGTAGAGACTGCACTCCCAGATCCAGCCGGCGATGCCGAAGAAGAAAAAGATGTAGATATACTCGAGGAACGAGTACCCGCTTAGCTTGCGGGACTCGTTTTCCACATCATTTCGGTTTTGTTCTTCCATGCTCGGCTCCATAGTCGTTTCCCTCCGCAAGAAAAACCGTCGCGGCATGCAGACCGGGGCAGTCTGCCCCGGTCGTTGTGTTTTGCCTTGTTATTGTGTTGTTATCGGGTCGCCCCGTTGTTAGCCAAGCACGACCTTCTTAAAGTTCTTCTTGCCGCGCTTTACCACAAGGCCTGCGGCAATCTGGTCCTTCGTGTACGTCTTGCGGAAGTCGGTCTCTTTCTCGCCGTCCACCAAAACGCCGCCCTGCTCGATGTTGCGGCGGGCCTCCGAACGGGTCGGAGCCAGACCTGCAGCCACGAGAATGGAGATCAGATCGATGGAACCGTCGGTAAATGCATCCTCCGAAATGGGTGCCTCCGGCGCCTCCTCGGCATTGCCCGCACCGAACAGTGCCCGTGCGGAAGCCTGCGCCTTCACAGCTTCCTCCTCGCCATGTACAAGCTTCGTGAGCTCGAACGCAAGAATCTCCTTTGCCTCGTTTAGCTTGCTGCCCTCCCAGTCGGACATGGCGTCAATCTGCTCGAGAGGAAGGAACGTGAGCATGCGGATGCATTTGAGGACATCGGCGTCCGCCACGTTTCTCCAGTACTGGTAGAACTCGAAGGGCGACGTCTTCTCGGGATCCAACCAAACCGCGCCCTTCTCGGTCTTGCCCATCTTCTTGCCCTCGGAGTTGAGAAGAAGCGTGATGGTCATTGCGGAAGCGTCCTTGCCAAGCTTACGACGGATGAGCTCCGTGCCGCCGAGCATGTTGCTCCACTGGTCGTCGCCGCCGAACTGCAGGTTGCAGCCGTAATCCTGGAAGAGCTTGTAGAAGTCGTAGCTCTGCATGATCATGTAGTTAAATTCAAGGAACGTAAGACCTCTTTCCATGCGCTGCTTGTAGCACTCGGCCGTCAACATGCGGTTCACCGAAAAATGCGGCCCTACCTCGCGCAGAAGCTCCACGTAGTTGAGGTCCAAAAGCCAGTCGGCGTTGTTGACGATTAAAGCCTTGCCGTCCGAGAAGTCGATAAATCTTGCCATCTGCTTTTTGAAGCATTCGATGTTGTGGGCGATTTGCTCCTTGGTGAGCATTTTCCGCATGTCTGTCTTGCCCGAGGGGTCGCCGATCATGCCGGTGCCGCCGCCTAAGAGTGCGATGGGCTTGTTGCCCGCCATCTGCAGGCGCTTCATTAAGCACAGTGCCATGAAGTGGCCTACATGCAGGCTGTCCGCGGTGGGGTCGAAGCCGATGTAGAAGGTGGCCTTGCCCTCGTTTACGAGGTTGCGGACCACGTCCTCGTCGGTGACCTGCGCAATCAATCCGCGTGCTTTGAGTTCTTCGTAGATTTTCATTGGTATATCCTCCTAAAAACAAAGATGGCGCCGTTCATCCTACTGAAAAGGACGAGGGCGCGCTCGTGTTACCACCTTTCTTCGCCGCGGGCTCACACCCGTGACCTTTGCGAGTATCGCGGAATTGCGGCCACCCGGGCGGTGCTGCCCGGCGGGACGGTCTCCGAAAATACTCCTGCCGGATAACGGCGGCAAGCCGTCGCAGCCTACTGGCTGTCGCTTCCGCAACTGCGTGCTGTGGGCGACGGTTGTTCGGTGCGATGCTCCGGGATGTATTCCCGCTCGTGTCCCCTGCGCCTCTCATCAACCGGCTGCTTTCTGTAGGTTCGTCCAAACGGTACTCTTTCCCTTCGTTGCATCTGTCTTGGCGCCATTATAAATGTTTGGGTTGCATTTGTCAACAGAAGAAAATTCTTTGCCGCTCGGATGTTGTCTTTCGTGCGGAAAATTGGTATACTGAGTATTGTTATGAATTGCCTTTAAGGGGGACCTGAAATATGGTTGACAAGGAAAAAAGAGAGCAGGAAGCGTACGAGCGGGGCTACGACATCGATGAGTCCTACGGCGTGTCTTCCGCCGGCAAATTGCCGCTGAGCGCCCTCGAAGAGGAGAGGGATGAGCTGGCGCAGCAGAACCGGAAGCTGCGCATTCACC
>Ga0310691_10005818_pt1 | contig 13318 bp, 9 predicted proteins | sample 176DNAGHGlowgp2_FD_203887 | JGI IMG/M metagenome (GOLD analysis project Ga0310691, IMG submission 203887) | Sheep rumen microbial communities from Palmerston North, Manawatu-Wanganui, New Zealand - 1766 DNA GHGlow gp2 (v2) (version 2) | ecosystem: Host-associated > Mammals > Digestive system >... | reverse complement strand
AAACTTGTTGCTTTTGCTCTTTTTGCCACAGCGTCGCGGAGCGGAAAAAGCCCCAAGTTGCCTTAAATCAGGGGGACTTGGGGCATTTGATGAATTCGGAGATGCGAAGACTGAAAGAATTCCTCTTGTAACAAGAGCGAAAAGCCCCAAGTATATAGGGAAACGGACAAACTTGTTGCTTTTGCTCTTTTTGCCACAGCATTTCGGAGCGGAAAAAGCCCCAAGTTGCCTTGAAATCAGGGGGACTTGTTGCTTTTGCCCGCAAGTAGTCATGATTTGTAAAAAACCGGGACAGGGTGGAGTTTATTCCATCATGTCCCGGCTAGTCTGTAGACGAAAAGTCTACAGTATTCATATATAAAATGAGCAGATATTAGACTGTTGTTTTGGCTATCTTTTTGGGAAAAAGATTTGCCTTATAAAGTGCGGGGCGAAGAGCATTGTATAGCACGATGCCAAGCACTGAATTGATAACTGCATTTATTATTGTGGCATAGGTTGTAATTGCTACGAGTGCTCCTATTGCTGCGGCTGCTTTTTCAGCGTTGGGAGTAAGGAGTGTATACCACACATATTTAAGAGCAGGCTCAAATACACAGTTAAAAGCAAGACCTGCTACAGCTGCGATCGCAGACCACTTAAGGATATAAGTCTTTTTGTGATCCTCGGAAATCTTAGCAATCTTGTGCGCGATAAGACCTACGATAAGACCGATCACAAGCTTAGTGATGAATGTTCTGGGTGCTGATGCTGCATATCCTGAGAGAATATCTGCAAGAGACAGACCAACGGCACCTGCAAGACCTCCGTATAAACCGCCGAGGAGCAGAGCTCCTAATACGACGAATGCGTTTCCTACATGAACCTTAGTACCCGAAGCATTGATTGCCGGGAACACAGCATATCCGACATAGCAAAGAGCAGCCATAAGACCTGCAAAAGTAAGTTTTGTAATGTTATCGTTTTTCATAATCTCCTCCTTGGTGTATTTATCATTTTATGAAGAATTCCTATTGATTTTTTGATTGAAGATAATATATCATCAAACTGGTAACATTAAAAATATCAGTTTTTGAATATTTTATATGACCAGATTTGGGGGGCAGATAATTGGAAACGTCAAAAAGATACATAAAGATATATGAGCAAGTCAGGGAAGATATAATCGGTGGCAGGTACGAGAGAGGGAGCAAGCTTCCGTCGAAGCGAGTGATGGCGGACGAGATGGGAGTAAGTGTTATTACGATCGAGCATGCCTACGAGCTTCTTGCTGATGAGGGCTACATAACTCCAAGAGAAAAGAGCGGATATTATGTCACATTTGATGACAGGGAGATATATACCGGCGCTGGAAGCCCACATCAGGAAAAAGAAAAGGCTAAAAAAGCAGATATTAAGGCAGACGACAAATTAGACAGCATAACAGACAACAAATTGGATAGCAAAACAGGTAACTTGCAAAAGACAACACCCACAGACATAACTACCAATAACCAGCAAGCGGCTCCCAGGTTTTCATATTCCATCTATGCCAAGACTGTCAGGCGCGTGCTTAGTGAATATGACTCTTATATAATGAATAAATCCCCCAAAAACGGAACTATTGAGCTTCGAAGCGCAATTGCCAGATACCTTAACAGATCAAGGAGAATGGTAGTCTCTCCGGAGCAGATAATAATAGGTGCAGGCGCTGAATATCTATACGGTCTTATCGTGCAGACCTTCGGAAGAGATATTGTTTACGGAGTGGAGAGCCCTTCTTATCAGAAGATCGCCAAGGTCTACGTTGCGGGCGGAGGAACAATAAAAATGCTCACCCTCGGAGAAGACGGTATAGAGAGCGCGGAGCTCTGGAATACAGACATGGGACTCCTTCACATAACACCTTATCGAAGCTTCCCCAGTGGCGTTACAGCATCAGCTGCAAAAAAAAGAGAATATCTTAAATGGAGCAGAAAAAAAGGCGGCTACATAGTAGAGGATGATTTTGAGTCCGAATTTACACCCAGCAGAAAGCCGGAGGAAACGATTTTTTCCATAGATGAAGAGGGAAGGGTTATCTACATAAATACATTTACCAGAACCATAGGAAGCTACGTAAGAGCTGCATATATGGTGCTTCCGGAAGGCCTTCTTGACATGTTTTTAGAAAAGATCGGATTCTACGAGTGCCCCGTCCCCACACTTGACCAGTTGGTCATAGCCGAGCTAATTAATAACGGTGATTTTGAGAGGCACATAAATAAGGTCAGAAGGGTAAACCGAAAAATGAAAAAGTAGTTTTCTCTTGTCATAATCCCATTTGGATAATAAAATTTGATTTGATATGAAAAAAAGGAAAGATGGGAGAGAACATGGCACAGAGAACAGATATTCACAAGATACTAATTATTGGTTCAGGCCCGATTGTTATCGGACAGGCCTGTGAGTTTGACTATTCGGGGACTCAGGCATGCAAAGCCTTAAGAAGCCTTGGATATGAGATCGTTCTTGTCAATTCCAATCCGGCAACTATTATGACCGACCCGGAGATGGCTGACAGGACTTATATTGAGCCCCTTAACGTTGCTCGTGTTGAGGCGGTAATTGAAAAGGAAAGACCGGATGCCCTTTTGCCTAATTTGGGAGGACAATCTGGTCTTAATTTGTGTTCTGAACTTTATAAAGCCGGAGTTCTTGATAAATATAATGTCCGGGTTATCGGTGTTCAGGTTGACGCGATAGAGCGAGGCGAAGACAGAACTGAATTTAAAAAGACAATGGATATGCTTGGAATCGAAATGGCCAGATCAAAGGCATGCTACAGCATAGAGGAGGCTCTGGCTGAGGCGGATGAGCTGGGATATCCTGTAGTTCTGCGTCCTGCATACACCATGGGCGGAGCCGGTGGCGGACTTGTTTACAACAAGGAAGAGCTTCAGACGGTTTGCGCAAGAGGTCTTGCAGCATCGATCATCCACCAGGTTCTCGTAGAAGAGTCCATTCTTGGCTGGGAGGAGCTCGAGCTTGAGGTTGTAAGAGATAAAGACGGCAACATGATTACAGTCTGCTTTATAGAAAATGTAGATCCTGTCGGCGTTCACACGGGTGATTCGTTCTGTACGGCACCGATGCTCACAATTGACGAGGATCTCCAAAAAGAGCTGCAGCGTCAGGCATACAAGATTGTCGAGCACATCGGAGTTATCGGCGGAACTAACGTACAGTTTGCGCATGATCCAAAGAGCGGAAGAATTGTCGTTATCGAGATCAATCCCCGTACTTCCAGATCCTCTGCGCTTGCAAGTAAAGCGACAGGATTCCCCATTGCACTTGTTTCTGCAAAACTTGCGACAGGGATTACTCTTTCAGAGCTTCCTGATTCTAAATTCGGAACCCTTGATAAATATGTTCCTAACGGAGATTACGTTGTTGTCAAATTTGCCCGCTGGGCCTTTGAAAAATTCCATGGCGTAGAAGATAAGCTTGGCACACAGATGAGAGCTGTTGGTGAAGTTATGTCCATCGGAAAGAACTTCAAAGAAGCCTTTCAGAAAGCAATCAGATCTCTTGAAAAAGGCAGATATGGCCTTGGACATGTAAAAAAATACGAAGAGATGGAAAAGGAAGAACTTATCCACCTTTTAAAAGATGCATCATCTGAGAGATATTTCCTTATATATGAAGCACTTAAGAAAGGCGTAACTGTTGATGAAATATTCGATATCACCAAGGTTAAGCACTATTTCTTAAACGAGATAAAAGAACTTGTAGATGAAGAAAAAGAAATCACAGACAACTTCAAGGGAAGCGTTCCTTCTAATGAAGCACTGACAAAAGCAAAAGAAGACGGTTTTGCAGACAAATATCTTGCAGATATTCTCGAAGTGCCTGAGGATGACATCAGAAATAAGAGAGACGAGATCGGACTGTCCGAAAGCTGGGACGGAGTGCACGTATACGGAACAGAAGGTGCAGCTTATTACTATTCAACCTATAAAAAGGGAGCTGAGCTTGAAAATCCCAAGGATATGACGGGCGATAGCAAAAAGAAGATCATGATATTAGGCGGAGGTCCCAACAGGATCGGACAGGGCATCGAGTTTGACTATTGCTGCGTTCATGCCGCACTTGCACTTAAAAAGCTCGGTTTTGAGACTATCATCGTCAACTGCAACCCTGAAACAGTATCGACCGACTACGATACCTCAGATACTCTGTACTTTGAGCCTCTGACACTTGAGGATGTTATCCAGATTTACAGAAAAGAAAAGCCTGTCGGCGTGATTGCGCAGTTCGGCGGACAGACACCTCTTAATCTTGCAGCAAAGCTCAAGGAAGAGGGAGTAAATATCCTCGGAACAACACCTGAAGTCATTGATCTGGCTGAAGACAGGGATCAGTTCAGAATGATGATGGAAAAACTCGGTATTCCCATGGCAGAATCCGGAATGGCATCTGATGTGGAAGGTGCAAAAAAGATCGCTGCGAGAATAGGATATCCCGTTATGGTCCGTCCTTCCTTCGTACTGGGCGGAAGAGGAATGGAAATTGTTAGAGACGAAGAGAGCATGGAAGGCTACATGAGAGCAGCTGTCGGAGTAACACCTGACAGACCTATCCTCATAGACAGATTCCTTCACAATGCGATGGAGTGTGAGGCTGATGCTATAAGCGACGGCACAGAAGCATTTGTTCCTGCAGTTATGGAGCATATCGAGCTTGCCGGAATACATTCGGGAGACTCAGCCTGCATCATTCCTTCCAAGCATATATCCGAAAAGAATCTTAAAACTATTAAGGAATATACCAGAAAAATAGCCGTAGAGATGAATGTTGTCGGACTGATGAACATGCAGTATGCGATCGAAGATGATACGGTTTATGTACTTGAAGCCAACCCTCGTGCATCACGTACAGTACCGCTCGTCTCCAAAGTTTGCGGCATCAGAATGGTACCTGTTGCGACAGATATCATTACTTCACAGCTTACAGGAAGACCATCACCTGTAAAAGAACTTATTGAAAGCAGAAAAAATGCTACTCCTAAGTACTATGGCGTAAAAGAAGCAGTTTTCCCCTTCAATATGTTCCCTGAGGTAGATCCTGTACTTGGACCTGAAATGAGGTCAACAGGTGAAGTGCTAGGACTTGCCAAAACACCGGGCGAAGCCTTTTTCAAGGCAGAAGAAGCTGCAAATGCCATGCTTCCTCTTAAGGGAGCGGTTCTTATCTCCTTAAATAAAGAAGATAAGCCGGAAGCTTCAGAAATAGCAAAGGGATTTGCAGAGGAAGGCTTTAAGATATATGCAACCGGCAAGACCTACGAAACTATAATTGAAGCCGGAATTGATGCGGTTAAGATCATGAAAAACTACGAGGGCGGAAGACCTAATGTAGAAGATGTTATCAAGAATGGAGAGGTTCAGCTTGTCATCAACACTCCGATAGGAAAGGGAGCCGACCATGATGATGCATATCTTAGACGCAGTGCTATAAAAGCCCGCATGCCTTATATCACTACAGTTGCGGCAGCAAAGGCAGCAATTGAAGGTATCAGGGAAGTAAAGAAGGGCGGATGCGGTCACATCAGTTCACTGCAGGAATATCATGAACTGATGACTTTTCAGAATTTATCAGAATAAAACGGGAAAAGCCAGAAAATATCCTTGATTTTATCGATAAAATCGCTATACTATCAGTGGAACATAAATTTTTGACGAAAATTAAATAGAACGGGAGCTTGTATACAGGCTGAGAGGAAGGTGTGACCTTCGACCGAGAACCTGATTTGGATAATGCCAACGTAGGGATGCCTGTTAGCAATATAGGAAAGCATAATACGCGAAGCGAACTCTGATCAGGGTCGCTTCGCTTTTTTTCGTCCTATTACATCTAAGTAGGAGGCTTGTTATGAAAAGGTACAATTTGCAACGAATGGTTTTTATGGGAGCGCTTGTTGGCATGGGCGTAGTGATATCGCCTATTCTGAGAGTTGAAGGAATGTGTCCTATGGCGCATCTTATCAACATCACAGCGGCTGTTTTTGTCGGACCTGTGGATGCTTTTCTTGTCGCACTTATGATCGGAATTATCAGAATGTCAGTCATGGGAATACCGCCACTTGCGCTTACAGGAGCCGTATTTGGAGCTACCCTCTCAGGTATACTCTACAAGGTTTCAGGCAAAAAAATATGGGCAGCTGTCGTTGGAGAAATAATCGGTACAGGAATAATTGGTGCGATCGTTTCTTATCCCGTAATGACATTTATATGCGGAAGAGAAGGACTTAGCTGGCTGTTTTACGTGCCTTCGTTTATATGCGGAACACTGATCGGAGGAAGCATTGCAGCACTACTTTTGTATCAGCTTCAGAGACTGGGAATGATTCGTAAAATGCAGGATGCGCTAAACGGAGATAATAACGTATGTGTGAAAAAAACTCAGACAGAAAACCCCTGATACACTGTATAACCAATCCAATCGCCATGAACCAGTCTGCCAATGCAGTACTGGCTATTGGCGGGCGCCCTGTTATGGCAGAGCACCCGAAAGAAGTATCAGAGATAACGGAAACTGCGGATGCACTTCTTCTTAATTTCGGACATATTTCGGATATCAAAATTCAGTCGATGAAAATCTCAATAAAGGCCGCAAACAAGAAGGGCATTCCTGTAGTTGTTGATGTATGCGGCTGTGCATGCTCAAAGCTTCGCCTTGATTTTTTCAAGGAGCTTATGGATGAGGGCAGCGCAGATGTAATAAAAGGAAACTACTCGGAAATTCTTGCACTTTTCGACCAAAGCTACAAAGGAAGCGGCGTGGATGCAGATGATAGCCTCGATCAAAACAGGGTGGAAACAGCAGCAAAATATCTGGCAGAGCAATATGATTCCATGGTTCTTGCAACCGGCAAGGCAGATATACTCGCAAAAAAAGGCGGTGATATCAGCCACATAAAAGAAGGCGATCCCCAGATGGCAAGTGTGACAGGTACAGGATGCATGCTCGGCGCAATAATTGCAACGGCTCTTGCCTTAGACAATTCTCAGGACTCAGTGGAAAAAGCCGTATCTTTTTTTGGAAAATGCGGCGAAAAGGCAAGGACAGATAAGGGCAGCGGGACATTTATGGTGAATTTGCTCGATGCGCTTAGCACAGAATGGAAATAAAAGGCACGGAGAAAAATATGGAATTAAATACAAAGCTTTATTTTATTACTGACAGCGGAAACTACAGCGAAGAGGAATTCCTTAAAAGAGTTGAATCTGCGCTTATGGGAGGCGTGACGATCCTCCAGCTTAGAGAAAAAAACAGGACAACAAGGCAGTACATAGACCTTGCGCAAAAAGTCCATGACCTTACCAGGAAATATAATGTGCCTCTGATCATTGATGACAGAGTGGATGTAATGCTCGCTGCAGATGCAGAGGGAGTCCATGTAGGTGCAGAGGACATGCCTGTTGAGACAGCAAGGAAACTGATTGGAAAAGATAAGATACTTGGCGCTACGACCAAAACTGTCGAAGCAGCAAGGAAAGCTTATGCAGAAGGCGCGGATTACCTTGGGGTAGGTGCGATTTTTCCTACAACGACCAAGGTTAAGACAATCCTTACTTCAACTGAAACACTCTCAGATATATGCAAAGAGGTACCTATTCCTGTAAATGCGATAGGCGGACTAAACGCTGGTAATCTCGATGTACTTAAGGGAATAGATATAGCAGGTGTATGCGCGGTTTCCGCAATCATGAAGGCTGATTCACCAAAAGAAGCTGCAGAGGCAATGCTTCTTGCCTTTGAAAAAATACAGAACCGGTAATACAGAAACTACTATTAAATAAAGCGAGGTTTACAGGATGAAAGTTGTTTTATCAATAGCAGGAAGTGACAGCAGCGGCGGAGCCGGAATCCAGGCGGATTTAAAAACAATGTGTGCGCACGGAGTTTTTGGAATGAGCGCAATCACAGCCATGACGGCGCAGAACACAATGGGTGTTACAAGTATTATGGAATCTACTCCGGATTTTCTGGCAGCGCAGATAGATGCATGTTTGTCTGATATTCCGGCAGATGCAGTGAAAATAGGCATGCTTCCCTCAACTGAACTATTGGATGTGGTTGTTGAAAAAGTTAAGGAGTATAACGTCAAAAATCTGGTGGTTGATCCGGTTATGGTTTCAACAAGCGGAAGTAAGCTTATGAAGGACAGTGTAGGCGATATAATGTCCAAAATGCTGTTCCCTTTATGCAAAGTCATTACCCCCAATATCCCGGAGACACAGGCTCTTACAGGTATGGATATAAGTAACGAGGATGACATGGAACAGGCAGCAAAGCTATTAAATAAACAATATGGCTGCGCAGCCCTTGTAAAAGGCGGTCACAGCATCGCAGATGCTAATGATGTTTTGTGTATGGGAGAAAAGCTTATCTGGTTTAGGGGAAAGCGCATAGATAATCCCAACACTCATGGTACTGGATGCACGTTATCAAGTGCCATAGCAAGTAATCTGGCCCTTGGGTACGACCTGGTGGATGCTGTCAGCTTTTCAAAAGAATATCTTACAAGAGCGATAGCCGCCAATCTGGACCTGGGCAAAGGACACGGCCCGCTTAATCATATGGTATAGATTATAAGAATTGGAGATAAGTATGGAAAAATATACAACACAGATGGATGCAGCAAAAAGAGGTATCATCACACCTCAAATGAAGGAAGTTGCACGCAAGGAGTACAGAACTGAGGAGGAGATAAGGGATCTTGTTGCAAGGGGACAGGTGGCAATTCCTGCAAACAAGAACCATAAATGCATTAATCCCGAGGGTGTCGGCTCGATGCTAAGGACTAAGATCAATGTAAACCTCGGCGTTTCAAGAGATTGCAAGGACTACAACATTGAGATGGAAAAAGTCATGGCTGCAGTAAACATGGGAGCTGAGGCCATTATGGACTTGTCAAGTCATGGAAACACCCAGCCTTTCAGGCAAAAGCTTGTAAACGAATGCCCTGCAATGATAGGAACTGTGCCGATCTACGACAGCGTTATTCATTATCAGAGAGATCTTGCGACGCTGACCGCAAAGGATTTTATAGATGTTGTAAGGCTTCATGCTGAGGACGGTGTGGACTTTGTTACTCTCCACTGCGGAATAACGAGAAAGACGATCGACCAGATAAAGCGCCACAAGAGAAAGATGAATATAGTCTCACGCGGTGGCTCTCTTGTCTTTGCATGGATGACCATGACAGGCGAGGAAAATCCCTTCTATGAATATTATGATGAAATACTTGATATTTGCAGAGAATACGACGTTACCATATCTCTCGGAGATGCCTGCAGACCGGGATGCCTTGCTGATGCGAGTGATGTCTGCCAGATAGAAGAGCTTGTAAGACTGGGAGAGCTTACAAAGAGAGCATGGGAGAAGGATGTTCAGGTCATGGTTGAAGGGCCCGGACACATGCCGATGGATGAGATTGCTGCAAATATGAAGATACAGCAGAAGGTATGTATGGGCGCGCCTTTCTACGTACTTGGACCGCTTGTTACGGACATTGCTCCCGGCTATGACCACATTACATCTGCTATAGGTGGCGCCATCGCAGCTCAGAACGGAGCAGCATTCCTTTGCTATGTAACTCCGGCAGAGCATCTGGCTCTTCCCAATGTAGATGATGTAAAACAGGGAATAATCGCTTCCAAAATAGCTGCACATGCAGCCGATATTGCCAAGAAAATCCCTCATGCCATGGACATAGATAACGAAATGGCAAGCGCAAGACAGTGCTTTGACTGGGATAAGCAGTGGGAGTGCGCTATCGACCCTGAAACAGCCAAAAAGATCAGGGATGACAGAGCACCCGAATATGACGATACCTGCTCGATGTGCGGCAAGTTCTGCGCAGTACGAAGTATGAACAAAGCATTAAACGGAGAATATATCGATATTCTCGGGTGATAGAACAAAGTTGTACCCAACATGACAAATTTTGGTACAAAATGCCAATAAAAATCATTCCTTCCAAAAATGTGCAATGCTAATATTAGAGAAACCAAACGAGAGTGGGCAGCGAAAAGTGCTACCGTTTGGGAAAGAAGCGGAAACGCTTTTTGGGAGGAATGGGGAATGTTATGGGAAAGGGTCATTTATTTCTGATCAATTCATTTATGTATATCGCAACCGCGATCTACATTCCCTTTTTAAATCTTTATTACAGACAAAATGGAATAACGTCGACGCAGATTGGAATCCTGGGTATGCTGGCCTGTCTGTCATCGCTGTTTGTACAGCCTATATGGGCAAAAAGAGTTGATGATACAGGAAAAGCAAAAACATATCTTTTGATAATTGTTCTTGGAGCAGCACTTTCGCTTCAGACTTATTACCTGGGTACAAGCTTTGGAAGCTTTTTTCTTGCATCAAGTGTGCTGGCTATTTTTTCTACGACGATAATACCGCTTACGGATACAGTTGTTATCCGCAACGCAGCAAGGTATAACCACAGTTTTGCAATAATCCGAATGGGTGGGACCATAGGATATGCGATAGCGGTTTACATTTTCGGGATCATCCTTAAGGGCCATCCTGAGAAATCGTTTGTACTGGCCGGTGCGGCATATGTGATAATGGCACTTCTTGTTTTGGGAGTGCCGGAGCATGAGAACCACCTGCCGATAGCGATAGAACATAAAAAACACAGCTTTAAAGTATCGGAGATTTACAAGGACAGTACAGTCTGGATACTGCTGATAATGGTATTTTTCTTCCAGCTGGGAGCGAGCTTTTACAACGGATTTATCACTGTATTTGCGGCAGACAAAGGCATGGGAGAGACGGGAGTAGGTCTTCTCCAGTGCATATCGGCGCTTAGTGAGATACCGATACTTCTTGGATATAAAGCTATTTCAAAGGAAAAGAAGGGACTTTTCCTTATGGCAACTGTAACAGCCCTGATGGGTATAAGGCTGATAGTTGCATCAAACGGAGCACTTCCTTACTTCATCGTTTCGCAGTCACTAAACGGCCCGAGCGGAATGATCTTCTATCTGGGATGCATGGATTTTATCTATGAAAATGTAAGACCCGGAAAAGAGACAGAAGGGCAGAGCGTACTTTATATAGTACAGGCCGGAGTGGCAAGCATATTGGGGAATCTGCTTGGTGGAACGGCAATAGATTATTTCGGAATAGGAAGAGCATTTTGGGTATTTGGGATTACGGTTTTTGCTTTTGGAATTGCAACGATGCTTTTTCTAAAGAATAGAAAGGGATTCTTACCTGCAAAAATGGACAAATAAAAGGAAAGGAGGCAAATAGGGGTACATGTCCATAAGGCAGTATGAATAATCAGGATTTTAGAGGAGGTAAAATTTTATATGAGAAAGAAATTGGTTTCCGTACTAATGGCGTCTGTTATGACTCTTTCTCTGATGGCTTGCGGTGGCGGAAGCGTACCTGCAACCGGTACTGACGAAACAGCCGGAACAACCACAGAGAGTACTGACACATCTTCAGAAACTGCTGACGAAACAACCGCTTCGGATACAGCCAGTGGAGAGATGACTGAGGTGGGAACACCCAGAAATGAGACACTTATCGTTGAGACACAGTCACCTACCGACGTGCCCGGTCAGTTCAACACTTACATGCAGGGTACACAGGCTGGATTTGGTATTCATCAGCTTATGTCTGCCATGTTGTGGGAGATGGATACTTCAAAGGGCGAACAGTTCGGCGAAGTTGCTGATGGTATGCCTGAGTCAAACGCTGATTTTACAGAGCATACAGTTAAGATCAGACAGGGAATCAAGTGGTCTGACGGAGTAGATTTAACGGCTAAAGACGTTGCATTTACTTTCAACATGATCATGAACACTCCCGGTATCGGCGCAAGCGACTACTACAATACAATCTTTGAATCAGTAGAAGCTACCGACGATTACACAGTTCTTATAAAGACAAAGGAATCCTTCCCTCGTCTTGCACTTAAAATGGGCGTTACAATCTGGGGAAATGACCTGCGTATCGTTCCTGAGCATATCTATTCACAGGTAGATGATCCTTCAACTTTCAAGGATGAGCAGCCTGTTGTAGCAGGACCTTACACAGTAAAATCTTACGATCCGCTTGGAAAGTGGGTACTTTATGAGCGAAGAGAAGATTGGGAAAACACAACAGTTGGTGTTGTTACAGGAAAACAGTGCCCGGCAAAATATGTATGGTTCCGTTACCTCGGCGATGATACTACAAGACAGATGGCTATGATCCAGAACGAAGTAGATATCCTCTGCGAAGTTACACCTGAAATCCTTACATCCATGATGCAGGCAAATGACAAGATTTCTGCATGGTACAACGAGTTCCCTTATGCTACAAGTGATGATCCCTGCTCAAAGGGTCTTGCTTTCTCACAGGGACAGGGTGCACCTTATGACAACGCTGATTTCCGTTGGGGAATTGCACTTGCCATGAACTTTGATGAGATATCAATGAATATCTTTGATGGTGCCGGAAGGTCATCACCGTTTGGTGTACTTTGCAACACATCTTCATTCCAGGAACTCTATGGTAAGCCTCTTGAAGGATGGCTTAAGGACTTTGAGCTTGATCTTGGAGATGGAACAACAGTTAAGCCTTGGGATTCCGAATACAAGAATCGTATGGCCGAAAAGCTTGGTATAACAGGCGATGATGCATATCTTGAAGATATGTTCGGTATGGGATGCCTTAAGTATGATCCCGAAGCAGCTGAAAAGCTTCTCATCAAGGCTGGCCTTGAAAAGAAGGATGACGGCTGGTACTTCAACGGCGAACCTTTCACAATCAATCTTACATATCTTGCAGATACAGAAGCTCAGGCAGGACGTGGTGTTCAGGCAGCTTACGATCAGCTCACAAAGTTCGGTCTTAACTGCAACATTTCTTCTGAGTCATCTGCAACATGGGATGCTAACGGCGGAACAGGTAACTTTGAAATTGCCGGTTACTGGCCGACAGGATTTATAACCAAGGATATTTACTCACAGATCAACGGTTGGGATGCAGATCTCATCGTTCCTGTTGGAGAAATCGGTTCCGGTCAGGGCTCAAGATGGAATAACAAGGAAGCTACAGAAATTATCCACAAGCTTGCAAAAGTTTCTCCTGAATCCGATGAAGCTTATGAACTTGCAACTGAATTTATTAAGGTTCAGTTCACAGAGATGCCTTTCATCGCATTCCATTCAGGTGTGAAGTTTGTTCCTACCAACAGCACATATTGGACCAACTATCCTAATGCTGATAATGCATACAATGGACCATGGTGGTGGTGGAGCTGCTTCAAGTATATTAT